>JAEEGL016679749.1_pt1 | contig 39202 bp, 32 predicted proteins | sample 9134231 | NCBI WGS metagenome assembly JAEEGL01 (sample SAMN16246548, study PRJNA631951) | gut metagenome | biome: gut microbiome; feature: rumen; material: fiber-attached | host: Bos | place: Iran: Karaj | collected 2018-10 | reverse complement strand
CTGTTGTAGTCGCGGAAGGTGCGGATCGTTTTGTCGACGTAGGCGGGAGTGTCCATCATGCCGCAGTGTTCGATGATGAAGCCGAAGCCGAGCTCGCGGATGAAGCAGACGAAATCGCCGTAGATCTCGTAGTTGTTAACGGGGATGCTGGGCTCGTATTTGTATTCGATGCCGAGCTCGTCTAAGATCTCGGCGATCTCGCGCTCGGACTTGGAACGGAAGACGATGCCTTTGTATGGGTTCGGGCGGGTGATCGGTTTCGTGTTCTGGCAGGGGAGGAGGCTGTCGTAGAACTCCTTAGTGATGATGGACCTGCTGATGCGGCGCATCGCGTGGAGATCGAGGGCGGGGACGGGGGCGAGAAAAGTATTTTTCCAAACGCTTTTCCATTTCAGAAGATCTGTCTCTGCTGATGCACGCATATTAAAGATATGTTCCATCTTTTTGCCCATAGGCGTACAGGCGGAGTATTCGTGACGTTTCCCATTCTTATCAGTATATCTGTAACACAGAACGTATTTATCTCGATGCTTGCGTTCAACCTTGAAAACTTTTGGGATGTTTTCAAGTATGCTGGCGAGGTGGTTAAGTTTGAGAGCTAAAAAGTTATATGAAGAAATCATAGGGTACCTCTCTTGAGTTGTTTTACATATGATAAATGCTTTGTCAGGTGCTTGTCTGCATGATATATGCCAATTTTCATTAGATTTACTTATATTCTGTAAATTCTGTTTTCTTGATGACTTCGATTCGCAAAATGCTCACCTAATTCTTTTTTTAGGTGAGTGTATAGGTGAATGTTGGACTATAAAGCGGCCGGTGAGCCGTTTGTTCGCAAAATGCTCACCTAATCATGTTTTTAGGTGAGTGTATAGGTGAATGTTGGACTATAAAGCGGCCGGAGAGCTGTTTGTTCGCAAAATGCTCACTTAATTATGTTTTTAGGTGAGCGTATAGGTGAATGAAAGAAACCATGAAGGGCATAAGAAGAAAAGGATCAGAATTTGTGCAGGGAAATGAGGGAAGAGAGGCAATTGATGGTGATTGGAATCTGAGCTGAGGGAGAGAGGGGGCTTGATGATTGGATCTTAGCGGAAGAGTGCTGCGTGTTGATGATTGGATCGGAGGGGGATTGGTGATGGTTTTATTTAAGAAAGAATTAAGGATTACATAAGGGATAATTCAAGTATTTTTCGCGGAAAAAGAATAGAATTAGAACATGAAGAGAGGCGGAAAGGGCGCAGTGCGAGGCGTTGCGAGTGCTTTTCGAGAAGAATATAAAAAAGTACGCAAACAGTGTTGACAGAACAATATTATACGCCGTATAATATAGCCAACGATACAATATGAAAGGAGAAATAGTATGGTCTTCCAATTAGGTTCCACATTATTGGACGCTTGCGTACTTTCGGTTTTGTCCCAGGGTGACGCGTACGGGTATACACTTACGCAGCAGGTCAAAACGGTACTGGATATTTCTGAGTCGACGCTTTATCCGGTCCTGCGCAGACTCCAGAAAGACTTTGCACTTGAAACTTACGACGAACCGTATCAGGGTCGTAACCGAAGATATTACAGAATTACAGATCGAGGGCGTGAGCTCCACAAATACTACTTAGAAGAATGGAATAAATACAAAGAGTCAGTTGATTCATTACTGGGAGGGGATAAGAAATGAATAAGGAAACATATCTGCAGGAGCTGAGAAAAGGACTTAAGATCCTGCCGCAGTATGATCGTGAAGAAGCGATCGAGTTTTATGAGGAGTACTTCGACGAGGCCGGAGTTGAGAACGAGGCGAAAGTGATCGAGGAGTTAGGTGAACCGAAGATCCTTGCCAAGAAGATCCTGGTCGATGTCGTTGATCGTAAGTATGAAGAGACGATGGCCGCTTCCTCTGGAAATGCACTTGCCGTTGTTCCTTCGCCGATCGTCTCCGGTGCCGGCGCCTCTGCAGCTCCGCAGTTCCAGCAGGTACAGGGAACAGAGATCCCGCAGGCTCAGGGTGCACCGGTATTCGGCGCACAGAGCGGACAGTACACACAGGCACAGGGCGCGCAGTACGCACAGGCAAATCCGAATTACGAGCAGTCTTTCAATGAACAGCCTGCTGAGGATAAAAAGTCGAAGAAAGGTGATCAGCCTTCTGCGCTGAAGACACTCTGGATCGTACTCGCAGCAATCTTCGCACTTCCGCTTTCTCCGGTGATCTTCGCACTCCTGATCGTCGCATGTGTCATGATCTTCGTTGCTTTCATCGTCCTGATCAGCTTCCTTATCGCAGGATTTTCGATCCTCGTAGCCGGCGTCGGAACGAGCATTTTCGGAATCGTAGCTTTCTTTATGAACCCGGTCGCCGCGATGGCGATCCTTGGAAGCGGTCTGGTCTGCTTCGGATTAGGAATCTTCTTCATCATGGGATCGCTCGCGCTGATCAGACTGGTTGCACATGGTCTGGCTAAGGGATTCGGACGCATCGTTCATAAGAGAAACAGAAAGAATAAGGCTGCCCAGGCAGTAGCATAATAGTGAGGAGAATAAAGAAATGAAGACATTTACTAAAGTAGCACTGATTACTGCAGGAATCTCAATGGCCGCCGGAATCGCACTGACTGTTGTCGGCGCGGTCGCCACCAGGGGCAAGACGATCCACATGTATTATGACCATGGTTTCCACCTCGATTCTGAAGGAAAAGTTCTCGAGATGCCGAAGACAGTTGTGGATGATTTTTCCGATATTAATATCGATGTAAGCGCAGCGGATATCAAGTTTATCGAGAGTGATGAGTACGCCATCGAGTATAAGCTCCAGGAGGCCTCGGTTACCGCAGAATCAAAGGATGATACGCTGACAGTCTCCACTCACAAGAAGAAATTTGATATCCACATCAACTGGTTCAACTTCGACAACGAAGACTATTATGTATATGTTTATTATCCGAAGGGAGCTGACTTCAAGGATATCATGATCGACACCTCCGCCGGCGACGTCGATATCGAGAAGGGCTTCAACTGCAATAAGATCTCCTTCGATCTTTCCGCAGGTGATGTCAAGATCAACAACGTAAACGGCGAGCTCGATGTAGATATGTCCGCAGGTGATTTTGAGGCGACTAACTGCAAGTTCGGAAGATCGGTATTCGACCTTTCCGCCGGTGATGTGGATCTTACAAACTGCACCGTTGCAGGTGGCGAACTGGATATGTCCGCAGGTGATTTTGATGCAAAAGCACTTACCCTGACAGCCAGCTTTGATATCGACATGTCGGCAGGCTCGGCAACGATCGAGTTTGTCGATGGACAGAAGATCGGATACGACCTGGATCTCTCTGCAGGATCTGCCAAGATCAACGGAGAAAAGCGCGGTGACGAGTTCACGATGAAGGATGGATATGACATCGTCCTTTCCGCTGATATGTCCGCCGGATCCATCGATATCACGAACAGATAATTTCGCATGACCCACTTTTCATAATACCCCCTCTTTAACCCTTCTTTTTAGTCGAGGATCCACCGCTTGAATGAGCGGTGATCCCGACCGAAAAGAGGTGGTGAACCACTGGTGCGCCTGAAAAATGTAAAGGTTGGAAATCCAAAGGAACGCCTGAAAACAAAGAGGATAAACCATCAAGGCAGACGGCCGGATCCACATGGAAAAAGCCCCTGTGAACCACCGGTGCGCTCAAAAACAGGGAATTGGAAAGAAAAACGATAAGAAAAAGAAACTGAGAAACACATAGAAAAACACATTAAAAAATCATAAAAACACATTCAAAAAACACCCTGAAACACAGCAATACAAGAAGGAGAAAAAATGGGAGTCATTTTTAAACACACACTTAAGAATATGTTCTCAAAGCCGTTTCGGACGATCATGCTGGTGCTCTGCATCCTGATCTGTTCCTTCGCCGCGATGATGACATTTGATATGAGCAACTCCGTGAGAAATGTTCTCGAATCCGCGTTCCTCACGATGTTCGGAGACAGTAATGTAATGGTCACCGGTAACGGCGGCCTGAAGGATGCGGATTTCGAAGGCCTTCCGGAACACGATAAGGCGCTGATGACCGCAGACATGACAACATTCAATATTCCCGGAAACACGGAATATGCTTACTTCCACGAGAAGAGCATCCTGATCTACACCACGGATATTGAAGATGCCAATACGCTGCATCTTCTGGCGGAAGAGACCGACCTGGCGAGAAATGAGATCGCGATCCCGAAGACGCTTTCCGAAGACCTGAAACTGAAAAAAGGCGATAAGATCGAGTTCTACGACGAGAACGATCAGCCGCACGAATACACAGTAAAGGCAGTGCTTTCCTATAAGGGCCTGCTCTCGGAAAAGTATAATGTCGTGATGCCGCTGGACGGATTCTGCGACCTTTTCGGCGAAGAGATCACTTTCAAGGGCGCATATGTCCGCGTTCACGATAGAAGCAAGGTCGGTGAGTTCTGTGACCTCATGCAGGAGAAGACCCAGGGCGTCGAGCCCGAGGATCTGATCAACGGCGAACTGGTACAGCAGAATGTAAACGGTGTTACAAGTGTATTTGCGATCCTTTTCCTGATCTGCCTGATGCTCGTCATCTTCGTCACGATCTCGCTCTCGGAGCGCATCATGGTCGAGAGAATGGGCACGGTCGGCACCCTGAGAAGCCTCGGTGTCACACCGAACACGACCGCAAAGATAGTGCTTTTCGAGAATGCGCTGTATGGCCTGATCGGCGGCGCGATCGGCTCGACACTGTATGTACTGACCAGAGACGCGATCTTCAACAATGTATTCTCCCTTAACTCCGGATCGGACATCGAGCTGGAGATGAATCTCGGAAAAGTCTCCATCGCTGCATGGATCGGCGTCATCGTCGGGGCCATCGTGATCGAGTGCCTCTGCCCGATCAAGGAACTCCTGAAGGCGACCAGAACATCGATCAGAGACCTGATCTTCGATAACAAAGATGCAGATTATAAATATGCTCGAAAAACACTCGTCGCAGCGATCCTTTTCACCATTGCCGGCGGCGTGTGCCTCAGCCTCGTGCTCACAAAGACCATGGAAAGCCTCGGCTTTATCTTCCTGACGATCGTCCTTCTGGTGGCGGGCCTCTTCCTGGGATATCCATTTATCCTTCGAGTGTTCAGCAAGATCTTCGAGAAGATCTTCAATAAAGCAAACTGCCCGGTAGCTGCTTTTTCCTGCGTACAGGCAAGAACCAAGAAAGCATCCGTCGGTATCTCCAGACTCTTCGTCATGGCGGTCACTATGGGATTGACACTCTTCGTAATGTCCTACTCCTATATCTCCTTCGTGAATTCGAAGCCGGCCGAAGCAGACGTTGTTGTCAACGGACTGACCGAGCAGGGAAGCAGGTACAGCTACTTTAACGATATCGACGGAGTCACGGAAGTTGAGTTCTTCAACTTCAACTGGGGCGTGGACTGTGTCGTCGGCGAAGATGATGTGAAAGAGTATGCGAGCGCTAACAGCAAGCGCATGAAAGAGATGTATCACAACGTTGTTCTGATGGGTACTCCCGGCAGCTTCAAGATCAATACCGCGATCAAGGATCTTCCGGAAACGATCGCAGACGATGAGATCTACATGGATAAGTCTGTGGCGGAAAAACTCGGCTACAAAGTCGGCGATGAGATCCCGATGCTGATCGCGCCGAACCGCACAAAGTCCGTCAGCAGAACGATGAAACTTGGCGGTTACTGCGACACGATCCGTTTCTCCGGCGGCTCGGCAGTATATGTAGTCAGCCTGAATACTTATAACGAGATCTTCGAGGATCATCCGGTGCGTGCATATATCCGCACAACGGATCCGGAAGGAACGATCGCGACGATCAAGGAAGAATCTTTCAGCATGTTCGATACCTGCCAGACGATGGACGAGTATATGGAAGATATGAAGAACAGTAATGCCGGCATGAACACGATCCTCTACATGCTGATCGGCATGGGCGTACTGCTGACCTTCATCGCAGTCGTCAGCAACCAGATCATCGGCTTCTCCGGAAGAAGAAGAGAGTGCGCGGTGCTGGCCTCCACAGCGATGAACCGGGGCAAGCTCAAGAAGGCGTTCCTTGCAGAGAATTTCTTCTCCTGCATCCTGGCGATGGCAGTAGCGGTTCCTTTCTCCGCAGTGATCGCAGGGCTCTTTAACAAAGCCATGGTCATGATCGAGATGAACTTTGATCTGTCGATCGATGTCCCGTCCACCATGATCTTCCTCGGAGCACTCTTCCTGCTGTTCCTGTCCACGGTCCTCATGCCGGTCAAGAACATCCGCAAGATGAAGATCGCCGAGCAGCTCAAGTACGAATAATCAATTAAGACACGATCCGCGAGGCGGGGGGCGAGAAGGGCCCCCGCCGGGACGGAGTAAGATGCGATGCGGGCGATTGGCCCGGAATACAGTGAGCGGGCGCCTTGCCCGATGACAACAGATGATGGGCCCCGCCCAATAGAAACAGACGTAGGGCGCCCCCGCCCGAGAAAGAAATGAGGTAACTACTATGGAAAACATGATCGAAGTAAGAAGCGTAAATAAGACATTTGGTAAGAAAGGCAGCGTGAAGACGCAGGTTTTAAACGGCGCAGAGCTGACAGTGCAGAAGGGTGAGTTTGTCTCCCTCATGGGAGCTTCCGGCTCCGGCAAAAGCACTCTCCTTTATCTCATCGGCGGCCTTGACCGTGATTTCAGCGGCGACATCCGCCTCTGCGGAAAGAGCATCAGCAAGATGAAGGAAAAAGAACTCAGCAAGATCCGCCTCGGCAAGATCGGCTTTATCTTCCAGTTCTACAATCTGGTGCAGAACCTGAACGTCGAGGATAACATCCTTCTGCCGTCGCTGGTTGCCGGCCGGTCCCGCGCTTCTTTGAAAAAAGAACTCGACGAGATCCTCGAGATCACCGGTCTTACCGAGAAGAGAAAGTTCATGCCCAGTAAGCTCTCCGGCGGCCAGCAGCAGCGTGTCGCGATTGCCCGTGCGATCATCAGCAATCCGGAGATCATTCTCGCAGACGAAGCGACAGGTAACCTCGACAGCAAGTCCGGCGCAGAGATCATGGAGCTCTTCCGTCGCATCAATCAGGAGAAGGGCATCACTATCCTTCAGGTTACCCACTCCCAGAAATGCGCGATGTACGGCACACGCACCGTCGTTCTTGAGAATGGCCGCACAGTAAACGTGGATGCAGATATGCACGTCAGCGGCGGAAACTCCGGCTATGGTTCCGGATCCGGCGACGCGGCCGCTTCGATCAAGAGCATGCGCGAAAAGATCATGAACATGAATCTCGCCACCGCAGGTTCACGCAGCTGATCGAAGCCCTTGATTACAGCGGGCCCAGCGCTGATCATCGGCTCGGCCTTGAAGCAGGAGCAAGCGCTGATCATCGGGCCGGACCTGCGCCCTATATTTTAGCCGTTTCCTTGCGCCGCCCCCTCCGTAAAACGAAAGGCGCGGGTAACGATATAAGAAAACTTCCCCATCGGAAAATGTGTTCTCACCCAACACCCAAGTCCGGTGGGGAAGCTGTTTTTTATTCGCGAAAAGCACTTGCATACTGTAGTTTTCCAGCAGATTTCTCGCAAAGAGCTCCTTATTGGAAAATACTGGAAATATCCTGTGGAAACGTAGAAAAGGGCATAGATTTCCATTATATTTCTCACTTTGACATGCAATTTGGAAATCTATTGGAAAACTACGCGAAAAGCACTTGCATCATGCTACTTTTCCAGCAGATTTCTCGCAAAGACATCATTTTTGGAAAAAATCTGGAAATCCCCCACGGAAAAAGTCAAATAGAAGTTTTAAAGCGAAGATGCAGTTGCACTTGCCGGGGCGCCGGAGTTGCCGATCTTTTTCTTCACATGGACATAGTAGCCGAAAAGCACGATGAATGTCAGCGCCCAGGAAACAGGGTAGGAGACCAGCAGGATCTTGTAGGCGCTGATCGGCGAGGCGCTCTGCTTGAAGTGGTTGAAGGCGGTGTACACCCAGGCGAGACGCAGACCGCAGCTTCCGACGACAGTCGCGACCATCGGGAAGACGGAGCGCTTGATGCCGCGGAGCATGCCGGAGCCGCAGTCCATGAGGCCGCAGAGGAAGTCAGGCACGACGACACAGAGCATGCGCGCGAGGCCGAAAGTTATGCCTTCGGGCGAATCCGGAAGATACAGAAGCAGCAGCGGCTCACCGAAAATGTACGAGAGCGCGCCGAGCGACAGACCGATGAAAGTGATCGACAGGAGCGCCGACCGGTAGATCGCATTCAGACGGTCGTACCGCTTCGCGCCGTAGTTCTGGCCCGCGAAGGTCATGCAGCCCTGTGTGAAAGAATTCATACCGGCGTAGATGAACGAATCGATATTCATGCACGCGGAATTACCCGCCATGCAGGCTGTGCCGAGCGAGTTAACGCTCGACTGGATGATGACGTTCGAAAAGGAGAACAGTGTGTTCTGAAATCCCACCGGAAGGCCGAGCTTCAGGATCTTTGCGAGCGGCTTTTTATGGATGCGGAGCTCGAAGATGAAGATCCGGCACTCGCCATCAAGATGGAAAAGTGAATTACTCATTAGAATCGCGGAAAGCACTTGTGACGCGACTGTTGCGATCGCGACACCTGCGACGCCGAGTCCGAAACCTGCGACGAGAATGAGATTCAGCACGACATTCATCACGCCGGAGATCGTGAGATAGACCAGCGGGCGCCGCGTGTCGCCTCTGGCTACGATGATTGCACGGCCGAAGGTGTAGATCATGAAGGCAGGTGCGCCGAGAAAGTAGATGCGGAGATATAGAGTCGCCTGGTCGATCGCGTCGGAGGTCGTGCCCATCCACTCGAGAAAAGTTCTCGCGAACACGCAGCCGACGATCCCCGTGATTACACCGAAGATGATGCCGAGCGAGAAGATCGTGTGGGTCAGGTCGTGGACTTTTTCCATCTTTTTCGCGCCGAGTGTCGATGCGAGTACTACGGTCGCGCCGAGAGAAATACCGATAAACAAGTTGATAATGAGATTGATCAGAGGTGCGCAGGCGCCGACTGCCGCGACCGCCGTGTCACCGACGAACTGTCCGACGACAACGATATCCGCAGCATTGAAGAGAAGCTGCAGGACCTGTGTCAGAACGATCGGCACGCTATAAAGGATCAAGGGTACGAGAACGCCGCCATTGATCATGTCGATGTCATGGCTCTTTTTCCCCGAACGGGAACCCTTCATACCAATGGCATGAAGCTTCTGAGGTCCTGTTTTCCGTTCTGAATTTAAGTGCATAAAATCATTTCCCACCCTGTCATAGCAGAAATACTACCATAACGGATGGGAAACGAGGTTAGATAATTCGTTGTGCATTTGATAGAAATCCGCCGCAAAGCGCAGCCGGTTTATCATGCGTTTTCGATGTACGGATGCAAAATCAAGCAACCGGAAGTGTAATCATGCAACCTGAAGTGTAACCGCGCCTGCTGAAGAATCGTGCCGTCGAAGTGTATTTCAGTGCATGATCATCTGTCTGGTTCCGCAGTACGGGCAGAAGGTCTCTGTGTGGCTGGTGTTGATCTGAAGATCGGCGCCGCAGGCGGAGCACTTCAGTGTAACGACCTGAGCTCTTCCGGCGAACTGCGCATTCATATTCGAACCCGGGAAACCCTGCTTGCCATAGACATAGTTCTGGAAGACCGACATCGCTTTTCTCTCGTTCTCGGTGACACCGTCCGTGAGCTCTGCGATGCGCTGAGCGTCACCCTGAAGCGAGGCCAGTGCATTGGGATCGAGGCGGTTCAGGTACTTTTCGACGGTCATGAAGTTCGACGAGCGGTCCGTCACGATCTGCTGGAGCTCGTTACGGAAAGATGCCGTGGCATTTGGGTTGTTCATCAGGCTCGAGCACATATAGTCGAGATCCATCTGCTCCTCGGGCGAGATGACGCCGTCGGCCTTTGCGATGTAGTAGCAGAGGGCGATACGTGCGAGTGCGATGTTAGCGACAGTAGTACTGGTGTTGCCCGGGTTTGGAACGCTCTGCGGAATGTAGTTTCCGGCCGGAGCAGGCTGGCTTCCGCCGAGAAGGTTATCGATGAGCGCTGAGCCCGCGCCAAAGGCCAGGCCGCCGACGATTCCGCCGGTGACATCTCTTGCGAGTGAACGTAGTAATGATCTGCCTAACATATTAAATCTCCTCCATACAGTAGCTGCTCTCCGGATACATGCCGAAGATCGAGCCTGCTTCGTTTTTCCCAATATAGTAATTTCCTGCGCCATCGACTTCATTGTACACATATTTTACAACGGAAAGCTCCCGGCCGTCAGAAAGATAGATGTTATATTCCGTATGACTTGTTTTATGTTTTCCTCTTCCGCTGGTGACCTTCCTTGTGTCTTTGCGGACGACCTGTGCGTATTCGAGGGAGATCGTCGCGCTATTAGGATCTTCCGGCTTTTTATCATTGGTCTGTTTCGCACCGTTAAAGAACAATACGCCGAGGATGATAACAATGCACAGCGGCAGCACGAGCGAGATGATCTGAATTATGTTGGTCGCTTCTCCGCGCATCCGGCCCCGGATGAATCCGACCAGCGTGACGATAAACCAGCCCACAAGGGAGGCTAGAAGAGCGATCATGACGATGTTCATGACCTTGATGTTCGTGTCTGCATTCTTGACGTAGACGCTGTAGTCAGATCTTAGGAGTGCGTCGGTCAGCACGATTCTTCCGTTTTCGTCATGTACCAGCTCGATCTCGGAACGGCTTTCTTCGATCTTCGCCGCAGCTTTATTCTCATGCTGCGCCCCGAAGATCATGGCTCCGAATATAGCGATGAACATGATAATGAATATGATGAGAAGTGACTTCTTCCCGGAGGAAGAATAGTTTTTTGAGATGCGCATGTGTTTGCTCCGTTTTGACCTTTCCGCGCGAAAAGCACTTGTCCGGCCGTTTATTTTCATGATTCATTATATCAATAATGCTGTGAGGAGAGTAGTTGCACCGCGCATAATTGGCGCATCCTAATTATTCGCACCGCGCGAAATAGCGGCCGATCAGGCTTTCTTCTTTTTCTTACCGACCAGGATGCGGCGCGCAAGCTTCGCGGCGACCCGGTAAGGCATAGGCTGAAGTGCTTTTCGAGCTTCCTTCAGCTTCTCTCTGATCGGGATGCTCTGCGGACAGTGCTGCTCGCATTTGCCGCAACCGACGCAACGCGAGGCATCTGCGGGCTCAAGACGCAGCGCGATGGTCTGGAAATACTCTTTTCTGCCGGTGCCTTTTTTCTCGGAGTACATATGGTTGTAGCAGGAGAAGATTCCCGGGATATCGACCCCGCGAGGGCAGGGGAGACAGTACTTGCAGCCGGTGCAGCCGACCTTCGTGTTTTCGTTTATGTAGCCTTTGATCTTCTCGATCATGGAGAATTCTTCCTGCCTCCAGGCGTCGGCCTTTGCGTCGCTTGCGATGCGGGCATTCTCCTCGAGCATATCGAGGGAATTCATACCCGACAGGACACAGGTGATCTCTTTCTGGTTCCAGAGCCAGCGGAATGCCCACTCGGCCGGGCTCCAGCCGTGCGGGTCTTTCGAGATCTCTTTCTTCGCCTTTTCGGGAAGAAGATCGACAAGCTTTCCGCCGCGCAGAGGCTCCATGATGAATACCGGCACGCCTTTTTCATAAGCGGCGGCGATCCCTTCGCGCCCGGCCTGCGAGTTCTCATCCATATAGTTGTACTGCACGAGACTGAGCTCCCAGTCAAAAGCAGCGAGGATCTTCTTATACATCTCCGTGTTCCCGTGAAAAGAGAAGCCGAAGTGATGCACACGGCCGGCTTTTTTCTGCTCCGCGATCCAGTCGCGGACACCGAGGGCTTCGAGCTTTTCCCACTGCGCGATGTCCGTCATGTGGTGGAAAAGATAGTAGTCGAGGTGGTCCGTGCGGAGGCGCTTGAGCTCCTCATCGAGATATTTGTCCAGGTCGGATCTCTTCTTGACGAGATACTGCGGAAGCTTCGTGGTAAGAGTGATTTTGGAGCGGAGGTCATTCTTCTCGATGATCTTTCCGAGGGCGTCCTCCGAACCCGGATAAATGTATGCCGTGTCGAAGTAGTTGACGCCGAGCTCGATGGCGCGCAGGAGCTGCGCTTCTGTCTTCTCCATGTCGATCGATCTGCCCTTCGTGGCAAAACGCATACATCCGAATCCTAATACCGGTAAACCATTCCGCTGCTGCATACTATCACTCCTTTATCTTATGTCTGACCGCTTTGTGCCTGTCTGTAATCCCCATGAAAGGCACCTGTTTGATGTCTGTCACTGCTTGTTGCTGCCTATTACTGTCCGAGGAACTCCCGGATCTCGGGAAGTCTCCGCGCCGCCTCCGCGCGCCCGATCTGATAGACACGCTCGAGCTCTTCCGGCTTCTTGCAGGCGCGCCCGATCCGAAGACTCTCCGGCGGCCGGATCACGATTGCTTCTTTCGCATCTTCCTTCGCCTGAATCTCCTGAAGCTGCCGGTTATACATCAGATGCCGGTCACGCATCGCCTTCACGACGGCCGGGTATTTCCGAAGAAAGATCTTAAAGAGAAGAGCGGATGCTTTTTTCTTCACATAGCCCTTCGGCTGCGTAAGTACGATGACATTCCGGTGATACCCGAGCTCCTCCATTTTCGAGTAGGGGATGGCATCGGCCATACCGCCGTCGAGAAGCTTATATCCATCGATGCGCACGACTTTCGAAAGGATCGGCATCGAGGCGGAGGCACGCATCCACTCAATGTCCTTCATGCCGCCGTCCGTGCAGCGGTGATATACGATTTTTCCCGTATTTACGTCGGTCGCGCCGATATAAAACTCCATCGGTTCTTTTTCAAAAGTCTCCCGGTCGAAGATGTCCAGTTCGTCCGGAATCTCCCGGTAGCAGAAGTCAGCGCCGTAGTAATCGCCGGTCTTTAGAAGCGACCGGAAACTACAGTAGCGCGGGTCTTTGCAGTATTTCTTGTTATAGCGGATCGCGCGGCCGATCTGGTGCGACTTGTAGTTGCAGCCGAAGACGGCGCCCGCGGAGATGCCGGATGCCGCATCGAAGGTGATCCCGTTTTCCATCAGGACGTCGATCACTCCGCAGGTGAACATCCCGCGCATCGCGCCGCCCTCCATGACCAGCGCCGACCTGGTCGCCGTGCTTTCCGTTGTTTCTGTAGTATTCATAATCACATTTCCATCAGTTTCAATTTCCATACTCCCATTATATTTCCAAAACCCCTCGTTTGGGAATGCTTTGCGCCCACGAACAAAGAAAAGTTAAAAAAGACTTCATTCGCAAAATGCTCACCTAAAATGCAATTTAAGTGAGAGCTCAGGTGAATGGAGAAGGGTTTTCGCTACATATGCATGGTTGTTCGCAAAATGCTCACCTAAAACGCAATTTAAGTGAGTGCTCAGGTGAATGGAGAAAGTTTTTCGCTACATTTGCATGGTTGTTCGCAGAATGCTCACCTAAAACGCAATTTAAGTGAGCGTTTAGGTGAGAGCTCAGGTGAGCGCCGCCCGATCCTCATTTTTTGCTTCCGCGCGAAAAGCACTCTTCCCACATTTTGATTATCAAACTATCAAAATACGACAAAATCTGGTTATAAATTAGTCAACATTTGGGAAGTAATGAAAAATAATGAATGCTATTATGACGTTGGATGAACATGAACGGGTTGAAGTCTGTGGCCGGACAGCCTTTTAGGAAAAAGAAGAAGCGCCGCAGACAGAAAGGATGACAAATTATGCAAAACTTCGACTTTTATTCTCCCACGTATTTTGCTTTCGGAAAAGACACCGAGAACCGCGCCGGCGAACTGGTAAAGCGCTTCGGCGGAAGCAAAGTCCTGATCCACTACGGTGGCGGCAGTGTCGTCCGATCCGGACTTCTCGATCGCGTGAAGGCTTCTCTTGAGAAGGAAGGCATCGCGTTCATCGAGCTCGGCGGCGTCAAGCCGAATCCGCGTTCGGGACTCGTATATGAAGGCATCGACCTCTGCAAGAAGGAAAACGTGGACTTTATACTCGCTGTCGGTGGCGGAAGCACGATCGACTCCAGTAAGGCGATCGCGGCAGGCACAGTCTATGACGGCGATTTCTGGGATTTTTACCAGGGTAAGCGTATTGAAAAAGCACTTCCGGTCGGCACGATCCTGACGATCGCAGCAGCCGGCTCCGAGGGCAGCCCGGACTCCGTTATCACGAAAGAAGACGGTATGTTTAAGCGCGGTGCGAGCGGTGATGCGATCCGCCCGAAGTTCAGTATCCTGAATCCGGCGCTGACACAGACACTTCCGCCTTTCCAGACAGCGGCAGGTATCACGGACATCATGGCGCATCTTTATGAGCGTTATCTGACAAATTCGGAAGAAGTAGAGGTTACCGACCGTCTCCTCGAAGCACTTCTTCTTACCATGATCCACGAAGGTCCTCGCGTTATCGCGGATCCGAATAACTATGAAGCAAGAGCGAATATCATGTGGGCGGGCATGATGGGCCACAACAATTCCTGCGGCGTCGGAAGATCCCAGGACTGGCTTTCCCACATGATCGAGCACGAGCTCTCCGCTCTTTATGACTGTGCCCACGGCGCCGGCCTGGCAGTAACGATGCCGGCGGTATTTACCTACGAGATGAAGCATAACGTGATGCGTTTTGCACAGGCAGCGGTCCGTATCTGGGGCTGCCAGATGGACTTCGCGCATCCGGAAGTTACTGCGAAAGCAGGTATCGAAGCTTTCCGTAACTACCTGATCTCGATCGGTATGCCGAAGAACTTTGAAGAACTCGGAGCAAAAGAGGAAGATATTCCGAAGCTTGTTCAGGTTCTTCTTTACGGGGATGGTGGATCCGGAAAGATCTCCGGGTTCGTCACCCTTGACGAAGATAGCTGCACTGAGATCTATAAGATGATGGTGTAAGTTATATGGATTATAGCCAATACGAAACCTTCGATTTCGACAGCATAAGTGCCTTTAATCTTTCTACGGGATATAAGGGGAGATCGTTTAAGATGCACTGGCATTCTTACGGCGAGATCCTCCTCGTGGGTGAAGGCGAGAAGAACATCTACAAGGTTAATCAGAATACATATCAACTCAGCGAAGGTGATTTCGTGTTGGTGTGGCCGATGGAAATGCATGCGATCATCGATGCGGACAGGGAGCAAGCTCTAGTCATCCAGTTCAGCAATTCGTTCATGAATTCCCTGCTCGATCTTCAGAGGATCATGCATTTCTATCGGAATCTCCACGTAATTGAGAGAAAGAAACATCCGCAGCTCTGTGCGAAACTGACGACGATCTCGTACAGGATGAAGGATATTTTCCTCTCTGAAGATAGAAACCGCGAGCTTACCTGCTGCATGCTCCTGATGGAGTTCATCCTCGCACTTGACGAGCACAGGCATGAGTTCGCCGAGGAGCTGAATTCGGAAAACCAGAAAAATGTCTGCACCGACGATGTCATGCGCCGGATGATCATGGTGACCGATTACATCAAGAACAACCTTACGGCGGAAGACCTCTCGCAGCAGACAATGGCGGACAAAGCCGGTATCAGCAAGGACTATTTTTCCCGTATCTTTAAGAGCGTGACCGGCACGAACTACAGCAAGTGGCTGAACATGATCCGCATGGAAAAGGCGATCGAGCTTCTTTCCCAGAAGGATATGTCGCTGACCGAGGTCGCGATGCTCTCGGGGTTCCGGAGCATCTCGAGCTTCAACCGCGTGTTCTTTGACGAGAAGGGCATGGCGCCCGGCGAATACAGGAATCTTTTCCTGAAGTCGTCGGATAATGCTTGAAAAGCACTTGTCCGCGGCTTTGTTTTCCCCGTCTCTTCATCCAAATAGAGCACCACAAATACTACGATCCAGAGTAAAAACTCGAATACTACGATCAAGATCAAAGGAGAAAAAGACTATGGACATTTCCCACAGAAAAGTAAGTAAGAAGATCCGTTTTCTGGACGCTTCCGGCGCCCCGATCGCGAATAAAAACGTAAAGGTAACACAGACCAATCACAAGTTCCTCTTCGGATGCGGTGCATTTGAATTCCTGCCGTATGTGATGAGCCAGGACGAGAAACTGGATGTCCCGGGCGGCGGTCCTTTTTCCTCCAGAGAGCAGCTCGAAGAGCTTACCTCAAGCTGGCTCGAGATCTTTAACTACGGCACGCTTCCTTTCTACTGGGGAAGATTCGAGCCCGAAGAAGGAAAACCGAATACCGAGCAGCTCATGAAGACTGCCCAGTATCTCCAGAGCAAAAACGTCAAGGTCAAGGGGCACCCTCTCTGTTGGCACACCGTCTGCGCCGACTGGCTCATGAAGTACGATAACAAGACCATCATGGAGAAACAGCTCGCCCGTATCGACCGCGAGGTCAAGGGCTTTAAGGGCGTCATCGATATGTGGGACGTCATCAACGAAGTCGTCATCATGCCGATCTTCGATAAGTACGATAATGCGGTCACCCGCCTCTGCAAAGAGAAGGGCAGAGTTAAGCTCATCAAGGAAGTCTTTGACCGTGCGCACGCCGATAACCCGGAGGCCGTTCTCCTTCTTAACGATTTTAATACCTCGACAAACTACGAGATCCTGATCGACGGATGCCTGAATGCGGGCGTTCCGATCAGCGCGATCGGCATCCAGTCCCACCAGCATCAGGGCTACTGGGGCAGAGAGAAGCTGGAGGAGGTCCTCGCAAGATTCGACCACTTCGGCCTGCCGATCCACTTTACCGAGAATACCCTTATCTCCGGCGACATCATGCCGGCATATATTGAGGACCTCAACGACTGGCAGGTGCCGGAATGGCCGACCACTCCGGAAGGCGAGGAGCGTCAGGCAAAAGAGATCGAAGAGATGTACCGCATTCTTTTCTCCCATCCGCTGGTCGAAGCGATCACGACCTGGGACTTTAAGGACGGCGCATGGCTGAAGGCTCCGAGCGGATTCCTCCGTCTCGACAACAGCAGAAAGCCATCCTTCAATATGCTCAAGAAGCTCGTGAAGGAAGAGTGGTGGACCGACGAAGAAGTCACGACCGATGCGCAAGGCTATGCCACGGTAAGTGCTTTTAAGGGAGAATATGTACTTTCCTTCGATGGAAAAGAAACCGCCGCGACTCTTACTGACGACACTGATCTGGAGGTGACCTTATGAGTATTGACCTTTCCAAGATGCCGAAGCTGGGATTTGGCATGATGCGCCTTCCCGAGAAAGACGGCGTGATCGACCACGAGCATGTCTGCCGCATGGTAGATAAGTACATGAGTGCCGGCATGAATTACTTCGACACCGCTTATGTCTATCACGGCGGAAAGTCCGAAGTCGCCGCCAGAGAAGCCCTCGTGAAGCGTTATCCCAGAGATTCCTTCATGATCGCCACCAAGCTCCCGGCATGGGAGATCAAGACCGAGTCCGATATCGAGCGGATCTTCAATGAACAGCTCGAGCGCTGCGGTGTCGATTACTTCGACCTTTATCTTCTGCACTCGGTCGAAGACGGCAATAACTACGACACCTACGAGAAGTACGACTGCTTTTCCTGGGGCTGGAAGAAAAAAGAAGAAGGGAAGATCCGCCACCTCGGATTCTCCTACCACGGCTCCCCGGAGCTCCTTTCCGAGATCCTCGACAAACACCCGGACATCGAGTTCGTGCAGATCCAGTATAACTATCTCGACCGCACGAACCCGGTCGTTAGATCGCAGGAACTCTACGATATCCTTGCCGAGAGAAATATCCCTATCATCATCATGGAACCGATCCGCGGCGGTATGCTCGCCAGTTTTGACCCGCAGATCGAAGCGAAGTTCAAGGCTCTCCAGCCCGAAAAATCCATCGCCTCCTGGGCGCTCCGTTTCGTCGGATCCCAGCCGGCCGTCATGACGATCCTCTCCGGTATGTCCACCGAAGAACAGATGGACGATAACATCGGCACATTTACGAACTTCGAGCCGCTTTCCGAAGAAGAGACGAAAGCTGTAGATGAAGTGACCGCAGACATCCTGAGTATGCCGCAGATCGGCTGTACCGCCTGCAAATATTGCTGTGACGGTTGCCCGATGAGCATCTCCATCCCGGACATCTTCAGAACGATCAATACACTCCGCCGTTATCCCGATGACTGGAGATCGAAGAACTTTTATTCCGGTCTGATCGGCCGTTCGGGAAAAGCATCCGACTGTATCGGATGCGGCCAGTGTGAGAGCGTCTGCCCACAGCATCTGCCGATCATCGAGCTTCTGAAGGAAGCCGCCGGCATCTTAGGACGCTAAGGAGAAAAACATATGAAAAAGAAAGCATTATTCATCGGCGGCACCGGCACGATCAGCACCGCCATCGTAAAAAGACTGGTAAACGACCTTGATTGGGAAGTCTGGGTCCTGAACAGAGGTAACCGTTCGGATGTTCTTCCGGAGGGCGTTAAGCTTATCACAGCAGACATCAACGACGAGGCCGACGTTCTTTCAAAGATCGGCGACACGACCTTTGACTGCATCGGTGAATTTATCGGTTTCACTGTTGAGCAGGTCGAGCGCGATTACCGTCTTTTCAAGGGGAAAACCAAGCAGTACATCTACATCAGCTCCGCCTCCGCATATCATAAGCCGGCGGCATCCTATGTGATCACCGAAGGAACGACTCTCGCGAATCCCTACTGGGAATATTCCAGAAACAAGATCACCTGCGAAGAGTTCCTCATGAAGAAGTATAGAGAAGAGGGATTCCCGGTCACGATCGTCCGTCCGAGCCACACCTACGACGAGAGAAATCTTCCGCTCGGCGTGCACGGTAACAAAGGTCCGTGGCAGGTCGTGAAGCGCATGATGGAAGGAAAGCCGGTCATCATCCAGGGCGACGGTTCGAGTCTTTGGACGGTCACATGGAATGCAGACTTTGCTATCGGCTATACCGGCCTTATGGGCAACCGCCATGCGATCGGCGAAGCTTTCCAGATCACCTCGGACGAGACTCTCACTTGGGATCAGATCTATGCTACCGTCGCAGATGTCCTCGGTGTCGAGCTGAAGGCCTATCACGTATCGACCGACTTCCTTCGTGCTGTCGGCGACCCGCTCGGTTTCGACTTCACTGGATCGCTCCTCGGTGATAAGTCCGTCTCTGTTGTTTTCGACAACAGCAAGATTAAGAGAATCGTTCCGCAGATGACCACCAATGTCCGCTTCGATACCGGCGCGAAGATCACGATCGACTACATCCTGTCTCATCCGGAGTGCCAGGTCGAAGATCCTGAGTTCGATGCTTTCTGCGACAAGGTCATCGACACCATCGAAAAAGCAAAAGCGAGTTTCTAAATGGGCCGACGCGAGTCTGTCGCGGCTGCAGCTAAGCCAAAAGCTTCAAATTTGAAATTATGGATTATCGAATTTCGGATTTGACGATCCAAAATTGCGAAAAGGTAAGCTATATTCTATAAAAAAGAGATTTTGGCTTATGGTTTGAAGAGGTAGATTCAGCCAAAATCGCAAAAAACGATTTTATGGATTATGAGAAGGTAAGCCAAAACAGAGTTTTGGCAAAAAATGGCTGACGATTAAGAAACTGCTATGCATCCATAATTTAGAAAAACGTTAATTTGGCTTACAACGACGTAAGCCAAAAATGCCAAAACAACAAATATGGATGATATCGGTGTTCTGATCGGTAAGCCAAAAATGAAAAATCAAAGAAATGGATGCATCCCCGCATCCGCGATAGGAGGAACCCCTATGAAAATGATCGATGTTAAGAACGGACCTCAAAATATCTCCCGGATCGTTCTCGGATGCATGCGTATGCCGGCGCTCTCCGTTGAGGAAGCGGCAAAGATGATCGAGACCTCCGTGGACCTCGGGATCAACTACTTTGATCACGCGACCTGCTACGGTGACGGCGAAGCCGAGACACGCTTCGGCGATGCGCTCCCGCAGACCGGCATCAAGAGAGAAGATATCTACCTTCAGAGCAAGGTCGGTCTGCACTTTGACACGATGGAGTTCAACTGGAGCAAAGAAGATATTCTTAAGAGCACCGACGAGATCCTGTTCCGTCTGAAGACCGACTACCTCGACGCACTGCTCCTGCACCGCCCGGACCTCCTTTATGATCCGGAAGAAATCGCGGAAGCATTTGATATTCTCGCCGCATCCGGCAAGGTCCGTCACTTCGGTATCAGTAACACGACACCGATGCAGATCGAGCTTCTGAAAAAGTACGTCAAGCAGCCGCTCGTGTTTAACCAGCTGCAGCTCTCCCTCGACCAGTCCCAGATCATCGATCAGGCACTGTATCTCAATAACAAGACCACCGATATGTCGATCGATAGAGATAACGGCATCCTCGACTACTGCCGCCTGAATGACATCACGATCCAGGCCTGGTCGCCGCTTCAGATCGGTATGTTTAAGGGCTGCTTCGTAGATCATCCGGACTTCCCGGAACTAAATGCGAAGCTTGCCGAGCTCGGAGAGAAGTATGGTGTTCCGAAGACCGCGATCGCGATCGCCTGGATCCTCCGTCATCCGGCGAAGATGCAGGTCATTGCCGGCACGATGAATCCGGATCACTTAAGAGATATCTGCGAAGCAACGAAGGTCGATCTGACACACAATGAGTGGTACCAGCTCTACCTCGCATCCGGCAAATTCCTGCCGTAAGCGATCCCGACACCCATCTGATAGAATGAAAACTGAAAAATATATAGGAGGCCCGCCATGAACGAAACATTGAAAGTATTAGAATCCAGAAGATCCTGCAGAAACTTCAAGCCCGATATGATCAAGAAAGAGGAGCTCGATGCGATCCTTGAGGCCGGCACTTACGCCGCGACCGGTATGGGCAAGCAAAGCCCGATCATCATCGCCGTCACCGATAAGACCCTGCGCGACCAGTTCATGGTCGAGAACCGTAAGATCTTCGGCTGGGGAGATGATTTCGATCCTTTCTACGGCGCTCCTGTGATCCTTGTCGTTCTTGCGAATAAGGAAGTCCCGACATACATCTACGACGGCTCCCTCGTGATGGGCAACCTCATGAACGCCGCCGAATCCCTCGGTGTCGCTTCCATTTGGATCCACCGTGCGAAGGAAGAGTTTGAGTCTGATTTCGGAAAAGCACTCTTAGCCAAACTTGGTATTGAGGGGAACTATGAGGGTATCGGCCACTGTGCACTTGGTTATGCTGCCGCCCCGGCAAACCCGGCTGCAGATAGAAAAGAGAACTACGTGTATTACGTTTGATACGCTAAACTGTAAGTACCACCGGCGCGCCGGGCCCGGCTCTGCCACGACATCAAAAAAGCGCCGGATGATAAGAAAGGAGCTCTTCCGATGAATAAAGTAAAATGGGGAATTATTGGAACCGCGAATATCGCCAGCTGGGGCATGATCCCGGGCATGAAGCAGGTGGATTCCTGCGAACTTTATGCCATAGCAGGAAGATCTCTTGAGAAAGCGAAATCCTATCAGGAGAAGTTCGGCTTTGAGAAAGCCTACGGCAGCTACGATGAGCTTCTTGATGATCCGGAGGTACAGGCCGTCTATGTCCCGCTTCCGAATGACATCCATGTGAAGTGGGTGACCGAAGCGCTAAAGAAGGGGAAGCATGTTCTTTGTGAGAAGCCCCTTGCGCTGAATGCTGATGAAGCGAAGGTCATGTTTGACACGGCAAAGGAGAATGGCGTGATCCTGATGGAGGCCTACGCGTATCTCCATAGTCCCTACATCGATAACCTGAAAAAGGACATCAAGTCCGGCATCATCGGCGATGTGGATTTTGTCGATACCGCCTTTGTGACGCAGGGATATAAGGAAGACTTCCGTCTCCATAAGGAGCTCGGCGGCGGTGCATTTTATGATCTCGGCTGCTACTGCACGACCATGATCTTATCACTCATCGATTCCGATCCTTCCTTTGTAAAAGCAGCCGCAGAGTTTTCGGATCTCGGCGTGGATCTTTCCACCGCCGGCATTATCCGTTTTGAGAACGGCGCCAGAGCGTCTTTCCAGGTCGGCATGATCCTTGATCAGAACAGTAATTCCAGATTTGACCGTCTCTACATCCACGGCACGACCGGCTCGATCCGCTCCGATGTGGAGTACAACCAGGAAGGTGAGGTCAGCTATAAGATCTTCACCCGTGACCGCATCATCGAGCGGAAGATCTTCGTCCCGAATAACTATAAGCTCGAGGTTGAACAGCTGAACCGCTGCATCTTAGAAGGTGAGACCCCGCACATCACAGCGGAATTCTCCCTTAAAAACATGCGCCTCATGGATCAGGTCCTGTCTGACATCGGCTTTTGGAAATAATTATCTCACCAGATCCGGGTGCGCCTCATAGAAGGCTTCCTTATCCACATACATCCGCTCATCTGCCTCATGCAGTCCCTTCAGGATATCCTTGGAATTCGGTAGGAAACTGTATCCTGCGGCGAAGCATGCATTTTTATATCCCAGATCCGCAGCTCTTGCCCGCTCGACAGCATCCGCGAGGAAGCTTTCCGTGGTATTCGGCATAAGGATCATATACTCATCTCCACCGGCACGGAAGACCTCACCATCTCGGAAGATATTCGCCAGCACATTTGCGGCATTCTTCAATAGCTGATCACCGGCCCCGTGTCCGTTTTCATCGTTGGTGCGCTTTAATCCGTTGATATCCGCGAACACGATACCCAGATTCTCAAAAGGATCATCATAGCGGAGGATCGAGTCGATGCGGTTATTCATCTCGTTTCTGTTGAGAACTCCCGTCAGCATATCGACAGAACTTAAGGTCTTCATGTCCTTAAGAAGCTGATAGGTTGCGAGAGAAGATGCGACGAAATACGTTGTCAGCTCAAGTGCTTCCTTGATATTGGCCGCATTGCTCGTCTCGAAGTTCGTCGCCCAAATATAGCCCAGAAGCTTTCCGGAATTTCTAAGAGGGAAGAAGACGATGCTTGTAACATCCGCGCCGGTCAGGGAGTTATACCAGACAGGATTCTTCTCCTTGATGTAGTCCATATCGCTTTCATCTTTGATGATCAGACAGTTGCTTCCGGCAAGTGTATCCGGCCACGTTTCGACGATGCTGTAGAAGTTTTTATCCATATTCAGAATGTTTTTCATACTCACCAGACCACTGTTTTCCGATCTGTCATCCGCCAGGACCGTACAGGTCTTTTCCTTCTCGTTGACAGTCAGGATGGTGCAGGAACTTGCATTGCAGATCTTGCGGATATCGACGATGACGTCATTGATCGTCTGCTTAAAATCCGGAGATCTGTGGAGTTTGATACAGGTGTTTAGTACTGCGTCCGTGACTTCGTGACTGACTTTTTTCGCCATCTGCTCGGTGTCTGCCTGCTGCGTGACTTCCTGCGTATAAGTGCAGTAGTAGATATTTCCTTCGTTATGAAGAGGAAGTAAGAAGAGGTTGAACCAGAAGTCGAAACGGTCCGGGTGTACGTAGGTATGTACCGGCTTTTTCAGTACGGCAGCGCGGTAGCAGATCTCCTCGAAGTTCAGATCCTTCGGGAAGTAATTCTGATAGAGACTGTTTGGCACGAATTTAGTGGACATCAGCTGCGGTCCGTCCCATGCCGATTCGATCGAGTCGATATATGCTTTGTTTCCGGTTACGATTCGAATATCTCCGCGTTTCCCGTCTTCCTTCATCTCGACGGACATCACGCAGGTCATCGTGTCCAGACAGTCAACAAATTTCTGAAGATCCATACCGTACCTCCCGGTGAACCACTCTGATTCCTTGAATAGTACAGTTTTATAATACCAAGAAAAATGCATATTTACAGTGAACAAACAGTAAAAAGCCTATAATTTCTCCCTGTTCTTTTCTAAATGAAAAGTGTTAAGATGATTTTGGAAAAGAACTTGCACGAGAAGACCCTTGCTGTTGAGGTTCATTTGTGGCATTGGAGGAATAAGAAAATGAAGATCTGCCCGAAGTGCGATGCACAGAATGCGAACAATGCACCTGTCTGTAAGAATTGTGGTGCGAATCTGAATGTGACCCCGGATGTGAAACCTGCCGAATATGCAGAGGAAAAACCGACGTACCACTTAGGTCTGGCGCTCCTGTTTTTCTTCCTGTCTTTTATCGTTTCCTCGGTAAAAATGCTTATCCCCGAAAATATCGATTACCCGGATTATTCGGAGCCTTGGGTCTATCTTTATTACGCCGCCATTGTTGCCGGTGTCGTCTTCCTGATCCTCGGCTTTGTCTGCATGCGCGGACTTCTTAAAGCCAAGCCTATCCCCGGAAAAGGTATCTTCGTGATTATGGTCAGCATCATCGTGTCCTGCCTGATCCTGATGGATGTATTCTCGGTAGGCCAGTCCCTGATCCTCGGTGACAACGAAGCGGAGATCTCCAGACAGATGGAGACCCTTGAAGACTCTTTCTGATTGATTGCGTCGATAAAGTGTAAAGCTGAGAGTTCAGCCCTTATTGATTAGAGAAGCACATAGCTCCGCCATCTCTTCGGGCGATTCTTTCATGCCCTCGGAAAACCATGTGTTGATCACATTTTGCATCGCACCTTCTTCAGCGATGAGCCGATATCTTTCTGCTCTTTCGGAAGAAGGAAAGACCACATCAACAAGAGTATTTCTGTCGAAGAGCATTTTCACAGTGAGATTGGCATTAATGAAAAGTGAGTAGGATTCTTTGTGTTCCTTTATCGTCTTGAAAAGCTCCAGATACCAATCGTAGCTTAATTTGCCGTTTCTATTCATCCCGTTCAGTTCATGGATCCTACTGATCAGGGATTTCCCGATCTCAGAAAGAAGATCCTCTTTGCTTTCGTAATTTCTATAGAACGCCGTTCTGGAAACACCGGCACGGTCGACCAGTTCGGTGATGGAGATCTTTTCAAAAGGCATTTCGTTCATCAGGTAGATCAGGGCAATACTAAGACTCTCCCTCGTCACCTGGTTGATCTGGCGGTTTTTATCATTTCTGAAAACCGTATCGCCATGGGTGTCAAAGGGGGTTACATTTTTTTGTCTTCTGTCTCTTTTGGACTGTGGCATATCGAAGAACCTCATCTGTTCTGATAAAATATATGTGTTTACAAGTGTAACATCTTATTAGAAAATAGCAAACACTCTTACACATTTATTTCATGCCGAAGCACCCCCAACCGCTTCCTAAAAGAGTGTTTGCTTTTTCTATTTTCCGTGAAAATCACTCGGATCAAAGAGCACCCTGCACATCGTTCGCGAAATGTTTTTTTAACAATTTGTTGAAAAACATCAACCTCTCCGTAAAACAGTTGACACGGACACCCTATAGAATACAATTGATAATCTATTATCGAGAATGCTGTCTGAAGAGCCAGTCTATTTCAGTATGCATAAAAATGGGGAGGCCTTAGTATGAAGCTAAAAAGAATCCTTGCAACAACCGTATCTCTGGTGATGATCACCGGGATAATACCTGCTTCTGCTCTCGTGCGAAATACACGCGCGGCAGAAGCAATCAGTTACGTGGACCGTTCCTGGGATGGCAGTCAAGTCGTCTCGGAGACAAAGCAGGTAACAGATTATATTTCGTTCGATGACCTTATTCCGGTGAATCAAACATTCGAGCTTACTGACGGGAAGTGGTATGTTGTTGAAAACAGCAAATCTTTACCTTTCAAGGTGAACTGCTCCGGAACGGTTAATATCATTATTTGCGATGGAACCCAGCTGTCCGTTGGAAATGTCGGAGGATTCAGTGTGCCTGAGACCGCGACGTTAAATGTCTATGGACAGGCAAATGATGCCGGAACATTAATGTGCTCCTCTTTTGGTAATCCATACTGTGCCGGTATTGGAGGAAGAAATGGAGAAGGGTGTGGAGACATCAATATATATGGCGGCACAGTCAGAGCAACCGGCGGCGATCAAGCTTCTGGCATAGGAAGCGGTAAAAACGCTGATATGAATGGTACTATAAGTGTATTTGGAGGGGCGGTTTATGCTAACACTAACAATCAAGGCACAAATGGTACAGGAATCGGATCTGGTTTTAATGGAGACATGAATGGTGACCTGATCATTTACTCAGGTACAGTGGAGGCTACTGGAATAAATGCTGCCGGAGTAGGAGCGGCTTCCTTTGATGTTGCAGGTAAAGGAAACATGACGGGTTCTGTTTTAGTATATTCCGGATCTTTAACTGCAGAATGTTCTTATGATCAGGTTGATTGGGATGCAAATAATGGAGCAGGTATTGGTACCAGTGTTTCAAGTTCCAGTCAGCTTGACGGCGGTGAATTCACCGGTTCTGTCAAAGTTTTTGGTGGAACTGTGACTCTGACTAAGGGAATGAACGGTAATGATTATTATACATTTGTTCCAGCAATCGGAAGTGCTAAGGATACGACAACTGGTACTATTGAGATAGCAGATGATCTCTGCGTTAAGAAGGTCGGCACTGATGCCGTTCAGACAGAACAGCGTATAGCGGAGTGCCGTTCTTTGACAGATTATAGCTGGATTCGTATTGAGAAATGTAACCATGCCAATAGTAGTTATAAGACTATTAATGATACGATTCATAAACGTACATGCAACTCCTGCTGCTATGAAATCGAAGAAAACCATTCCTTTGATACTGAAGGCAACTGCCTCTGTGGATACTCTCTGCAGGGTTCCGGTACACATTTGGCAGGCTATTCCTTAAGCCTCGAAGGTGACATCGGAGTTAATTTCTATGTAGAGTTCAGCGAGAACGATATTACCAATGGTGATCCGTATGTAGAGTTTACGATCCCGTCCGGAAGTTCGTCCATGACAAAGAAAGTGTATGTTAATGCGAAGTCCGGAGAAGAGAGAGAACTAGCAAGAGTGGATACAACAACAGTATCAGGAAAGACATACTACGTATTTAAGTGCCCGGTAGCAGCTAAGGAAATGACATCAGAGATCACTGCACATGTTGTCTATGATGACTCTGAAGGCAAGGAATATAAATATTGTGTTAAAGACTACGCTGATTACATACTGAACAATGCGCAGAGTGTTCCGGCATATGAAGAAGCCGTACCGCTGGTGAAGGCATTGCTGAACTATGGAGCATACTCCCAGAAGTATTTCGGGACAAACACTAATAAGCTTGCTAATGCTGATCTTGGTCCAAACGAGAAGGGCCCTTGGTCATTTGCTATCAGCCATACTGACTACGTAATCTCCAACCTGCCGGATGGTGTATCGTTTGAAGGAACAAGTATTTATCTGAAATCCGGTACGACTCTTTCCCTGTATTTCAAGAATAAGAGCGGAAACGATGTCACGTTTAAGCTTGGAAACAAAGTACTCGAGGCTAAGGAGAACAAGGGATTCATCCAGATCGACATCACTGATATTAAGGCCAATGAACTGTTGAATGATTTTACGATCACTGTTGGTGAAAGCGGCTCTGTGACATATGGTCCGATGAACTATTGTAAGAGTATTCTCGCCGGATCTGGATCCGAAGAACTGAAAGGTGTAGTAAGAGCACTGTATAGATATGCTGAAGCCGCGAATAACTACAGCGGAAATAATGCATGATTGGCGGAGGTATGTTATTATGAAACAGGAATATAAGGGTTTAGAGATTGAGATTTTGAATTTTGCATCCATTGATGTTATCGTGACAAGCGAGCCGGATGTTGGTGAAGACGGTCTTCCGTTTGAGCCGCATACTCCGTAAGTTCAACTTTTTGATCGGAAAGGAAAATGAGGCAGGGGTATGTATAGAGACAGTCAGGAAGACGAGATCGAACAGTTTTTCCGTGAGAAGGAAGGCGGGCTTCCGAAAGAGGCGCCAAAACCAGTAGGAATCGTACCTGATCAGCAGGCACCGTTTCACCCGGTGGCATTTGATCAGGTTCCTCAGGAGACTCCGAGGGAGAACTTCGGTGGTTACTCAGCCGGAGCGCAGCGCAGGGATTACTATGAGCAGCTTCGTGAGGAAGCCGAACACATAGAGAGACAGAACAACTGCAGAGAGTATTCGAAGAGATATATGCAGATGTTTATCATCCTGATCGCCAACGTGTTTTTTAACATTATCGGACTGATCCTTTCCAGGGTAGGTGCGAACGATGCGCAGTTCAGAAAAGATACATTCGTATTCTCCATCGTTGTTGCCATCGGATCTGTCGTGTGTTATGTACTGTACGGCCTCGTTCTTATCATGCTGAGCCATTATAATATGGACTTCCGGCCGGCAGGCACGTTCTTTATACTATCCGGTATTTGTCAGGCAACGTCGAGAGTTATTCCGAACAACACCTTGTACCTGTTCACTGCTCTTGCCGCATCCATTTTTGCCGTGCTCTATGTCCTCAAGTTTGCCAGCGCAGCGAGCACTAGCTTTGACAAAGTTGCTCTTTATATGTCTTCTTCCTGGGAGACATTCCGGAAGGTATATATGTATGTATATATTGCAACAGCAGCAGCTTCGATCCTTATCTTCATGCCGGTACTTGGACTGATTATGATCTACGCGCTGCTTGCCCTTGCGATCATTGCCATCGGCCTGGAGATCTGGCAGATCCTGCTGCTTCTGAGATCTTCGGTCATCATGAAGCAGTACAGCTCAGTGGTTGTGGCCAAACAGAACTAAATACTCCTTCGATCGGAAGACATCCCTGAGAAAAAAGGAATGCGCTCTAGGGATAAAAGTAATTCGAGGAGGAGTATATGAGCAGTAAGAAAAGAATTCATATCGACGAAAGATACGTCACCGTTAATCTTACGCTCAGTATCATCCTTTACTCGATGGTCGTTCCATTTTGCGTCTATCTCGCCGTGGATAATTTTATCCGCGGCGATTTGCTTGTCGCAAGATACGCGCTGTTCTGCGCGGTGATGACGGCTTTTTCCACGGTTTGTTTCGCGATATGTAAGTTCGGGAAAAAGAGAAGAAGGTGGCTGATGCACCTTTCGATCAATATCCAGTGCTTCGTCTATTGGATCACGTTCACGTTCTTCCTTTATACAGGTGGTACGGGAGGCACGAGTATCTTCCTGATCTTCCTTGCGGTCCCGGTCGTGTTTTTCTTCTTTAATCTCTCCTACGGCTTATACTTTAACATGGTCATGTTCCTGATCATGATCGTCTATATGAGCACGCCGCTTCGTGAGGCGGGATACCAGTTCCCGGAGACCTACTATTCGCGTCTCCCCATGATGTATCTGGTAAATGTCGTCATGTGTGCGATCGCACAGTATGAGACGGTGAAGGCGAAGATCAAGCAGGACCATGCGCTCGAAGAGGCGCGCCGTGCAAGTGAAGCGAAGACGGATTTTCTTGCCAACACGAGCCATGAGATCCGTACCCCGATCAATGCGGTCCTCGGTATGAATGAGATGATCCTCCGTGAGTCCGTGAAGGCGGAGAAAAACGCCGATGCCGATCCGGAAGAATATAAGAAAGCCTTCGGCAGGATCCGCCACTATTCCGGAAATGTCGATAGCGCCGGTCATAATCTTCTTTCCATCATCAACGATATCCTCGACTTTACGAAGATCGAGGAGGGAAGAATGGACATCGTGAAGGTCGAGTATCAGCTCAGTTCCCTGATCAACGATGTCAGCAACATGATCTATTTTAAGGCAAAAGAGAAGAACCTCAGCTTCATAACGGATGTCGATGAGTCCCTCCCGGACCGCCTTTTCGGCGATGTCGTCCGCGTCCGCCAGGTCATCACGAATATTCTGAATAACGCCGTCAAATACACCGATCAGGGTTCTGTTTCCCTGAAGATCACAGGAACGAAAGAAGTTCCGTCTTCTTCCGATGCAAAAGCACTTCTCCGGCTTTCTATTTCCGTAAAAGATACGGGCATCGGTATCAGTCAGGAGAATATGAGTAAGCTCTTCGGGAAGTTCGAGCGTGTGGATCTTGTCCGAAACAGTACCAAAGAGGGCACCGGTCTGGGTCTTGCGATCACGAAGATGCTCCTGGACATGATGGGCGGTGACATCACTGTCGAGAGTACGTACGGCGAGGGTTCTACGTTTACCGTCACTATTCCGCAGGAGATCCTCTCCGACGAGCCGGTCGGAAACTTCACCGAGAAGTTTGAAAAGAGTCTTGGTGAGAAGAAGGCCTATCACGAGAGTTTCCGAGCACCTTCTGCGAAGATCCTGATTGTTGATGACACGAAGATGAATCTGGTCGTAGCGACTGCTTTCCTTAAGGAAACGCAGGTCATGATCGATACGGCCTCTGGCGGAAAAGAATCCGTCGAGCTTGCCGGAAAGAATAAGTATGATGTGATCCTCATGGACCAGCGCATGCCGGAGATGGACGGTGAAGAAGCGCTTCACGCGATAAGAGATCAAAAAGACGGCCCGAATATAGAAACACCGGTCATCTGCCTTACCGCAGATGCCGTCGTCGGTGCGCGTGAGCGCTACCTCTCCAAGGGCTTTACCGACTATCTCACCAAGCCGATCGACAGCACGAGTCTTGAGAAGATGCTCCGAAAGTATATCCCGACAGAGAAGATCGAGCTGGTTTCCGAGAAATCTCCCCAAGCACCTGCCCTGTCAGAAGACTTTCCGCTGAAACCCCTTCAAGATTCCGGCATCGACACAGGTAAGGGCATCGCCAACTGCGGCGCCGATGAAGCCTTCTACAGAACGATCCTGGCCGAGTATAGAAACGGCGCGGAAGGAAAGAAGAAGGACCTTCAGATTTTCCTCGAAAATAACGACATGCATAACTACGAGATCCTGATCCACTCCCTAAAGAGCACATCCGCTACGATCGGTGCGATGACCCCATCCAGGCTTGCTGCTGAATTGGAAGCCGCGGCAAAGAAAGAAGATATCTCTTTCGTGAGATCGCATCACGATGCATTCCTGAACGAATACGGCAAAGCCCTTTCCGCTATAGGCCAGGTCCTCCCGGAAACGGCATCCGATGACGACGAGATCCTCGAATTCCTCCCGGAAGATGATTAATTTCCTCTATCGCATTATGTTATACTTTTCTTGGGGTGAGACTGAGAGGTTTTTATGAGGTATTGGAAAAGATTCGTGTCCCTTATGCTGGCTACGGTCATGCTTTCGTCTGTCTGCCTTTTTGCAGCTTCCTGTAAGAAAAAGACATCATCTTCAAAGAAAGTATCGGCGTCGGATCCTTGGTATTCCACGAAGAAAGTGGAACTTGATCCGAAGATAGAACTTCCGGAGAACGCCCAGATGTTCAGTGCCGGACCGTTCCTTATCCGTGACCGGCTCCTGGTGCAGTATAGTATCTTCAGTAATCACGAGGATACCCGTCTGGGTATTTTTGACCTCGATGGAAATCTCCTTCACATGGTCGATCTTGACGACATCATGAACCATGAAGATAACTTCTATGGTTACTTTTCCGTGGGATTTTCCGAAGGCGAAAAAGGCGTCCGTTTGTACTATACCGCTTCGATGTCGAGAGATCTTTTCTACCGCGAGATCGATCTGGATACCGGATCTCCCGTCGGATCTTATGTTCAGATCGACCTGTCTTCGATTAAGGAGGGCGGTCAGTATCTTCTTCAGAATATCTGTCTGGTTGAAGGGTATGAAGTCATCAGTTACGGGGACATGGAGAAGGGCGATAACCGCATGATCGTTTCTAAAGATGGAAAAGCACTTTATGAGGTGAACTTCGATAAAGCTTTCGGACAGAACGGAGTAAAAGTGATTACCGATTACTATGGCGCCGGAAACGGAAAAGTGATCTTCTATGGGATGGGACAGACACAGATCTCCGGAGTTCTGGATCTTAAGACCGGGCAGGTGACAAGGCGTGACGACGTAAGACCACCCACGGAATCCCGGCATATTTCCACGACATCGGATGGACGGGCGTATCTTACGAAAGCGACCGGAATCTATGAATACAGTTTGGCGGATAACAGTGAAGTATGTAAGCTGAATTTCGATAACTGTTCGATCAACCGGAGCGACTGCCAGAGATCGGGCGTTCTGTATCTTGATGAGAATAAGGTCGTGCTCGGATGCATGGTGCCGCCGGAAACTTCAGGGGAACTCATGACGAAAGCGATCGTTTATACGCTCGAAAAGACCGAGAAAAATCCGAATGAGGGAAAGAACGTGATCACGGTCGCCAGCTTAAGTGAATCGCTTACCTATTCCGAAGGTGAGGCCCTGAGACTATTTAACGATACAAATTCCGACTATTTTGCGCAGCTGATCCTTTACGATCAGAGCGAGTACATGCCTAAGGAAGATGTTGCGGAAGAGATCGATGAGAATGATAGAAGAAACTATAATGCCATGTCTATGGTCAGCGGGACTCTGACGCAGGATATCCGCTCCGGATCCGGCCCGGACGTGATCCTCGGCGCCTCCCAGTCGATCGATCTTCTCGATGGAAAATATCTCATGGATCTGTCCTCTTACTTGGAGGGCAATAGCTATGACGCATCCCTTTACTATTCAAACATTATCGATGCGGCGAAGATGGACGGGAAGACCTACTTTATTCCGACCTCCTTTACGTATTCGGCGATCATCACGGACGGCTCGAAAATGGATCCCGGGAAGACCGGATTTTCCTACGATGACTACTCGTCCTTTGTGAGCGGGCAGACGAACGGGATCGAGCCCGTCACGAAGAATGTCAGCCGGATGCATTTCCTGAACCTTTGTGTCCAGAGAAGCTATGCCCAGTGGATCAAGTCCGGAAGGGTGGACTTTAACACAGACGATTTCAGAAAGCTCGCGCAATTCTTCAAGGACACGATCCCGGCAGGCGTTTTGGTTCCGCCGCCGGATAAGGATGATGTCTGGAGCGATTCCTATGGCGCCCCGCCGGTAGAGACACCTGCCTCCTTTGTCGAGAGTATCGACAGCCTGGCCGATGTGGCCTATTACAATTTCTACCACGATAACATCCGGATCCTGGGACTTCCGTCTCAGAACGGTGAAGGCCTCTCTGCCACGGTTATGACCTCTTTTTCCGTCACGGCAGGAACGAAGGTAAAAGAAGGTGCGTTCGCACTTCTGGATATCCTGCTGAGTGATGACGTTCAGAAAGAAACGAGAGATGCGATCGCCGTAAACCGCACAGCCGTCAGGTATAAGGTGGATCGGGAGGTCGAGAACAGTAAGCAGACCTATGCCTTCTATGCCGATGCAAAGGATCTTCTGTTCCCGATGGAGGATCTGCTCCGCATGGGTGGTGCATTTCTTCCGGGATCGAAGCTTCCGGATATTTTTCTTCAGTCTCTGGAAGACATCCACTCGATTCTCCTTCCGGATAACTCTGTCATGATGATCGTCTCCGAGGAGATCCCTGCCTACCTTCTCGGGCAGAAAGATATAGACACGGTCATCGCCACGATCAACAACCGCGCGAAGACCGTCTTCGATGAGAGATAAAACCATAAAAGCCCGAAGACATATCTTCCTCTTACGTGCTACAATGCTCATTGTATGAATGAGCATCAGCAGAAAAACTTAAAACGCTTCGAGGAACTGTCCGATCGTGCCAGAAGATCCGGCATCTATACGTACTCCACCTTTCATTCGCGGGAGACGGCGAGCCTTGCTTTTGATGTCGCTTCGCCAAAAGAACTTGTCCTGTGGGGTGGTTCTGAGATCAGTGAACGTGTTATCGTCCGCTTCGGTGATCCGGAAGAAATCGGCTACGACGAGGAATTCCCCATCAGGATCCTTCTCATCGAACCGAAACAGGCGAAATACTCCGAGACCCTGACGCATCGTGATTTCCTTGGTGCCATCTTAAATCTCGGGATCGAGCGCGACATGGTCGGCGATATCCTGGTAAAGAACAATTCCGCTTACTGCTTCGTTCTCGAGAAACTGGCAGATGTTTTCTGCAGTGATCTCGATCGTGTGAAGCACACGGCAGTCAGCTGCCATATCGTTGAGAGTGTCCCTGAAGATTTTCTTCCGCAGCTGAAAGAAGAGAACATCACGGTCACATCCCCCAGACTCGACGCCATCCTCGCGAAGGTATATCACCTGTCCCGCACCGATGCCAAGGATCTCTTTGAAGACGAGAAAGTCACCATTAACGGAAGAATCTGTAGAAACCCCGAAACCATCTTAAAAGAAAACACCATCGTCTCCATCCGCGGCTACGGCAAACTCGAATACCATGGCGAAGAACGCACCACGAAAAAAGGCAAAACCGGCATCACCATCTGGCGGTATGTGTAGGGAAGATCATCACCTGCAACTTCTACGACGACACCTTAAATCAGGTGTACTACACGTAAATATGCCACATCCGCTGTGCATACCTCTCGAAACAAGGGTGTAGAAGACAAGTATATTAGTTATTTCTTTGTGTGGAATAAAATATGGAACTGTAAATCAGACAGGCGATTCTATATTCTAACTTTCTCTTCTTGTATCATGTAATCAAGATAACAAAACAACCATTAATCCACCGTTGGAAGTGTAGTGGCATTAATGAAATTTGACCTTCTAAGTTTTATCCTCTGCTTCCAACAGCTGCCAGGCCGGTTTCTACCGGCCTGAATTATTGTTTCATCATGTTTTTCATTTGACAGTAGAGTCATGAATATATTAGCGAATTATGAATTCTTTGAACATCGAAGTGAATAAAAAGAGCTATGTCGTAAACCATCTGATTTTTCTTTGTTTATTAGCTTGATAAACTATGATTAAGAAAAATCTAAACAAAGGAGGTGCGCTATGGCAAGAAGAATAAGAAGTGACTGCACAGTTGGTTCATTTGAAAAGAAAAATGGATTACCGCCTGGAACATTTCGAAATCCGAACGGACGTGACACTAGAAGTGATAAGACGTTCAAAACGATTCGCAAAGAAAACAAGAATAACAAATGAATCGATTTGCTGAAGAATTAAAAAACACGTATTTTTTTGAGAGGAGGCTTTATATGAGCGAGAGACAGATAACGTCGGCAACTGAGATAAATCGAGAATTAGGGGTTAGTAGCGCAGGCGAAGTTAGGGAAAGGCATATAGGTAAGTTCATGGAGATTTATCCTCGAATAGATCGCGGAATTGCTATTGAATATATCAAACAAATGCCTGCCATAATCCAGAATACATCATTAATAGCAGGGGTGTTTAAAGATTTACAGACAGAGGCATTAAGATCAGCTAATGAAAGTAATACTGCTACAATGAAAGGCCATCAAACGGCAATAGAAACTTATTCGTCTTTAATAAAAGATAGTAACAGTACATACGAAGAGAAACTTGAATGGAGTTCTAGGATTGATCAACATACCGAAGCGATGGACAGAAAAGATTCAGAACAAAAAAGCTTTATTTCAAGTTGCTTGGAATGGGGCGTAAAGGGTGTTGTTGGTTGTTTCATGTTAGCGTTGTGTGGATTTGGAGTAAAAAAGCATTTCGAAAACAGCAATGTTAATAATCAGATAAATAGGACGAACAATTGAGGTGTAACTCATAGAAATCTCTTGATTGGATTAAATGAGTTACTCGCGTGAGAATCCCTCCTCGTTATAGAACTAATAACGAGGAGGTGTTTTTATGGAGAAAACACGAAAAGAAGAACTACTGGCAAAAATGACGGCGTTGACCGGGGGAGAGCGGAATAATATGGATATATTCTGCACTCATGAGAAGATCACTAACTTCATTATCAGGAATACGTTCGACACTCCAGATCAGCGAGGGAAGCCTGTCAAACGCTCACTGGAAGATGTGTTGGATTTCTACAGAGCCGAATCAAAACTATACGAACTGAATCTGCAATGGGAAATCCAGGATTTTGCGCAGGATGTAAGCGAGCATGGCCTTGAGAGAAAGGTGCTATGGGAAGTTACCAGGGTGGAGACGAAACTCATGCTGAAATTGATCAACTTCGCGAACAGCTGTGATGGACGTGTGATTCTAGACCGTCATCTGAAAGTGGATGGGCAGAAACGCTGGTTTGAAGCTATCCTTGTAACTCAGGACTTCATCATGCTCCTAAAGCATCATATGCCGAGCCACGATGTCTGTATTACAGAGGCTGGAAAACTCAGCTGGTACGATGTGGGCGATGACAGAATGGATCAGAAAGATGAATACCGATGGTTCGAGGAACGCAAAGAGATGTTACAGCATCTTCTGGGTCCGTCCGCTTTTGATGAGAAGAAGTACATCTATACCGCAGTATGGAAGTCGAAGTACCGATTTGCAAACAAATGCCGAAAAATCAATTGTGTTGAGCTAGAGGATCTTGATGAATGGTTGGCTTCATTAGAACCTAGTCCAAAAGACAGTAATCAGGATTTGGATCCACTTGTCGCAAAAATCACGGATGCCGAGGTAAATGATCTGCCTGTACCGAGTATCTACCCCATAATGGAAAGCTATGCGGCGTTAAGAATCGCATACGAAGAAGGTAAGAAGGACTCACGAAAGTGAGTCCTTCTTCGCGTGAAAAACTAATCACTAGATAGAGAAAGCATGAAGGAGGAAATAAACATGCATAAAAACAAGAACAATGAAGACCTGAGAACCCAGATGATCGAACAGTTAAGACCGGTGTATTCACTTAAGGATCACTACAAGAACCTTAAGATGATCGAAGAGACCATTATCCGTGACACATACGGAAAATATGACTTCTTTGGGCATTCCCTTGAGGATTGCCGGGCTAAGTTCAAAGAGAACTGTGCTCACGGTGAGAAGAAGTACTATCTCAGAGAGTTTACTCGTGCGATCCGTCGATGGAAAAAGGACCTGATACAGACAGAACAGGAGATCGAAGAGAGGAAGCGTTTTCGAAAAGCACTTCGGAGACATGTGGAGAATGAGAAAGGGATCGTTCTGTTTGACCAGAAACTGTCCTATCAGGGGATCACATGTACCATTGATGCGATCCTGATCGTTCCAAAAGAAATGCTGCTTCTTAATCTGAAGGTTCCGACCGGAGATTCGGGAATCGATGAAAAAGGAAACTTCTGCTGGCTAGATGTTTCTACAGTTGAGTTGGCACAAGTCAGTATCCAGAACGAATTAAGGAAGCAGCTGCTCCTAATGCGTATGATACTGGATAACAGCGATGTATGCCATCGGATCAGTGCGGCACTGATTGTGGGAGGAACACATGAGTTTAACAGTATCTTTGATGATAGAGAATTGTGCTTTGGCCGCCTTGAGGATATGGAAAAGAAAATCTCATTTGCGCCTCGTGAAGATATCTTCGACGAAGTAACCATTCAGATAATCAAACAGATCATTGAGACCTGGCAGGTGAAAGAGGAGAAAGAGTCGATCCCGAAAGAGTACGATCTCATAGAAGTGTACTGCGATCTGAAGGAAAAGTTTTGAGGTGAGGATCCCCGGTAGCTGGAAACAGCTGCTGGGGATCATACAAAGGAAAGGATTAAAACATGAGTAACGGTTTTAAGATTGTTAACAGAATATTGATACAGCATATACATATAAAGATGAAAATGGAATAGATGAGTTGAGCGCCCTGTTGACATGATTGTCACGATTCAAGTCATCTGTCCTAAACTGTTTTGAACAAGGAGGTTCTAGTATGAGAAAGAATATGAATAAAGATGAAAAGAAGAAAGTTGATGAGGCGATTAAGGCGATAGAGAAACGTGGTTATTCAGATGCTGATGTTGATAAAGTCTTAGATAATGAGCCCAAAATCAAGAAAAAGTTTAACGCAGAAGCTTTAAAGAAGTTCGCCGGACATGTTCCGCTTATGTTTAGCATGATAAAGGATTATAAAGCGAAAAAGTACAGAGCGGTTCCTGTAAAATCCATAGTAGCAATAGTGGCAACTCTTCTATACGTATTCCTGCCAGCGGATGTTATCCCTGATATCGTTCCGGCACTTGGGTTTACTGATGATGCAGTGGTAGTCGCATGGTGTCTGAAGATGGTCGCATCCGATCTTGAAAAGTACAAAGAATGGAAAGACAAGCAGGCGGATATAAAAGATGTTACTCCGACAGAAGATGCTGATTCGGAAGTAGTTCACGTGTAATAATAGCTTTTCGGTATTAAAAGGGGATAATTGAATGCGATTATTTCGCAAGGGTTAGTCATGCAAATACATACTCAGTAAAGAGTCTAATAGACCTCTCAGAGACCAGAAATGATCTCTGAGAGGTTGCTGTATAAAATGTGAAAAGCTCTGTGAATCATAATAGAGATGGCTTTGTCAGTAGGAATGATATGTTTAATAATCCTGACTTCATGAGAAACTGTAATGCTTTTTCGTCGGCTGTGAACGCATCGTCAGAAAATAGGAATAACGCTTCTCATGGTGGAACAATTATCGGTGTTAATCAATGTAAAACTGATAGAAAGACCGTTATTTGCGAACTGGAAGCGGTACGAAGTGATAGCTTGGGACTGATTCAACAATTGATTTATCTGCTAAAGAGTGAAGATGCTATATAAAGATGAGTTAGGCAATAAATGCTAGACTATGCGTTGTATTAGCGCAATCAGCTGCAATTGCCTCAATATTATTGAAATGATGCAATTGAGATTGACTATGAGTATGTTAAGTAGTATTATTTAATTGCATCATTATAAGCGTAAATGAGTAAGATGAATCATGAATGAGGTTATTCAATGAGGTCTTTTGATTTCGAGAAGAGATGGCAAGAGCTACTGACGCCAGAAATTGTGGCACTGCTTTCACAGATCCATGAGTATAAGGGTGAGCAGTCACTATTTATCGAAGCAAAGGCGGATGTTCTGATGCAGCTTGTTGAGATTGCAAAGATACAGAGTACTGCAGCATCGAATAAGATAGAAGGTATTTATACATCGGATGCCCGATTGAAAGCGATAGTAAAGGATAAGACAACTCCTCGGACAAGAAGTGAAAAGGAGATAGCGGGATATAGAGATGTGCTGAATACTATTCATGAAAGCCATGATCATATACCGATAAGACCTAATATGATTCTTCAATTGCATCGCGACTTGTACAAGTTTCATGGTTACAATTTTGGAGGTAATTACAAAGCGACGGATAATATCATTGAAGAAGAGGATAATCAGGGTAATAAGTTTGTCCGCTTTAGACCGGTTCCTGCATGGGAGACTCCTGAATCGATAGAGAATCTTTGTGATGAGTTTGCAAAGGCTATGGGAACAGGGACAATAGATCCACTTCTTTTAATCCCGATGTTTATTCT
>JAEEGL011518137.1_pt1 | contig 39203 bp, 41 predicted proteins | sample 9134231 | NCBI WGS metagenome assembly JAEEGL01 (sample SAMN16246548, study PRJNA631951) | gut metagenome | biome: gut microbiome; feature: rumen; material: fiber-attached | host: Bos | place: Iran: Karaj | collected 2018-10 | reverse complement strand
GTATAGCTCTCCTGCTTGGCCTTGCGGATAGCGTTCTGGGCAATCTCGACCACATTCTTGTTACCTTCCTCAGTGTAGACATCGACCCCAACGGTCTGCGCCACGACCTTCAGCTGTTCGATGGCGGCAGGACGATACACGTCGCAAGCCACCAGCAACGGCTTCTTGTGCTGACGCTCCTTGAGCATCTTGGCGAGCTTCCCTGTAAAGGTGGTCTTACCAGAACCCTGAAGACCAGACATCAGGATGATGGCAGGACGACTGTCAAGCTTCAGCTCTACGGCCTTGCCACCCATGAGCTCCGTCAGTTCGTCGTGAACGATCTTCACCATCAACTGACTCGGCTTCACGGCGGTGAGCACATTCATACCCATCGCCTTCTGCTTCACAGTGTCCGTAAATGTCTTGGCTACTTTATAATTGACGTCGGCATCGAGCAAGGCACGGCGAACGTCCTTAAGGGTCTCAGCCACATTGATCTCAGTGATCTTACCTTCACCTTTGAGTATCTTAAACGATCTTTCTAACCTATCTGATAAATTCTCAAACATCTTGTTATTTGACTATTTACTATTTGACTAATTTGGGGTGCAAAGGTACGAATAAAAAACGAGACCCGCAAACTTTGAGCCTCGTTTTTCTATAAATTAAGGTGAAAATCTTAAATCTTACCAGATATAGGCACGCTTCTCGGGAGCCAGACAGAGGGCATCACCCGGCTTGATGTCGAAGAGCTCGTACCACGCATCCGAATTACGCACGACACCGTTCACACGCTCACGATTGAAGGAATGTCCATCGTAGCCAATAGCATCCTTCACATATGCCAGCGTGTATTTTGAGCGCCAAAGATTACCATAGGCGATACACATCACCTTACTGTCAGGCAGTGTCTCCATGCTGCTGTAGCAGTCGTCAAGCAACAGGATACGCTTGCTGAACTCTGCCATATCCGCCTCAGCGATGATGCCTTAGCCTCTGGAACAGAGCGATCACCACCAACAAATCGTCTAATCTTTTCATATCTTTTAATTCTTTTGGGTTATCATTTGTTCTCATTAGTTCTCATCGAGTATTCACAGCCACAATACTGCTGGTTATAGAAGTCAAATTCTTTCAGAAGTTGATTACGCCGCTCATACAATCCTCCCTTCCGCCAGTTCTGTGCCCAGAAGGTGGTACCCTCTACAGCCTGTTCTGCGAGATGACCAGCATTCTCTATTTGTTCGAGGCTCTTCCAGCGACTGGAGGCAAGTGTGGTGGTGAAGTATTGCAATCCCAAGTCCTTGGCCTTACGGGCTGCAACGGTCAGACGAAGCGTGAAGCATTGTTCACAGCGACGGCCTCGTTCTGGCTCACCTTCCAATCCGCAGACATCCTGCCGCCATTGTTCGTGGTCGTAATCGCCATCGATCCAGGTCAGTCCGAGACTCTCAGCATGGCGTTTGCTTTCGTTCTTGCGAATCTCATATTCCTCAAAGGGGAAGATGTTCGGATTGTAATAGAAAATCGTCGGCCGGACGCCATTAGCAAGCATCCATTCGACAATCGCCGATGAACAAGGCGCACAACACGCATGCAGCAACACCTCCCTACACCCCTCTGGAACAACAATCGCCGGCCTCTTCACTCTTCACTCTTCACTATTCGTTATTCACTCCTCAAAGTCCCCTCGCTTTCCAAATGCGATCCTTTGCGGCATTGATCTCCTGGAACTTCTTCTCAGCCGCCTTGCGCACATCCTCACCAAGAGCCGCCACCTTATCAGGATGATGTTCGAGGGCGAGTTTGCGATAGGCCTTCTTAAGCTCATCGTCTGTGGCATTCGGACTGACACCCAGCACCTTATAAGCATCCTCGAGTGTTCCTCCAGAGAGATGGAGCATCGAGTCGACCTCCTTCTGCGAGAGTCCCATCCACTGGGCACACTCCTTCAGGGCCGTCACCTCACTCTGAGGCACATTGCCGTCGGCCTTCGCCACCATCACAAGATAGTTCAGGAGCTGGAGCCGCTGTGAATAGTCCATCTGCTGGTTGATCTGTCCGCAACACTGCCGGACGGTCGACTTAAACTGCGTCCACCCCTCTCGTTTCTGTTCGTCGAAGAGTTTGTTCAGGATTTCATTGCCCTGAGAGACAGCATCTTCGCCAAAGTTCTGGCGAAGCATCTGGCGTACAAGCTCCATCTCTGAGTGCATCGCCTTACCATCCGCCTTGATGATATAGCTTGACAAGACGAGCAGCGAGAAAAGGAAGCTGTTACGTTGTCCCTGTGCCTGACGCTGACGATACGCCTGCTGATAGACCTGACTGTAATCCTGATACGAACGCTGTTGCCAGTTGCCCGTATCTCTTTCTGACCCTGCGCCCCACGGTCCGGAGTTACTTGGATTGTTCACACCATCGAGCACCGAGTCGAACATCGTACCCAAGAGATAGCCGGCCAGTGCCCCCAACGGTCCTCCAGCCATCCATCCGATGAATCCTCCTATCCACTTTCCTGCTGCCATAGCCTATCGCTTTATTTCGATGTCACGCTTCACGTTGTTGCGGATCTTCGTCAGATAGCCCTTCATACCCTCGGCATCCTTGTTGTCGATGATCTCCAGCAGTTCCTTCAGCTCCGTACGAATCTGACTGACCTGGTCGTGGGTATAGGGGTTGAACAGGATTTCCTGAAGCAGGTAGTCATCCTCGTTCAGTACACCTTTCGCAATGCGCATGTGACGCTTGAAGGTCGTACCTGGTGCATCCTGATGCTTCATCACAGCAGCGAAGACGAAGGTCGAGACAAAGGGAATCGACAGCGAGTAAGCCACTGTCTTATCGTGCTCCTCGAAGGTGTACTCGTAGATGTTCAGGCCCAGTTTCTGATAGAGATCCTTGAAAAAGATACGGCCCATGTAGTCGCCCTCACTGATGATGATGGCATTCTCCTCAGAGAGCTGCTGCAGATTGGCGAACGTCGGACCGAACATCGGGTGGGTAGAGACATAACGCATGCCCGTCTTCTCATAGAACTCCTTCAGATCGGTCTTCACGGAGGCGATATCGCTGATGATGCACTCCTTGGGGAGATAGGGTATCACCTGCTCAAAAACAGGGATGGTATATTTCAGCGTCACAGCGTTGATCAACAGTTCGGGCTTGAACTCCTGAATCTCCTCGTAACTTGTGAAGCGCTGACAGTTGTATGTGAAGCGCATCCGCTTCGGATCTCTCTCAAAGACGGCCACCTCATGCTCAAAACTCAACAGGTCGATGAAGAAACTTCCCATCTTCCCTGCACCCATCACTAATATCTTCATAGCTTACTTGTTAATGATCTCAATTTGCTGGCGAACGGACTCCTCGTGGATATTCTCGAAGACGTGAGCCACGAACTCCGGATCCATGCCGCAGAGCGCACCCTGCGCACCACGCTTGTTTAGGATCTCATTATAACGGTTAGCCTGAAGGACGGTCATGTTATGTTCCTTCTTGTACTGTCCGATCTCACGACAAACCCTCATACGCTTAGCGAGCAGGTCCATCAGCTGGTTATCGAGCTCGTCAATCTGCTTACGGAGCTGGGTGATGCCCTCGGTAGACTGCTTCTCGTCACGGATGACCAGCAGACTCAGGATATAGTCGAGCACATCGGGTGTCACCTGCTGCTTGGCATCGCTCCACGCCTTGTCAGGATCGCAGTGGCTCTCCACAATCAAACCGTCGAAGCCCAGGTCCATCGCCTGCTGACAGAGCGGTGCCACCAGTTCACGACGACCTCCGATATGACTCGGGTCACTGATAATCGGCAGTTCAGGAATCCTACGGCGCAGCTCGATGGGAATCTGCCACATCGGTGCATTACGGTAGATCTTCTGCTCATAGCTTGAGAAACCACGATGGATGGCTCCCAGCCGCTTGATACCAGCCTGGTTGAGACGCTCCAAGGCACCAATCCAGAGTTCGAGGTCTGGGTTCACGGGGTTCTTCACGAACACAGGCACATCAGCGCCCTTCAGGGCATCGGCGATTGCCTGCATGGCGAAGGGGTTGGCCGACGTACGGGCACCGATCCAGAGGATATCGATGCCATACTTCAGGGCGAGTTCCACGTGCTCTGCCGTCGCCACCTCGCAGGATACCAGCATCTTAGTCTCTTTCTTCACCTCAGCGAGCCAAACGAGGGCAGGCTCTCCGTGGCCCTCGAAACCGCCAGGCTTCGTACGGGGCTTCCATACGCCTGCACGGAAGTTATGGCAGCCTTTCATCGCCAGTTCACGGGCTGTGGTCATCACTTGTTCCTCTGTCTCTGCAGAGCAAGGGCCTGCAATCACGAAGGGACGTTCAAAGTCACTCGGTAAATTCAATGGTGCTAATTCCAGTTCCATAATTATATTGCTTTTTTGATTCTTTCTAATGCAGCTACAATTTTCTCCTCCTTGGCGCATAACGATATTCTGATGTAGCGCTCACCGTTCGAGCCGAAGATAAAGCCTGGGGTGATGAAAACACGGGCTTCGTGGAGAACACGCTCAGTGAGGTCCTCGACATTCTTGATGTCCTCAGGAATCTTTCCCCAGAGGAACATACCCACTTGGTTCTTGTCATAGGTGCAACCCAAGACATCCATAATCTTCTCAGCCCACTGACGACGGCGGGCGTAGGTATCGATGTTGTACTCCCGATGCCAAGCCTCATCGTTCTTATAAGCCTCAGCAGCAGCGAGTTGGATGCCACGGAAGGTTCCGCTCTCGATATTCGACTGTACCTTCAGAATCCACTGGATAAACTGTGCGTTCGAGGCACAGAGGCCCACACGCCAGCCTGGCATGTTATGACTCTTCGACATCGAGTTGAACTCTATGCAGCAGTCCTTCGCGCCAGGAATCTGGAGGATACTCAGATGCTCCTCACTGAGGATGAACGAATAGGGGTTATCGTTTACCACCACGATATTGTGGTCCTGGGCAAATTTCACCAGCCGTTCGTAGGTCTCACGCTGGGCACGGCCTCCTGTCGGCATGTTCGGATAGTTGGTCCACATCAGCTTAACCTTCGAGAGATCCATCTTCTCCAGTTCCTCGAAGTCGGGCTGCCAACCGTTGTCCTCGCGAAGGTCGTAGTTCACGATCTTCGCCCCCAGGATCTTGCTCAGCGACGTATAGGTGGGATAGCCGGGATTAGGTACGAGCACCTCATCGCCAGGATTCACGAAGGCGAGCGTGACATGCAGGATACCCTCCTTCGAACCAATCAGGGGCAGCACCTCCGTCTTGGCATCGAGGTCCACGTCGTACCAACGTTTATAAAAGCCAGCCATCGCCTCACGCAACTCCGGCGTACCCATCGTGGGCTGATAGCCGTGGGCATTCGGCTGATGAGCCACCTCACAGAGCTTTTCTATCGTCTGTGGGGACGGCGGCATATCGGGACTACCTATGGCAAGGCTGATGATGTCCTTTCCCTCGGCATTCATCTGTGCCACTTCCTTAAGTTTCCTACTGAAATAATATTCACTCACTAAACTGAGTCTCTCTGCTGGTTGTATCATAATTATAATTCGTGTAATTCGTAAAATTCGTTGTCTTAACTCGTCTGTCTGCCATCCTTGTATTCTCCTAAGATCTTTAGATCTTTCGTCAGCGGGATGATCGCATCGATGCTCTGACGGTATCGCGTCAGGTCGTCGTACATCACATCGACATAGAACAGATACTCCCACTCATGTCCGATAATCGGCAGCGACTGTATCTTCGTGAGATTGATGTGATAGAACGAGAGGATGGCCAGCACATGGGAGAGCGAACCCTCCTCGTGGGGCAATGAGAAGACGATGCTCGACTTGTTGGCCGCTGTCAGCGGACGCAGCAGGTCGGCCTTGTTGGGATTCGACACCACGAGGAAGCGTGTGAAGTTATGCTTGTTGTCCTCGATATGGTCCTCGAGCACCTTCAGCCCGTAGAGCTTTGCCGCCTCAGCATGACAGATAGCCGCCCAGCCTCGCCTACCCTCTTCGGCAATCATCTTTGCCGAACCAGCCGTATCTTCAGCCTCGACATTCTTCAGCTGAGGGTGCTTGGCGAGGAACTGTCGGCACTGCATCAGCGCCACAGGGTGAGAATGCACCTCAGTGATGGTGTCCCAGTCGTCGTCGGGCAGACAACAGATGCTGTGTGTGATATGCAGCTTGTGCTCACCGACGATGGTCGTGCCGGAGTCGCGCAGCAGCTCATAGTTGTGCAACAGGCTTCCTGCGATGGTGTTCTCGATGGCGAGCATACCGATCATGGTGGGGTCGTTCTTCATGTTCGCAAAGACCTCCTCGAAGGTAGCACAGCAGATCAGCTGTATCTGTTCACCCTCGAAGTACAGGTGCGCCGCGATATCGTGGAACGACCCGATCAGTCCTTGTATTGCAATCCTCTTCATGTTTTTATTTGACTTTTTGACAATTTACTATTTCACTATTTAAATAAAAGCCCCGCTTTCACTGGTTTGTGAAGCGGGACCTTGTTTCTTTATCTTCTTAAGTCATAAGTTGAAATTATACGCAACTTCCCGCTTCGCAGCATCCTGCAAAGTAATAATAAAAGCCGTAAAAGTATGCATTCAACTTTGACATATTCTCTCTTTTTTGTTGTTATCGGCTGCAAAATTATCACTTTTTCGCGAAACAAACAAATATTTTGCAAGAAAAATCACGTTTCCGCTTACTTTTTAATAATATTCGCCCCACTGGCGCCGTATTTCGTCACGGTCCACCTCATCAATCAGGATCTCAGCCAGGGCATAGACCACCTCACTCGGCACCATGAAACGACAGTCCTCCGAGTGCGGATCGATGGAAGCCAGGAAGTGATGCATCTCATCCTTATAGACCTTACGCATCCTGGCATTGCTCTTATCCGAAAGCGTGCAGGAATAGGTGACATTGGCCAGACGGTCACAGAGCTTCACAAACGGGGCGTAGGGTGTCGCGCGTATACCTTTATAATAGTTATCATTTGCTCTCTCCGAGCGAGAACGCCCCTTCTCGTTGGTCAGGGCGTAGACGATCTCCGTAGCGGTAAGCGCCTGCTCCTCAGTGAGATATTGCCTTGCTATCCGCAACACGTCATTATACGTCTGACGCGCATCCTCAATACTGTCATGATAATAGCCACCGAAGAACAATGGCAACACGTCGTCCTCGGATCTACAGACGAGATGGCCAAAACCGCTGACCCCCTCCACGACCATATCGAGGTGGAATCCGTAAGGCAGATCCTCGCCATACGTCTGGTTCACGCTCTCATGCAGTGCGTGAGCCGACTGGCGTATCGCCTCAATCTTGGCTGCATTCTTCTGTTCTATTGACTTAAATTCTTCCTTTGTCATATCGCATCAATCTGAACTGTTTTCCCAAAAATTTATAGAAGGTGTGTCTTAGACTCAGCCTTGCTCTCCAAGAGTTTCTGCTTGATATACTCCTGAATGTCGTAAGGCGTTATGTCATAGACAGGAAGCAACTCTTCAAAGCTTTTCTCTTTAATGAATCGATTACCATTGGTCAGCATCGCCAATAATCCACGTGTACGCAATTTATGGTTAGAATGCTCCAATGCTGAATCAATCATCTTTTGGATATCCTTCCCCTCTTTAAGGATTGAATATATATCATAATAGTCTCTATACTTTGAACGTCGTAGCATTGCCTCCATTTTCATCGCTCCAATGGATTCCATATCTGCTATATACATATTATTAAGGAATGGAATCCTCTGCATTGAAGGGATGGCTTTACGAGGAGCTGCATAGAAAGACAATTTCACTCCTTCGAAGTTGAATGAAACAAAATCAAAGCTACCGACCTCGTAATCCTTTATCTCCCCAACACTTTCCAGTTCCTTTTTAATAGCTGGCCAAGCTACTTCTGGTTTTTCATTCCTCTTCGTCAACCATTTCATAAAATCCAAATCCTCGCTCTGACGTTTTGCTATCTGTAACGACAAAGCCGTCCCCCCTACCAATGTATAAGGTTTGATACATTCCAAACGAGATATTATCTCAAATACCTTTCCTGTATGAGGTGCTAACGATTTTGAAAATTCCATATCAAGCAGCCATTAAACGGTTAATATGGCGTGTTTCGATGCTTTTCACATAGGCTTCTGGACGCTTAGCCCCAAAATAATACCATGCATAAAGGATGTTAAACTGCCTGAACATTTCACCTTGAGGTGCCACACGATCCAGCCATACTCGCTTCACCTTTTTATAGCCGAAAAGTTGAAATAGTTGATCAATATCGTCAATATCAAGATAGAGCATAACATGCTCAATCAAAGCCTCATCGGAAATGGATTTCATTTTCGAAACATCGTAAGACCAAAAGCAGTTCTCCTTCTTCAGCTTACGAAACAGTTGTTGTCTGATATCAACTTTCATCTTTCGTGGGCAAAATTACACAAAATAGTTGAAAGTTCCAAATTTTTATGCGTCAATGTTTCTGCACACGCATCTTTTGCTTCCTTGTCGGACTAGCAAATTCATTTTTCGAGTTTCTATGTCGGATGTCATTTGAATTGCGAATAGTACATAGCATCATTCTCTGAGAAGCAGCAGACAATGATTTCACCATTATAGCCCTGCTGCAAATGGTCAGTAAGCACACGAGTGGCGATACGGGCAGCCTCATCTTTTGGAAATCCGTAGACCCCAGTGCTGATGCAGGAAAAAGCGATACTCTTCAAACCATTCTCCTCAGCCAGGCGCATAGCTGTATCATAACAGGAAGCAAGCATCTCCCTTTCGTGATGTTCTCCACCATACCAGATGGGGCCAACCGTATGGATAACCTTTTTGCAAGGCAAATTGTAGGCATCAGTCATCTTGCTCTGCCCTGTTTCGCAGCCTCCCAAAGTCCTGCATTCCTTTAACAGTCCAGGTCCGGCAGCACGATGGATTGCTCCATCCACACCACCTCCTCCCAACAACGTCTTGTTTGCCGCATTCACAATGGCATCCACTTCCAATGTCGTGATGTCACCAACTACAATCTTGATATTCTTCATCATGTTTACATCCTCCCCATAAGATTTTTACAAAGATAAGCAAAATTTGGCAAACAACGTTCATTGTGAGCTATAATTTTTGCAAAAATGGTGTTTTTTCTCAAAAAATGGCGTTTGGCATCGGGTTTTTGATGATTTTTTATATCTATTCAATCCGAGTGGCGGATGTCATTAGGTATAAGGAATAATTTCTGAAACTCACTCTCAAAATTGGGAGTGAGGATGTTGTGGCCGATAGCAGAGTGAATAGCTATTCCTGATAGCGATACATCCGCTTCGATTTCTCGTAGCCGCAAGTATAGACGAGACTGTCGCCACCAGAATACACGCTTAACAGCATGGACTTGTATTCGGGGTAGCCGTCGGGATGCCTGTCATAGCAACGATGCTTTCCACCGTTAGGACCGCCACGATGGACATACCTAAAAAACGACAGGATGCCGTTGCCCCGATTGTGGACCAAGAGCGTGTCGTAATCTATAGGCAAGCAAGTGCTGTCCTCGTAGTCGAAAAAGACTATACGAAAGGCGACATTGCAAACGGCATGGATAGTGTCTAAAGGGTCTTCTTCCGTCACAGGACTGAAGACAATGGTACCACCTGTCTCAGCATCTCGATAGACACCCATGCGTGGCAACTGGTCATCATCGGTTATAGGCAAGGCTGTTTGGAACACGTTCCTAAGCCGCACCGTGTCAGTCAGTGAGGCCAGTTGTATACCCGTCATAGCCCGTCCTTCAACACTCATCAACACGTCGTACAAGTGGTTCATACACGCTTGCTGCATAGATGGCTCGGGATAATTGTCACCACCTCCGTTGTTGGCAGGCTTACTGCCGCAGGCTACCATGCCAAGCACCACAGCCAACATCGTTACGGCAAATAATCTCAAATTGTTTTTACTCTGTCTCATAATTATTAACGATTTACTTTACGATTGTATTCTCGGACAATGTTGGAGAATAAAGTCAAAAACAAAATTGTAGTCCTCGGGATCCACATAGATGCGGTTCTTGAGGAACAACTCGCTGACCTTGATAAGGTCGCGGCGACGCACTGCCTTCACCTTACGTACTGAGGCGAAATCGGACTTCCATTTATTAACGCTAGCTGCCAGCAGGGAGTTGCCAATGACGCCAGGTTTTCCTGTGGCCAGTCCCACCAGAACGCCGATACCACTAATGAGTTGCTGGCGCTTGACGTGCTTCTCCATCTGATAATGGGTGATGCTCTTCTCGTCCATCTCGAACAGGGCTGCATAGCGGCCTCCGTTGCAGGCAGCCCATATCCAGTAGCCGATGATGCAGAGCAACAACAAGCCGAGGGCTATACAAAAGAAGACCAGCGTCATAGTCCATACCACCTCTTTGTTATCAGTCTGGAAGATACCCACGATAATCATCATGCCATAGACTAGTGACAACGACAGTCCTATCACCTTGACGACATCGAAGAAGACAGATGCATTCTTAAAGAGGTTCACCTCGTAAGTCCAGCGGTACACGCCGTCAGAACACCATTGTATACGATTAGTCACTTCACACATAACTGTCAGTGATTTGCGTTACCCTATTGCTTCCACGGTATGGTACATGGCTTCGGTCAGACTATTCAGCGTAAAGCCCAACGACTTCAGCGCAGCCTGTGTCTGGTTCATGTCGGCCTTGCCCTCCACCATACGGCGGACGACGGCAATGCCATCGCGCAGCGTTGATGAAATCTGACTGGTGCCGTTGACGCCGATGCGGGCAATGTCACGGGACTGCAACAGGTCGAAGACCTTCATCTGTTGGCGGCAACCCTCCATCATCTCACCGATAGCCGTAGACTGCAGTTCCAGTTTCTCGCCGGGATTAGTCTTGGAAGCAGCCTCCTTCAACATCTTGGCAGCCTCGTAGAAGCGCTCACGGCCCTTATACATCACAGCCTGCGCCACCTTTGTCGGATCCATCAGTTTCTCGCCTTGCAATTTCTCAGTTATCATCTTGCCCAGGTCCAGACCATAGCTCTCCGCATGTCCGAGGACATCCTCCACAACAGTCTGGTCCATCTTCTTTGCATAGGCTTTTGCAGCAGCCTGCGTCTGGTCCCATACCATGCCGCTCATCGAGGAACCGGCGGCGGCCACCTCATGGAACTGCTTGGCGTAGATTTTCTCCACCGTTCCCTGCGAGAAGTATTTCACCTGCCCCGTCGCCTTGTCGACATAGTAGTATGTGATGTCGCGGTCGAAGGTGACCGATTTGCCGCTCAGCAGCTTAGCAGAGTTCGATGACGTAGCATTCATAATCTTTATCTCGTTGACTGGCATACCCGTCTTGTTGGCCAGGATGTGGCGCACACGGTTGTCCGTCGCTTTATAAATCGTGCTCAGGTGCGTGTTTAACTCCTTGCGGACAGCATCCATCGAATCGCCGCCCTGACGAAGCATAAACATGGTCTGCTTGTCACCCTGACACCTCATAATCATCGCATTCTTACGAATGATGTTAGCCTCCGTCGGATGCAGGTTCGCCTCATCAATGGCTTTGCGCAGTTCGCTGATATTCTTTTCCGCACGTATCTTGCCGTACTTCACGGCATCATCCGGCAACTCCTTCGGTTTGCCCTTAGCCTCCTTCAACAACCCATCGGCTTTTTCCTTTGCCTGAGTATCGGCAGCCTTCGCATTGTCGGCAGCACTCGAATTTTTACGGAAATTCTTGACGGAGTTAATCTCCTTGCTGATCATATCCTTGACATCGGCCTTCGTTGCATTCCATGTATTCTTGATGTCACCACCGCTCTTAACGTAGTTCTTTACAAGATCCTTGCCCATGCTCATAGCTTTCTCCGTAAGATACTTCTTCGTGACATACTTCACACCAACAAAGAAAGCACCCCATGCACTGTTGCCACCTTTGTCCACATAGTCCTTCATATTGCCAACCACCTCAATGGTTGCCACAGCTACGTCGAACGCGCCGAAGGTTGCCACACTGGCGAAGAGTTTAGCGAAGAAGCCCATGTCGTTGACAGTGGTGCGCATGGACTTGAAGAACTCCCAGGTCACTTCCTCCAGATTGTCGCAGGCCACTAACGGATGCTGGTTGGCGTCGCCCTGTTCACCCTCCAGCACACAATGGAACGTCTTCTGGATGGCTTTCACGTTGCGGCGGTCAAAACCGAAGTGGCGGTCCTGCTCGTAAGCCTCTAATTGCACCTGGATGTATTGTACCAATGGTGCTAGACGGTCATTGAGTTTCATCGCCGTAATCTGACTGTCGATGCCCTTGAGCACGTCACGAATGCGGTTATTCTCATTCTGCCACTCGGCCATCTCCTGAGGACTCTTGAAACTCGGATTCGGCTGTGACAGCAGGCGTACATTATGTCTGAACGTCAGCACCGTTTTGCCTATCTGGCTCTTTACCTCGATAACGGCATTGATGCGGTTCGGGGCATTCAGCACACCACGGCGGCAGCGCAAGCGGTAGATGGGAGCGCCCGTTGAACTGCTCTTGACAATGAGCTGCAATCCCAGTTTGTCAACCATCTGCTGTTCATTCTCGTTGGCAGCCATAACCTTAAAGTCATCGGGATTCGCACTGACCACAGGGTTTATCACCACCAAGCAGTGGTTTTTCTCGTCCCAATCGAAGAGTCGCAACGAGCAGCGGGTCTCGGCAGGCGCATAGTTCTTGCCGTCCATCTTCACCACGTCAAGACCATCGGTATGGTGCATGGGGTCATAGTCCTCCAAATAGCACCCTACGTCATTCCCTTCCATCTGGAAGGCCAGTCCCATGTAGAAACGATATAGCGGCAGGCGGCCCTTTAGTGTCAGTCCCGTCTTACTCTTGGCCTCCACATCTATATAATAGGTCAGGAAGTCGCCAGCTCCGTATTTTCCATTTTCCAACTCGTCCTGCCAGATGTCCCAGATGACGGCATTCCACAACTTTTCCTTGGCGTCCCAAACAGCTTCGGCCGTATAGTCTGTAGCCTCACCACGCTCCTTAGCACGAATCGCCACCGTCACCTTGCCATCGTCGGGACCAATGCCCTGAAGCAGGAACGGAAGTCGCACTTCCTTGCCATACATTGCCGGCAACGTCAGGTTGTCCTGGCCGAAGACGATGCCGCTCCGCTGGATACGGAAGTGCAGGCGGTTCGTATAGCTTGCCTCTGACGAAGCCACTCGGAACTGCACGATGCCTTCCTGAGGCGGCTCCACATGTTCGGGAGCCTGTACGAGGGCACACTTCCAACCGTTAATCATCCCTTCTTCTTCAACAGCCATATAGCCGTCATCGGCAAAGATTTGTATCATTTGCGTCAGGCGCTTGTCAACATACTCCGCACCGCCACCTTTCGGATGACGGACGATGCACGCACTGATGCGCTGGGGACCATCACCTGCTGTCAGCGTGTCACCGAAGTCCTTGTAAGTCTCCATCTGAAGCTCATCGGGCTCGTCATCATATTCCTCTTCTTCCTCCTCTTCTTCCTTCTTCTGATTTTTCTTTTTCTTCCTCCTTCGTCGCAGCCACTCTACGCCGCCAATGAGCACACCGCCAATAATCGTGGGAATGACGAACTTCTCGCCGCCGCTTTCAGTGGACGCCTCGTTGTCCTCCTCATGCACTATTTCTTCATCCGAAATGCTATCAGCAGGTTCCTCCTTCTTGTTCTTGTATATCTCCTCGAGCCCCTTTACATAGAACTTCATTTCCCCAGGCAGGATGGTGTAGTTCAAGCCCTTCACCTCTTCGTTGAGCGTCTTCTCTATCTCCGCAAACTTCTGTTCGAACCGTTGCATCATCTGTGGTGACACATTTCTGGAGGCTTGTACACCTTCTTCCTTCCAGACATCTCTGTTACGAAGGTATGATTCACCTTGCAGAAAGACGGTGAGTGCGAACGGATAGTTACCGCCACTGAATTTCTCATAGACCTGTTCTATGCATGAATGATCCATGAGGTTTTTATCGTAGAACAGAATGATCCACTCTATCCTGGAATCAGTGGCTTTTATCCCCTCATTGGGTGACCAGCCCTTGTATTTCATGATGATAGTCTTCCTAGAGTAGTTGCTCACCTGGAATTCCCATCCATCTTTCTTTTCTCTGGCTATATAGTCATCCAATGACACCTTTCCATTAGACACTTTAAACCAGCGGGGTTCAAATTTCACACCGTAGCAAAGCCATGTCGATACCCGATCGCCCTGTACCTCGTCCTTCTTACTTCTGTACATGCTATTCTTGTTCTCCTGACCCAACAAGGTGTTGTAGGAAGGCAAGCCATTGAACTTTACCATAAACTCCTGCTCAAGCACCGCTCTCCCATTTGACTTTGTGTCTGGGTATCTGTCTTGATTGTACAAAAAAGCACGCATGGCATATGTACCCACCGACGTACTGTAGTCGGAGGATGGTATATCTTTATCATTTTTATGATTAGATTTATCGAACCCATCCTCCCAGACCGTTACTCTCCACCCTACTGCGGTAGAATCCGGATTATCGTAGCGGGCAAAAGGGAACATTTTCAGTTTGTCGTCCTGTGCCCATGTCGTAACTATCAACAACGATAGTACAGCTAATATAAAGCATCGTTTACTCATTCTATTCATATTTATTCCTCACTTTATTTCCATTTTACCCTCGGGCAGCGCTGGCGAATGAAATCGAGCACAAACTCGTAGTCCTCAGGGGCGTCCACAAAGATGCGGTTCTTGGTCAGCAGCTCGTTGACCTTGATGAGGTCGCGGCGGCGGACAGGTTTTACCTTGCGCACCTTGGTGAAGTCACTCTTCCAAGCCGTAAAGGTGGAAGAAAGAATGGAGCTGGCAACCAGCCCTGGCTCGTCGGTGACCAAACCCGCCATGGCAGCTATGGCATTAACGGCCTGCTGCTTCTTCACCTGACTCGACATCTGAGCATGAAGGACACCCTGGCCGTCCATTTCGAACACAGCCGCATAAACTCCTCCAGACCCACGTGCCCCGATATAATAACTGATGATACAGACAGCAACCAAGAACAGCATCATCCAGAAGAAGGGAACCGCCATTCCCCATAGATTTTCCAAAAGGTCCTGCAGGCTCTTGATTCTGAACCAATCGTCAATCCAGCCATAGATGAAGAAAAAGACATACATAGCGAGAAAGATGTAGACCACGGCCTTGATGAGGTCAATGAGAATAGTCGGGTTGCGATAGAGGTTTACCTCGTAGACCCAGCGGTACTTGCCGTCAGGACAGAGCGTTACACGACTGGTTATCTGTTCTTCGTTCATTGTTTATTTCTGCTTAAAGGTAAACAATATCTCACCATGGTCATACACTTCGAGTTTCTTGCCGTCGGAACTGGCAAATAGCACCATGGCATCCAGACTGCCTATCTCATCTTCTTTTTCATACATGGCGTATGTGCTGTAGCCAGCGTAGGTGATAATCAATGGCTGACTTCTTTCTTCCTGACCTTCAACCTTCCCTACCATGGTAGCACGACCAATGATTTGCCGGTTATCACTGTTCACTGGTTCTATCTCCAAGATAACGGTGACCTTCATTCCTTGTTTCTCCATGATGGTCTCGTATGCGCCACTCTGTAAAGACACATCAACGGTGCTCAAAGGAAACTTATGGCGTTCACGCAGCTTTTCAAAGCGTGCATCATCGAAACTGCGCTCGTAGTCCTTGCTCAATAGCCCCTCTGAGGCTTTCTCGACGGGTTTCACCTCCTTGCGCTCCAGGATGTACTCACCGCCGTCAATCATCATGATGGACTTGCGGTCAGGCTGGGCATAGAAATAGTTACGGGCCTTGCCGCCAACATTCTCTTCGTTTTCGTAAATGCCATAGATGCTGTTGCCGCAGTAGGCGTAAACTCCCTTGACCTTCGAGCGGCCGGCGAGTTTCATTTCAGCCTTGCCAACCACCTTGCCGTTCTGTGCCGGTTCCAAGGAGACGGTAACCACATAGCCTTGTGCCACCACCTCGTAGTCGCCACCAAGCGGTGCCACGTCATCGGTTGTTTTAGGGAAACCTTGTGCCCCTACCAACGAATCGACGGAGGCTTGGCTCATAACACGCTCAAATGTCGTCACATTCTGCTTGTCTTTGTCATCATCAGTGCCACCGCCAAAAGATCCATCCATCAGCGACGCAATACCACAGATGAGCAGCACCATCACGACAACAATGATCAAAACTGACTTACCACACCCTTTCTTCTTGGCGGGTTTATTTCTTGCCTTTCTTGGAGGAGTGGTCCCTTCACGCCGCGAAGTATCTTCACGATGCAACGTTATTCTTTCCCACCGTGGAGGTGATTGCCTATCATCCTCCGTTCCCCCCATCATCTTTGCACCACAGACGCAGCAGAATCTAGCGCCTTCGGGATTATTCTCCCCACAATTGCTACAATATGCCATAATTATATTTTTAATCAGAAATCAATGATACACCTCCGTAACCCCTGCGCCAGAAATGCGAAGCATACTACCGCCGTCAAGCACCACCGCATGCCAGCAGTCGAAGTCGTCCTTAACATTATGCAGTGCATAGGCACTGCTGCCGAACGATGTCACCTTGTAGTCTGCCTGATAGTCAATGCCCTTGGGATAAGCCAGACGAGCAGAGCCCTGGATAGTGCCGTCAACGCTTGTAGCCAACAGGAACGTCCACGTCTTACCGTCATTGTCCTTATAGGCTTTGCCGTTCTGGGGCAGCACGTTCTTATCAATGCACTTCACGCTTTTGTCCCAAGAGCCGTCATTGCCAGCATAGAAGCCGTCGTGTGCCCAGTTGTTCAGCATACGGCAACCACTGATGTCAACATAATAAAAAGTATCGCCGTCCTTCACCCATTGGCTGCGGGCATACTCGCCGCTGGGGAACACATAGACAGTCTCGCCCGATTGCAGCACGTCCCACTTGCCACCATGGTCGCCAACTTTGATGGCATAGCGTGCCGGCGTATAGTCAGGGTCTATACTGTTGACGGTTTCTCCATTGCTGTTGGCAGCCTTGAATTCTGCAGTGCCTGCTGCCTCTGTGCCATAGCCGGTACGGATAACATTCTCCCGAGTGACACGGACCGTGTTTCCATCGGGTGAGACTTTGATGGTGATGCCTGAGGGCTTTTCTACGCCAACCTCATAGAGTACATAGCGGCCACTGCCTTGCGAACGCATCTCGTACATGTCGCGGCCCTGCATGCCTTCCCCCTGGAAGTGGGCAATGTTGACAGGGTCAGAACCGTCGCCGGAGACACCGAGTACGAAGCCCCACTTGTCGCCTGTCGCCGGGTTGATATAATCGGTATCGGCCCATGGAAGCTGTTCCTCATCGTCAGACAACCCGAACGGCGCACCATGGAGTGTGTCTTTGGTCACGATATTGTCCTGCGACTCCGTGGCACGCTCGTCAGAGTGGCCGGACATAATCTTGTATGCTCCGTAGATTATGAGTAGACCCGGAATGGCCATGATGCAATAGATGATGCATCCTTTCTTCCAACAACTTTTCCCCGACCAAACATTCTGCAAAAATCCCATAATTCTAAGTTTTTTATTTAAACATCCGTTATGCTTCTGGCATTCAACGCTTTCATGTTGCAAATATAACAAGAATAAAACTTGTTTGACTTACAAAATCCCCAAAAACGACTGCTATTTTACAAATTAGCAGTCGTTTCTATCTCATTGTCCCTTATTTGCGACTTTACATCATAACCTTTAGCCACTCCTTCGGAGTCATGCCTGTTGCACTCTTGAAGTTACGAAAGAAAGAGGTCTCGGTGGCAAAACCCGATTCCAAAGAAACCTGCAACAGTTTCTTGTCGGGATTACGCTGAAGCAGCTGCTGGGCATAACTTACACGATAGCTGTTGATAAACTGACTGAACGTACAGCCACGGAGCGTGTTGATACTAGCACTCACATAAGCACTGTTAGTGTTCAAGCGCCTGGCGACATCGGCAATCTTTAAGTCACTATCCAGATAGAGGTGTTCTTCATCCATCAACTGACAGATGCGCTGCAAAAGCTGTTCATTCAACAACATCGTCTGTTCCGTCAACTCTACCGACGATGACCGATGACGACGACCACATACCATAATTAGGAACGCGAGGCCTCCCACTACAGCCAATATCAACAGCCCCCATATCCAGAAACTTGACAAATAGGCATGCGACGAATCCGTACCCACGTACAGCAACCACGCTGAGGCACACAGATTGTAATTGTTGCCTATCGTGCCGCCTGCCATCAACAGATTACCGTCCGGCATAAGCACGGGCTGACACATGCCAATGCCTGACAGTTTGTCGGTATAGTAAAGCACGATGTCAGCAGGCTCCTTCTGATAGTCTACGGCAAGGACATAAACACGACTGTCGTGTCCAAGATTGTCTATACCAACGAGGTATGCCCGAGGACACCGTCTGTCGACAATAACATAAGAAAAGTAGGTAATGCTATCACCTTCAAACTCCATAGGAACAGGACAACGGGTAGGCAGAAGCGAAAACTCCTCACCTTCCACTTTGACAAATCCAACCTGACCAGCACTATCCGTCACTGTTAGCAAATAGGCGAAGAGGCCCTTCGCCTCGTCGCCGATGAAACAGTCTGCCCCATGAGGCATCATGTGATGATAGAGCGGACGCCACTTTTCAAACAACGGAACCGTAAAGGACTTACCTTGCAGGCGGTCTACCACAATAGTATCCAGCGGAACTGCATGGTTGTCGCACTTGCCGAACATGATGGCATTGTCTTTCGACGTGCGGAACACGTATGGCAACGAACGCTGTTGATACACGTCCTTGACATAAACATTCTGGCGGCTGCCGTTAAAACACTCCACACCATCCTCTTCATACCAGTTGCCGGATATGACGACCATACCGCTGTCCATCTCCACTGCATTCGCAAAACAACGTTTCTTATCCATGCAGCCATAACCCTCAAATGAATGGGTAACACCGTCGTAGAGCTCCATAGAGAACAGTTGCCCAATACCCAACGGCTGTTCATGGCCGCCTGCTATCAACACCTTTCCCGACTTCATCAGCAACGCCAGACCCTGGTCATGTGGATATACCATTGGAATCTGGTGCCACTCGCCGCCACTATAGTACTCGGCAGTTGGCGTAGGAACAAAGCCAGACGTATGGCCACCCATTACCACCACGTCATTGCCGACAAGAAATGTATGATGACCCGAACGAGGAATGTTCAAGTCAGGCAAACGCTCAACCTCCAGTTTCACCACCGGGCACACCGTTCCCGACACTGCCCAAGAAGGCAAAACTACAACGGCAATGAGTATCGTCAACGCACGTATTATCGTTGTCATCCTTATACCTTATATATATATTATAGCGCCTGCAAAGGTACAATAATTTGGCAAACGACACTCATTGTGAGGTAAATTTTTTGCAAAAAGAGTACTTATTTCTCAAAAAAGGCGTTTGGAATCGGATTTTTGATGATTTTTATAGCATGGATGTCGGTTATACACTTATTCCAAGGGGATATGAGGGTGTGTCAAATTTGACACACCCTCAGGTAACACATCAGGTAACCAAACACCTAATACACCACCTAATATCGTTTTTATCCATTTGAAAAATGAATGGTAGGTGATACGGTAGGTGTCATATTAGGTGACGGGTTAGGAGTCATGTTAGGTGTTCAAGGGACCTACAGTCCATAATAGACTATTTTTCAACACATTAGCAAAACGAATGTTACCTGTTGCAGCTTACAGTAAGGGCCTGTGGATAAGGGAAGGCTTTGCTATCGGCTTCCAGCTCAGAATTTCTCTTAGTCTCTCAATGATATGAGCCACCTTATGGGTCAGGGCCCATTTATATCATTTGTGACTAACTAATATCATCCAACGACCTCCTTTGTCTGGTCCAACATGACAAATGATTCTTTTTGCTTGGAGTGTACTCAAGTCGCAACGAATAGTTCTTTCATTAACTTTGAAATGCGGACGTTTCTAGGGCATTTTCTAGGACATCTTTTGGGACATCTTTTAGGACATCTTTTAGGACATTGTCTAGGACAATCTTTTGTCCAGTCTCAAATAAACGTGAAACAATGCCCTTCTGACGCTCAGATAATTCTTTTGGGTCATCTTTTGGGTCATTACTGGTGACATTATGACCCTTTTGGATTGTCATAAACTTCTCGCGCTTGATGGTTGCCATAAAGCCACCACGTACTTCCTCGAGCACAGGCATCTCCAACTGCTCTGCCTTGAAAGCATCACGAATCTTCTCATAACCACGTCCCCACGCCTCAATGAATCCTGCCAAATAGAACACATTTGCCATCAGACGATTGCGAATGGCTGTTGCATCCAAAATAGGCGATAACTTGGAGATTTCTATTGATAAGTACTAAACAAAAACTATGGTTTTGGTGACCAAAAACTATGGTATTGCTGAGCAAAACCATAGTTTTTGCGAGTATTCTGTCGGTTCAAATGCAATAATGACCCGCTTAGATGGTTATTATGAACACATGGGGACAGGTGCTCGGCTCTGCCGCTTCGTTCGTCGAAGAACCTTTTTGCACATTTTTTCTCCAAAAAAGGCGTTTGCCATCGGGGTTTTGATGATTTTTAGGGCATGGATGGTCGATAATGTTCCTTAGAAAATATAGATTCCATCTTTTAAAATGCGTTTCCTTAAACGAGGGTTCAAATTCTGATGATTACGGACAATATCAACGGCAGAGCCTATTGCCTCCTCCAAGAACTCCTTAGCATCCACCAAAAGGAATGGATTTGGTGTTTCAGTATCAACAAACAAATCTATGTCGCTGCCTTCTTTTTGCTCATCCCTTGCCGTTGATCCAAAAAGAGACAAAGACGTGATGCCATACTTTTCTTTAAGTATGTTCATATACCTTTTCAGCAGAGTAATACATTCGTCTTTTTTCATCTCTGTCATCTTTATTTTGCAAAAATAAGCAAAATTTGGCAAACAACATTCATTGGGAGCTATATTTTTGCAAAAAAAGTTTTTTTTCTCAAAAACTGGCGTTAAGCATCGGATTTTTGATGATTTTCTGCAGGTTGGACCACAGGATTCACTGATGGTCATAAGCGTCTTATAAGCGTCTTAAACATCTTAATTGAACGTCTTAAGCGTCTTAAACGTCTTACGTCTTTTTTAGAAAAAAGCATATTAGCAGAGAGAATATAAAGAAGAAATAGTTAATATATATTAATTATATTATATATTATATATAAGGTACGCGAAGAGTGAGGTTTGCGAGGGGGTGATTTGTGCAATTTGCAAAAAAACAAAAAAGACGCTAAGACGTTTAAGACGGTATGGAGAGAAGATTTTTTGCGGCCTGCCTGAGCAGTAAAATTTTCCTAAGCGCGCAGGATTATTTTCCTAACCAGAAGCCAAAATGAAGATTCGAACTGAGACAGAGAAAATAATCAACAGCGTTCTTTTAACATTGACACATTTAGATATGCTTATGGAAGAATTTCTGAAATTCACTCTCGAAATTGGGAGTGAGGATGTTGTTGCCGATGGCAGAGCGGATTTCATCGAGCGTCCAGAAGCGACCGCCATCAAGCTCAGTATCAGAGGGTTGGATAGGACCATCATAGGTAGTACGATTGACATAGACCAGCTCACGCTCACGACTACTCTCGAAGACGTACTTCCCTACCCTTTCTGACACGAAATCTGTGATGCCCAGTTCTTCGTGCACCTCTCTGACCAATGCCTCTTCAGGTGTTTCGCCATAGTCGATATGACCTCCGACGGCTGTATCCCACTTGCCTGGCTGAATATCCTTCCACTCAGGACGCTTCTGGAGATACACCTCGCCACGCGCATTAAACACGTGCAGATGCACAACAGGATGCAACAGCCGTGAACCACTGTGGCACTCGCCTCTTGAGGCTGAGCCAACCACGTTTCCCTCCTCATCGACAATTGGGAAACGCTCATTCTGATTGTCCTTCATTGTCTTGTCGTTAATTCTGTTAACTTACAGATGGCTTCCAGATACTGACGGTCCGTATCATCGAAGGTGGCCAGTTCCTTGCTGTCGATATCGAGGACGGCGATGACCTCACCCGACGGCGAGCATACAGGCACCACAATCTCTGAGCGTGAGAGACTGCTGCATGCAATATGCCCAGGGAACTGCTCGACATCAGGCACGACAAGCGTCCGTTTCTGTTGCCACGCAGAGCCGCAGACCCCACGTCCAAAAGGAATATGCATGCAGGCTACCGGCCCCTGAAACGGTCCGAGCACCAGTTCATTGCCTGCCACACGATAGAAACCCGTCCAGAAGAATCCCATCGTCTCATGGATGGCGGCACAGACATTGGCCATCACGGCCACACTATCTGTCTCGCCATCGATAAGACTACGGATCTGTTCAGTCAGTAACTGATACTTCTCTATCTTAGACATAATTACAGCCCTCTGGCTTTGAGCAGGCCCGATGCATCAGGCTGGGCCATACCAGTGAAATCAGTGAACATCTGCATCAAATCGCCCGTGTTTCCACGACTCAGGATCTTGTCGCGCATGTCCTGTCCCGTCTCAGGCTTCAGAGGTCCACGCTGGGCAAAGACATCGGCAATGTTCACAGCCAGCACCTCTGTCCAGAGATAGCTGTAGTAGCCGGCAGCATAGCCGCCGCCAAAGACGTGGTTGAAATAGCTTGTGCTGTAACGTGGAGGTATCTGCGGATTATAGAGACCGATCTGCTTCAGGGCCTCCGTCTCGAACTCCGCAGCCTTATCAGCCGAAGGAACGTCCTTCGAAGGAAGCATGTGCCAGGCGAGGTCGAGACAAGTGGCTGCGAGGTTCTCACCCAGAGCGTAGGCTGTCTGGAAATTGATGCTCTTCAGCATGCGCTCCTTAAGGTCGGCTGGCATCGGCTCGCCTGTATCACAATGGCGGGCGTAGTTGTCGAACACCTCTGGGATAGAGGCAAACGACTCGTTGAACTGCGAAGGCATCTCGACGAAGTCACGTGCCACACTCGTTCCGCTCAGGCGATTGTACTGACAGTCAGAGAGGATGCCGTGAAGGGCATGTCCGAACTCGTGGAACATCGTTGTCACCTCGTCCCAAGTGAGCAGCGAAGGCTTGCCCTCAGGGGCCTTGGCATTGTTGCAGACATTAAATATAATAGGTATCTGGTTCCACTGACGGCTTTGTTTCTGGAATCCGTCCATCCAGGCGCCACCCCGTTTGGTGGGGCGACGGAAATAGTCGCAATAGAAAAGGGCTTTGGTCTTACCGTCCTTGTCGATGACCTCGAAGGCCTTCATGTCAGGATGATAAAGGGGGATGTCCGTACGCTCCTTGAAGGTAAGACCATACACACGGCTGGCTGCATAGAACACACCGTTTTTCAGCACGCTATCAACGGTGAAGTAAGGCTTCACCTCGTCGTCGGAGATGTCAAGCAGCTCCTTCTTCATCTTCGCAGAGTAGTAGAAACGGTCGTAGGGCTGAAGCTCGAAGTCCGGTCCCTCGCTCTTTCGGGCGAAGTCCTCAATAGCCTTGGTCTCAGCATCGGCCTTGGGGGCATACTGGCTGATAAGGTTCTTCAGGAAGGCATACACATTCTCAGGATTCTTGGCCATCGCCTTCTCCAAAGAGTAAGAGGCATAGTTGGGATAGCCCATGATCTCAGCCTGCTCGGCACGCAGCTTGGCAATCTCACTGACGATAGAGAAGGTATTGAACTTGCCCGTGCCGTCAGCACGATGGACGGATGCCTCAAAGACCTTCTTACGCAGATCGCGATTGTCGAGACTTGCGAGGATAGCCTGCTGCGTGGTGTTGACGATGACGATGGCATAAGGTGCCTTACCCCCACGGCTCTCGGCATCCTTGGCACACTGGGCGATGTCGGCCTCGCTGAGTCCTGCAAGGTTCTCCTTCTTATCAACCCATACCACAGCATTGTTAGTGGCATCGGGCAACAGGTCGCCCCACTGCTGCTGGAGGTCAGAGATACGGAGGTTGATCTCCTTCATACGTTCCATCTTGTCGTCAGGCAACAGGGCACCCTTGCGTACAAACATCTTGTAGATCTCCTCCAACAGCTTCTGGTCTTCACCCTGCAGGGCATCGTGCTCCTTGTCATAGACCTGACGGATACGCTCGAAGAGCTGTTTGTTGAACATGATCTCATTGTCGAGATCGGTGAGCAGGGGCTGCACTTTTTTCTCTATCTCGCCCAGTTCCGGCGTCTTATCAGCCTCTACGAGGGCAAAGAACACACGGCTCACACGGTCGAGCATACGTCCACTCTCCTCATAGGCAAGGATGGTGTTCTCAAAAGATGCGGAGTCAGGATCATCAACGATCTTCTGGATGTTATCACGCGTCTGCTGGATAGCAGCCTCGAAAGCCGGCATATAGTCTGACGGCTGGATCTTACTGAAATCGGGGGCTCCGAATGGGAGTGAACTCTCCTGCATCAGGGGATTCTCACGCTGGGCCTGCTGACAGGCTGACAGCGATGTCATCACTGCAGATGCAATTCCAATACTCATAATTGTCTTAAAAATCTTCATAAAAATATTTTTTTTAATTATTCATCTGGGAGGAACAGCGGATCATCATGCGTCAGCATGACTGGTTTGGTCTCGAAGGCCTTGAGGATTGCCTCAGAAGCATACTTTTTATTGACCACCAGACGGAACATATACTCGCGGAACCATTCTGCAGTCATGATAAGATAGCCGTTCTGACCACTGTCGGCACCCCAAGAGTTCTCCACCTTCCACTTAATTGGCTTGCCCTGTGCATCAAGATCAACAGCTGTAAGCGTCATCGCATGCGTAGAACCGCTGTCGAAGGTCCAGATGCGCTGGGCCTTGTCCATACCGAAGGTGGTATCGAAGAGTGAACCGTAGTCGAAGTTGTCGAGGGCGGCATAGCCACGCTTGCGGTCGAGCAGCTTACCCACATCGTAGGAGCTGTACATCTTACGACCGTCCTTCAGCGAGGCGATGGCCAGCTTCTCGATCTCCTCCATAGGCAGGTTCAGGTATTTCCAGTTGGTGCCGTCGTAGGTGTGACGATCGTACTCTACCTCGTAGGTCTTGAAGTACTCGCGACGCGGATCGTTCATCACCATAATGAATGTACCTGCGAGCGGTCCGCCGACAACCTCCTGATAGAACGACTGCGGGGTGTATTCCTTCGGCTCGCCAAGCGGCTTGCCGTTCTTGTCCTTGAAGGCATACGTGAACTTCTGAACTGGTGAGCCCAGCGTCAGCTCCAGCATGTGGTAGATCTGTGAGAGCATCCTGGTCTTTGCCTTTTCGATGGCAGCGGCACTCTGTTTCTTTGCCACCATATCGCGCAGCTCAAGACCGAACTCGCGCAGCTTCGAGGAAATCAGACTGCGTGACTTCGCCGTGCTGTTGCTGGTGAAGGTCTCCGGCTGGACATCGGAAGGCACGAGACCATACTTCGGCGCCAGATCGACGACACCACAGAACGTACCGCCATCGCCGATGGGATGATGGAACAGGAACTGCACAAACGGATCGTCGATGGGTTTCTTGGCAGTCTCGATGACGCCTTGAAGCATGAGGTTCGACTTCTCCAGCTGATCCCAGAAGAAGAGATAAGCCTGCGAGAACTCGATGCTGACGGAGTCGTGCTGCTGCATATAGTTGGAACGGAGCACGTTGAGACCACTGAACATCCAGCAACGGCCAGACGACTTCTGGTTGGTGATGCTCTGCTTACGGGTCTCGATACTGAAATTGTTGTCGATGGGAAGGGCTGCCGTCTGGTAGTTCTTTGCCAGATCGTCGATGCTCAGGCCACTGATGGCATTGACAAGCGCCTTGTTGGCAGGCTTCGACTGCTGTTCTTTCTGGATCTCCTGCAGCATCTGCTGTGAGATGCCGCCATTCTTCGTCTGGGCAGAGACGGTCATCAGTCCGCCAGCCAGACACAGGGTTAAGATAAGATTTTTCTTCATACGATCATTGTTTAATTACAAATATGGGCACAAAGTTACGAAAAAAAAACCAAAAACCATGCATATCTTGATGATTTTGGATTTTTTTGTGTACTTTTGCAGGCAATATGGCAAAAGAACAGTCAGCAACGAGGGAACGGCAGCGTACGGACCTCAACGAACCGCGCAGATGGAAGGTAACCATCTACAACGACGATTTCACCACGATGGAGTTTGTCGTGAAGATCCTGCGCGTCGTGTTTTTCAAGAGTGAGGCAGAGGCAGAGGCACTGATGCTCAAGGTGCACCACTCTGACAAGGCAGTGGTGGGCATCTACAGCTACGACATCGCTGTGTCGAAGGTGGACAAGGCCACACAGATGGCCAAGCAGGAAGGTTTCCCCCTCAGACTGACCTGTGAACCAGAAGACGAATAAGAAGACGATATGGAACTATACTATACACAGAAAGTAAACGAGGCTTTTCAGGCCATGCACGAGGTAGCAAAGAGCTATCGCCATGAGTTCGTCACGCCTGAACACTTCCTGCATGCCCTCATACAACAATTTGAGTTCAACATGTCGCTGATAGACTGCAACGTGGACATTAACATTATCCACCAAAGTCTGAAGGATCATTTCGAGAAGATGGAAAAGGTGCCGGAGGACTGGGGCGACTACAATCCCAACACCTCTATCCAGCTGCGCCAGGCCTTGGGCACTGCAGTGCGGATAGTACAGAACTCGAGTGCCCGTTTTATCTACGTGCCGCATATCGTAAAGGGCATCATCGCACTCAAAGAGTCGTATGCCAGCTATCTTCTGAAGCATCTTCTGGATGACCAGATGAACGACTTCCTGAGATATCTCGTAGCACGCTATCAGGACGACCACGACCAGGCCAGTCTCGATTTAGATGACGAAGACGAGGCAGAGAGACAAAGTGAGGAACCGTGGCGCAGGCTGGTGACCTGCCTCAATGAGACCTACAAAGAGCATAACCCGCTGATAGGCAGGAAGGAAGAACTGGAGCGCACCATCCAGGTGCTCTGCCGCAAGGACAAGAACAATCCCCTGCACATCGGAGAGCCCGGCGTGGGAAAGACAGCCCTCGTCTATGGGCTTGCAGACTTTATCGACAATACGATATGGAACATCCCTGACCGTCTCAGGGGCAGCAAGATCTACCAGCTCGACCTTGGAACGCTACTCGCTGGTACACAGTTCCGTGGTGACTTCGAAAAACGCATCAAGGAAGTGATGGACGGCATCATGAGGGAATCGGACAGGAACATCGTGTATATCGACGAAATCCACAACCTTGTAGGGGCAGGCGGCAACAGCGAGGGGACGATGGACGCCTCGAACATGCTAAAGCCCTATCTCGAGAGTGGAAAGATACGATTTATCGGTTCTACCACCTACGAGGAGTACAACCGGCACTTCTCAAAGTCGAAGGGGTTAGTGCGCCGTTTCCAACAGATAGACATCGCTGAGCCCACACAGGAAGAGGCACTGGAGATACTGAAACAGCTGAAGAAAAACTACGAAAAGTTCCATGGGGTGTATTATGCCGACAAGGCCCTTGACTTCGCAGTCTCTGCAAGTGCGAAATATATCAACGAGCGATTCCTGCCAGACAAGGCCATCGACCTCATCGACGAGGCTGGTGCCTACCGTGAGATGCACCACCTTCGCGGCCAGAAGCGCCAGACGGTGGATAAAGCCCTGATAGCAGAGGTGCTTGCAAAGATGTGTAAGGTGGATGCCCTCGCGATGAAAGAAGATGACAATGCAGCCCTTGAGACACTCTATGAGCGCATCAGCAGCAAGATCTATGGGCAAGATGAAGCCGTGCGCCAGGTAGTGGATGCGGTACAGCTGTCGAAAGCCGGACTGCTCGATGACAATAAGCCACTGGCGTCGCTGTTGTTCGTAGGACCTACAGGCGTAGGAAAGACAGAGGTGGCACGTGTGCTGGCAAAGGAATTAGGCATCGAACTCCTGCGATTCGACATGAGCGAATATACAGAGAAGCATACTGTGGCAAAGCTTATCGGATCGCCGGCAGGATACGTGGGCTACGAAGACGGCGGACTGCTGACAGACGCCATCCGCAAGACACCCAACTGCGTACTCCTCCTCGACGAGATAGAAAAAGCCCATCAGGACATCTACAATATTCTTTTACAAGTGATGGACTACGCCAAGCTCACTGACAACAAAGGTCGCAAGGCTGACTTCAGGAATGTAATCGTCATCATGACATCGAATGCCGGTGCCCAGTATGCAGGTCAGGCGAATATCGGATTCTCAGGCAATGTGACACGGGGCGAGGCAATGCTGAAACAGGTGAAGAAGACGTTCAAGCCAGAGTTCATCAACCGTCTCTCCGGCACTGTGGTGTTCAACGATATGGACAAGACGATGGCCACACTCATCCTTCGTAAGAAACTGGGTGAGCTGCAGGAGAAGCTGACAGCCAGGAAAGTGGAGATGACGCTCACCGATGAGGCATTCGAATACCTTCTAAATGAGGGATTTACGAAAGAATACGGTGCTCGTGAGATGGACCGTGTGATCACAGGAAAACTCAAGCCCCTGCTCATGCGGGAGATACTCTTCGGTTCGCTGAAGAAAGGCGGCAAGACGACCATCTCCATTCTCAATTCTCAACTCTCAATTCTCAATTGACGGGATGGTTGTTCAATTAGACGACAAGCTGTGGTTTCCCGACCCTCATTACGGCGATGAGGACGGCTGTATCGCTGTAGGAGGCGACCTGAGCGTGGACCGTCTGATACTCGCCTACTCCTATGGCATCTTCCCCTGGTACGCCTTCAGATATCAGGATATCTGCTGGTTCTGCCCTATGCAGCGATTTGTCATTTTTCCTGACGAGATACATATCTCCCACTCCATGCGCACGATGATGAACAAAGGGAAATACCGTGTTGCCATCGGCGAGGCCTTCAACACTGTGATCAACACCTGCGGACAGCTGCGTCTTCACGAAGACTACGCTTGGTTAGGACCAGAGATGACAGAGGCCTACAAAGAGCTGTACAGACAAGGATTTGCCACCAGCGTGGCCGTATTTGAGAGACTTGACTCGCCCACCCCATTGCCTGGCGGGAAAAGCATCACGGAGAAATTCGTAGGGGGACTGTACGGTGTCACCATCGGCAATTCCTTCTTTGGCGAGAGCATGTGCTCACTGGTGCCCAGCGCATCGAAATTGGCACTGATCCATCTGGCTCAGGTGATGCAACAGACGGGTGGCAAACTGATTGACTGTCAGTTCGAAACGCCTCATCTGAAAACGATGGGTGGGCGGTATATACCTTACGATGAGTATATTAAGATAATAAGGAGTTAAGGTTTCGGGCCTTAACTCCTTATCCGTTTTACTTCTTCTTAGTAGTCGTGGTTTTCTTTGTTGTCGTGGTCTTTTTGGCAGTAGTTGTTGCCTTCTTGGCCGTTGTAGTTGTCGTGGTGGTCTTCGGCTTGTAGTACTTCTGAGCCTCAGGCAACCAACCCTGAATATTCTTTATTCGTGTGGCATCGCTTGGGTGATCACTCAGGAACTCAGCGGTCTGATTGGTCGACTGTGCAGCCATCCGCTGCCAGAAATCTGTAGCAACACTCGGGTCATAGCCAGCCATCGCAGCGAAGATCAGTCCCATGTGGTCGGCCTCGTTCTCGTGGTCACGTGAATATTTCAGGTTCTTGAAGTTAAAGCCCTGCGCCACAACGGCCTGGACGATAGACTGTGTGTTAGCACCCATTCCCAGAGCACCTGCCAACACCGAACCGATCTGGATGCCATACTGCTGTTTCATCTGTGTACTCATCTGTTCTGCAGAGTGACGGGCCACGGCATGGGCAATCTCATGGCCGAGGACGATGGCCAGCGATGCCTCGTTCTGAGTCACGGGGAGCAATCCCTCGTAAACGCAGATCAGACCACCAGGCATACACCAGGCATTGACCTGATTGTCCTGAACAAGGTTGAACGTCCAGTTGTAATACTGCAGGTCATTAGACAACCCGTTCTGTTTCAGATAGTTATTGACAGCGCTGGCCAGGTTCTGCCCTACCCGCTTCACCATCGCAGTATTCGTCTGGTTGGTAGAGACCTTGGCTGTCTTCATAAACTCCTGATACTGTTGGGTAGAGAGGCTGAGCACCTCACCGTCCGACACCATCAGATTCTGCTTTCTGCCTGTAATGGGCACTGTGTTGGTGGTGCCACAGCTGACGAGCACTGCAGCAACCATCGTCATCAAAACATACTTGATACCTTTCATATTTTTCTCGTTTTATAATTTCTGCTGCAAAATAAGCAAAAAAATCCGATATATGCAAGTTTTTGGCATAAAAATAGAGGCATCCCCACCGGAATGCCCCTTCATTAGTGATTAATAACTGTCTTTTCCTACTTGTTCAGACCACGGTTGTTGATAGTGGTGTTCAGCAGAACGAGATAAGTACGCATCTGCTTCTCGTTGAGTACGTAACGCATCCACTTCACATCCTTCTCGATGGCCTCGTTGATACGAGCCTTGCGGACATCGTTGTTGTACTGTGCAGCGAACATCATCTCAGCTGCGAAAGTGTGGTGGATCTCAGCCACTGCCTCTACCTGGTCAGCTGTGAGTGCCAAGGCATTTGAGAGTTTATTGATATTTACGCTCATGTCGTATGCCTCGACATTGTTAACACTTGCTGCGTTCTCGTTCTCTGCGAATGCCATTGTCATACTCAGCATTGCAACCATTGTCAAAATCATCTTTTTCATCTTTTTACCCTTTCTTAATTTTACTCGGGGCTAATTGTTATCCTGATGCCCCTACTTTAAACCTTAAATGTTATCCTTTATGTCTTTTGACGGTGCAAAGGTACGGCGATTTTTTGGTCTACGCAAGCGTTTACGTAAAATTGTGTGCGCAAACAGTCTTATTTTTGACCCAAATCAACAATATCTCGATTTTTATTATTAACTTTGCACCCGAATACATTATTATACATAATATGGATAAGAAAAACAGGTATATTACAGTCAACTACCAGCTCTATACAGTGGTAGACGGCAAGAAAGAACTCGAGGAACAGACCTCTGAAGACCATCCGTTCCAGTTTATCACCGGTTTCGGCATCTCCCTCGATGCCTTCGAGCAGAACGTCATCGCCCTGGAGAACGGCAGCGACTTTGATTTCGTGCTACAGCCGGCAGAGGCTTTTGGAGAATATGAGCCGGAAGGTGTACACAAGCTTGCACGTGAGACATTCACCATCAACGGACATTTCGATCATGATAACATCTTCGAAGGTGCAGTCATCACACTGATGGACAACGAAGAGCGCCGTTTCATGGCGAAAGTGACAAAGATAGAGGAAGACGGGGTCACTGTCGACACCAATCACCCTCTCGCCGGCAAGACGCTTAACTTTACAGGAAAGGTGATTGAGAACCGTGAGGCTACAGACGAAGAAGTACAGCATCTGATAAAGCATCTCACAGGCGGTTGCAGCGGTTGCGGACATCATCATGGAGAAGGTGAAGACTGCGAGGGCTGTGGCGACGGTTGTGGTCACGACCATCATGACGAGGGATGCGGATGCGGACATTGTCATTAATCCCATGAATACATTTGGACATATATTCAGGCTGACGACCTTTGGCGAGAGTCATGGGGAGGCGATTGGCGGCGTCATCGACGGTATGCCTGCAGGGATAGACATCGACATGGCGTTTATCCAACAGGAACTGAACCGCAGGCGTCCTGGACAGAGCAAGATCACTACGTCGAGAAACGAACCTGACAAGGTAGAGCTGCTCAGCGGTGTCTTTGAGGGAAAGTCCACGGGCTGTCCTATTGGGTTTATCGTGCGCAACACCAACCAGCACTCGCAGGATTACGAGAATATGCGGTCGCTGTTCCGGCCTTCACACGCGGACTATACCTATTATTATAAATATGGTACGCGCGACCATCGTGGCGGAGGCCGATCCTCGGCACGTATCACCATCAGCCGCTGCGTGGGCGGTGCTTTAGCGAAGTTAGCCCTCAGACAGTTGGGTGTCAGCATTCAGGCTTATACGTCGCAGGTGGGAGACATCGCACTTGAGCGAGACTACCACCGCTACGACCTCTCACAGACAGAGAGCAATGCCGTCCGTTGTCCTGACGCCGAGAAGGCGGCGCAGATGGAAGCGCTCATCTCACAGGTGAAGGCTGAAGGCGATACCATCGGCGGCATCATCACCTGTGTGATAAAGGGGTGTCCAGCCGGTCTTGGCGCTCCGGAATTCGGAAAGCTGCATGCCGACCTTGGGGCAGCGATGCTGGGCATCAATGCCGTTAAGGGTTTTGAGTATGGCGAAGGATTTGACGGCGTGACAGCCAGGGGATCAGAACAGAACGATGTGTTTATCCCATCTGATGCTTCAGAAGAGGGACATAAGGTCAACACCGCAACGAATCACAGTGGCGGCATACAGGGAGGCATCTCCAACGGTCAGGACATCTACTTCCGTGTCGCCTTCAAACCCGTTGCCACTATTCTCACCTCACAGGACACTGTCGACGTGGATGGAAATGCCACCACCCTGAAGGCTCAGGGACGGCATGACCCCTGTGTCTTGCCGAGAGCCGTTCCTATCGTTGAGGCGATGGCTGCAATGACCATTTTAGACCATTTTTTGCTGAATAAGACTATAAAAGTGTAAAAATTGCATGTATTTTGCAAAATTTTCGGCAGAAAACTTGGAAGTTTAAGGAATTTACACTATTTTTGCAAAAGCAATTTAGGGGTTTGCGAGAAATCCCACATTGTTTTAGTTAAGTCTAGTTTAGTTTTTGTGTTGGTTGAGGGCTACCGATTGGTAGCCCTCAGTTTTTTTCTATTAATCTATCACACCTATTATTTCCTGCACAGACTTACATCCGTGACTGTCGAGCCAGTCATTGATGCCGTCACGAACCTTTATGCTTACTGCAGGGTCGAGGAAATTGGCCGTACCTATCTCTATCGCAGTGGCACCTGCCATCAGGAATTCGATAGCATCTTTTGCATTACAGATGCCGCCAAGCCCAACTACAGGAATCTTCACAGCCTTTGCCACCTGCCAGACCATACGCAGGGCCACAGGCTTTACAGCAGGACCGCTAAGACCACCGGTATTGATGCTGAGCAGAGGCTTCCTGCGCTCGATATCTATCGCCATTCCCATTAGTGTATTGATCAACGACACGCTGTCGGCACCCTCTGCCTCTACGGCACGTGCTATCTCAGAGATATTGGTAACATTGGGCGAGAGCTTCACGATCAGCGTCTTGTGATAACGCTCACGGACAGCTTTCACCACACTTGAGGCACCGGCACAGGTGACACCGAAGGCCATACCACCATCCTTGACATTAGGACAAGAGATGTTCAGTTCGATGGCAGGTATCTTCTCCAGGGCATCGATGCGTGCAGCACACTCCGCATAATCCTCAGGCGAAGAACCGCTCACATTCACAATCATATTCGTATCGATAGCCTTTATCTGAGGATAGATATGCTCACAGAAATAGTCCACACCCTTATTCTGAAGTCCCACACAATTAAGCATGCCACTTGCCGTCTCCGCCATACGGGGATAGTCATTGCCCTCGCGAGGCTTGAGGGTCGTACCCTTCACGATGATGCCTCCGATACCGTCGAGGGGCATCAGGTCAGCGAACTCCAGTCCATAACCAAAGGTGCCGGATGCTGTCATCACGGGATTCTTCAGTTCGAGATCCTTTATCTTTACATTTAATCTTGCCATAATAACTTCCGAATATTAAACACCGGTCCATCCTTACATACACACAGATTCCCCTCGATGGTCTTCTCCACACAACAGAGGCAGGCACCAAGACCACAAGCCATGAGATTCTCAAGCGATGCCTCACACTCTGTCTGAGCCTTACGCGCATAACGGGCTACAGCCTTCATCATTGGAGTAGGGCCACAGGTGGCGATGCGATCAAAACTCTCTTTCTGCAACAAGGAATGATTGGTCACAAACCCCTCCTCGCCTTCAGAACCGTCTTCTGTCGTCACACACACACGTCCGTACTTTTTAAAGATGTCCAGCATCAGCAGATCCTTTGCCGTTCTGGCACCCAAGAGGAATGTCGGCTGACAGCCCATCTTCGCCATCTGGGCACCCATATAGAGCAGGGGAACAACACCAACACCACCGCCTACAAGCAAAATCTTCTCATCTGACGATTCTGGCATAGTAAAACCGTTACCCAAAGGCAACAGACAGTTAAGCACGTCACCAGACTTCAACTGTGCCAGTTTTCTGGTGCCATCGCCCACGGCAGCAACAAGCAGCCATAGTTCGTTGGATTCTGCATCTACGAAATTGATGGAGATTGGACGACGCAGGAAAGTGGTTGGAGAACCGTCGACACGGATCTCAACAAACTGTCCTGGTAGCATCTCGGGCAAAGGCTTGTCATCAGTGAGCCTTATAAGGACATAACGCTGATGAATCTGTTCTACAGACTTGACCCTAAGGTCGAGCAAATACTTCTTCATAAAAATAGTACCTTTATAACTTTCGGTTGCAAAGGTACTACTTTTATTTGAAACAACAAAATCTTATTTCTTCTTCGGTTCAAAAGTGTCGAAGGTCTGATCATCATAAAAGACCCTTATCTCGACAATCTTCCGTTGCGGCTTGTCAATGAATTTTACTTCCGTTCTTTCGATTTCCGACCGTGTACTTTTTACACTATTACTATTTTGAGGCTGTGAATATGCGTTTTGCGGGGTAGGAGCAGGGGATTCATTAAAAACAAGCATCGGTGAGTACCCCGCCTGACGTGTTTCAGAACCCTGTGTTTCGGCCTCAGGACTACCCATAGGAGCATTATTATCAGAGAGATACATATCCCCTAAGCCAAACATCAACCAGTCAGTACTGATGTTAGGAATTTTCTTTTTTATGGCTTCTACGATGTTCAGGGTAGGACGGGTACGGTCATTAAAGATGCTGCTGAGGGTTGCGGCTCCAACACCAATGAACTCAGCGAAGACCTGTTGAGTCATGTGCTGAGACTCCATGATTTGACGAATTCGATCTTTCATTTTCTTATCGTAAGTGTTTAAGGGGCATTTTGCCCGTTTTTCTTTCAGTTTACAAAGGTAAAACAAAAAAATGAATTAACCAACAAATATAGAGAGGATTTAAGATTTTATAATTTTAATTTGCGATTTTATATTTGTTTATCAAAAAGTATCAATAAGCGAAATTTTACTTTAGAATTACAAATATAAATTTAGATGATAAAACTATTACAAAGTAGGATTATAATCGATTTGCATAAACAATTGGGTATAAATCAAGTATTTATGAATATCCAACCACAAATATCCTCAATATACAGTTTTTGGTTGAAATACGAATATCTATATATGATAAAATATAGATACCAGTATTTAATATCGTGAGTTTCAATAGGTTACATCTTGAATATGGTATATGAATATTTATAAATATACAATACCAAAGCTATTGGTTTTAATATCTAATCAAAAAGTATTGAAATCTAAATTATGATATTAATGGCAAAATCTACGTTTTAAAACCACTACAAACCTAAATGTTCTTATATGTTTTATAATCAAAATTTAAAGATTCAAATCTTAACAAACGTGAAGACAAAATTCCTACTCGCCTATTTTTCGAAAAATCGGCATTTCTCGCGTATTCCTGAACAACTGGACGAAAGCCAGAAATACGCGAGTTTTGAAGGGGTATAAATCTATCCAACCTCCTGATTTTATGGGTATTTGGGCATAAAAATAGCGTCCACGAAGAACGCTATTTTAGGAAATTCCAGCTTGAAAAATACCGTTTTTTAATGCAAAATGTAAAAAATCAGTTCTTTCATTAGCTCTCCAGGAGGGGTATTTGGGTTATCCAGACCCTTACTTTTGGCATCAATCTCACGTATCTTACCAATTATCTGCATCACCTTCATTCCTGAGTAATTTCTCATACCCGTCATGAAGTCTTTCGCAGCCCACGAATTTCTCAGTTCCAGCCACTCTGCTACCCCCTCCTGGCTCTTATTATTTGGCGCATAATATGCGATCATGAGATTTTGGAAGTAATTGAAGAGCATTGGGAGAAATGAGTAGATGCTACCCGCCTTTGGATTATCGTCAAAATATTTTATTATCTGATTTGCCTTAAAGACATTTCTGTTCACGATAGCATCACGGAGTTCAAAACCATTAAATTCCTTGCTCACCCCTATCTGATCCTCCACCACCTGAGGCGTCACTCTCCTATCCTCTTCCGGCAGCGACAGCACCACCTTATCAAGCTCACTTGCCAGACGGCTCAGATCAGCCCCAATAGAATCTGCGATAATCTGAGTCGACTTATTATCGATACTCACATTACGCTTCTTCAGATAGTTCTCTATGAATACCGGCAGGTCTCTGTCGCGCAGTTTCTTGCTCTCAAAAAGCACCCCGCAAGCCTGTATCGTCTTCACATACTCACGTTTCCTGCCATCGATACTGCCGTTCTTGTGACACATCACGAGTATCGTAGAAGGCATCGGCTGCTTGAAATACTTCTCCAGCGCCTCAGTATTCTTGATGTTCTGGGCCTCTTTCACTATCAACACCTGATACTCCGACATCATAGGATATCTGCGTGCAGCGTCAGCTATCTGAGAGGCATTGACATCACTGCCAAAGAGTATCGTCTGGTTGAAATCACGCTCCTCAGACTGGAGGACATGCTCTGCGATATAGTCGGAAATAAGGTCGATATAATAGGGCTCATCACCCATGAGATAGTAGACAGGAGAGAACTTCCGCCCCCTCAAATCACTCATAATACTGTCGAAACTTACATTTTTTGCTTCCGCCATGTCGATTTCTCGATTATTATTTGTACTTTTGCGGGGACAAAGTTACAAAAATGTTTCGATTAAACCTACCACAATACGAAATAAAAATCAGCGAGAAGGGCGGAAAGCGTATGATTTTCGACTTTTTGCGCCGTAAATACGTGGCATTGACGCCAGAAGAATGGGTAAGACAACACTTTGTGCACTATCTCGTGGAGCACAAAGGCTACCCCAAAGGACTTCTCGGCAACGAGATTGAACTCCACATAGGTGACAAGCATCTGCGCTGCGACTCTATATTATATAATAAGGTAGCACAGCCTCAGATGATTATCGAATACAAAGCCCCTACTATACCGCTGCAACAGAAAGTCTTCGACCAGATATCTACATATAATCTCCTCCTGAAAGTAGACTATCTGATTGTCAGCAACGGCATTCAGCACTACTGTTGCAAGATGGATTATAATAATCAAAAATACTTATTTCTCGAAGAAATTCCAGATTACGAAAGATTGTAACAAAACGAAACGGATTGCACAACCGTGCAATCCGTTATCGTCAGATTATTCCATATCGCTGGCATCGTCGACCTTCTTCGACGAAGCCGTCTTACGGATAGCGCGCTTACGCGTCTTTTTCTTCTCTTCAAGACCCATCTTGTCGAGCTTAACACCAGCAAGCTCGGGATCGATCATGATACGTCCGCAGTACTCGCAAACGATAATCTTCTTGTGCATCTTGATATCGAGCTGACGCTGGGGCGGAATCTTATTAAAGCAACCGCCACAGGCATCACGCTGCACGTAAACGACACCCAGGCCGTTACGGGCATTCTTACGGATACGCTTGAAAGAGGTGAGCAGACGGGTCTCAATCTTAGACTCGAGATCCTTCACCTTCTCCTTCAGCTTATCCTCCTCAGCGCGGGTCTCCTCCATAATTTCCTCAAGCTCGCTTTTCTTTACTTCAAGGTCTTCCCTGCGCTCAGCGATAGCCTGCTGGTTGGCTACCAGTTCTTCCTTCTTCTCAGCGATGCGAGCATTGGCCTCACGAATCTTCTTGTTGCAGAGTTCAATCTCAAGCGACTGGAACTCGATTTCCTTAGAGAGCGTATCATACTCACGGTTGTTTTTCACCTCCTCGAGCTGACTCTTGTAACGCGCCACACTCTGCTCAGCATCAGCGATCTCGCCCTTCTTCTGGACAACGGCACGTTCATATTCATCGATATCATTCTGAATTTTCTCCACACGGGTGGTAAGACCTTCGATCTCGTCTTCCAGGTCCTGTACCTCCAGAGGCAGTTCACCTCTCAATGCACGCTTCTCGTCGATAGAAGAAAGCGCTGTCTGCAGCTGATAGAGGGTCTTCAGTTTCTCTTCAACTGACAAGTCTGTAGGATCTTTCTTTGCCATAATCTTAATTTACAATTTATAACTGATTTAACTATTTAATTATTCTACAAATAGAGGATGGGATTGGTACAGGTCTCGGCGATATACGTCTGGACTCCTGGACATTCTCTTCCGATGATCTCCTGGAAGATTTCACTTGTGAACTGTTCACTCTGATAGTGTCCAATTACACAAATTTGGATGCGCTGCTCATAGCCGAAATATTGATGATAGTGCATCTCTCCTGTGATGAACGCATCCGCCCCAGCCTTGATAGCTTCGTCAAGCAGGAAATCCCCTGCCCCGCCACAGATGGCAACCATCTGTACTGGTCTGCGCAACAGTTCGTTACACATCGCGCACTCCACGCCGAAAGCCTTCTTCACGGCTATGATGAAGTCATCTGCCGCCATCGGCTCTGCAAGCGCACCGATGACACCACTCCCCGCCTCTATTCCCTCAACGGTCTTTGAGGCGAAGAAAGCCACATCCCTCAGTCCCAGTTTAGCTGCAATCTTGAAGTTCACGCCGCCCAGTGCATTATCCATGTTCGTATGCATAGAGATGACGCAGACCTTGTTTTCTATCGCCTTCATCACCGTGCGTTGCACATCTGTAAGATCACTGATGGTCTTCAGTCCACGGAACAGCAACGGATGATGGCTCACAATGAGATTGCAACCCTTCCGCAAGGCCTCATCAACGATTTTCTCGTTGACGTCCAGACACAATAATGCCCCTGAAACCTCCGTCTCTGTCAATCCAACTTGCAAGCCAGCATTGTCCCAACTTTCCTGCAAGGGCAGAGGCGCGAATCGTTCAAGGGCGCTCAATACTTCCTTTATTTTCACGCTTTATGCT
>JAEEGL014767152.1_pt1 | contig 39214 bp, 35 predicted proteins | sample 9134231 | NCBI WGS metagenome assembly JAEEGL01 (sample SAMN16246548, study PRJNA631951) | gut metagenome | biome: gut microbiome; feature: rumen; material: fiber-attached | host: Bos | place: Iran: Karaj | collected 2018-10 | reverse complement strand
TTAAATGCCACGATTAGAATTATTAATCAGCAAGAACTTGGAGAACTCGTTGGTGATAACGATAATAAAACGATGATTCTTGGTGTTAGTCCATTATATAATGATTATCCAGTTAAGGTTAATATAAATGAAATGTATAGTAACCATATGGCTATATTTGGTAATACTGGTTCTGGTAAAACATGTGGTGTTGCTAGAATTGTTCAAAACTTTTTCAATATGAAAGATAAAATTCCATTTAATAGTAATTTCTTTATATTTAATAATACAAGTGAATATGATGCAGCATTTAGAGATATTCATAGTTTAAATTCTAATTTTAATTATAAATTATATACGACAGATAAATCTGATCCTTCAGGAAATCCAATTAAAATTCCTTTATGGATTATGGATGTTGATGATTATGCAAATATTTTAGATATAACTGATTATTTTCAAATTAATATTATTGAAAAGATGCTTAGTTTCGTATCTATATTTGCAAGAAACGATGAAGAATCTATTAGATATAAAAATCATTTAATTGCTAAGGCTATTATTGCTGTTTTATATTCTAATCAGGTAGCTGCTAAAATAAGAGACCAAATATTTAATATTTTGACTGATTGTTATACCAATGAACTAAATTTGGATGTTGAAGTTCCTGGTATAGGATATACAAGAGAATTTAGAAAATGTTTTGATATTGATAATCATGGTGATTTTGTTGAAAGAATATTGGTTACAAAATATATCCAGAGTTTTGTTGATAACAATACTGTATGGAAAGAAGATTATGTACCTTTATATTTCAATTTAGATCAGTTGGAAGTAGCTCTTAATTTTACTTTGATAAGTGAAGGACTACTTATGAATGAAAAATCATATAGTGAAGCGATAGCATTAAAAGTTAAATTACATTCAATCAATAATAGTTCTAATAAAGAATTTTTTGATGTTCCTAGTTTTATTACACCAGAACAATATATTAATTCATTATTAGTAACACCAGCTAATGGTAGAGTACAAATAGTTAACTTTGTTTTGGAAGAGGTTGATGATAGACTTGCTAAAAGTATTGTTAAAGTAATATCTAGAATACTATTTAAGTTTTCTAAAAGACTTCAACCTAGAGGTTCTATGCCTATCCATATAATGTTGGAAGAGGCGCATAGATATGTTCAAAAAGATAAAGATGTTGATATTTTAGGTTATAATATTTTTGAAAGAATTGCTAAGGAAGGTAGAAAATTTGGTGTAATTATGGATTTGATTACTCAGAGACCTACCGAATTGTCTGAAACAGTTTTGTCACAGTGTTCTAACTTTATTATCTTTAAGTTGAATCATCCAACAGATTTGGAATATATTAGGAAGATGGTTCCTAACATTAGTTCAGATGTAATTGAAAAACAAAAATCATTACAGTCAGGAACTTGTGTTGCGTTTGGTAGAATGATGAGAATACCAATGATTGTAAAAATGCAAATGCCTAATCCTGAACCTCAAAGTGCGAATGCATCTATCTATGATAAGTGGATTGTGGAGTGGAAAGGACAATAGTTATATTTCCCGGGAAATTATTTCCCGGGTTTTATTTTCCACAGATGTTGTTGATAAATATATACCTTTTTTTGTTATTTTTAAGTGTTTATTGTAATTATCAACAAAACCCTTATTTTTCAACATGTTATAACAAATGTAGATAATTTTATTAACAGGGAAATATTTGTATTAAAAATTGTTGAAAACTCTTTTAAATCCTTATTTTATATGGTATTATATTGTTGAAAAGTTGTTGATAACTTGTTTACAACTTGTTGATAGTGAAAATTGTTGTAGACAAAGCTTTTTAATGTGTTAAAATAAAGTTAGAACTGAATGTGAGGTAGCGGTTATGAATGGTAGAGAACTATGGAATAAATTTTTAGACAACTTAAAAAACGAACTGACTAATATGTCTTTCGATACGTGGTTTAATGAAGAGGATACAAAATTTTATTCTTTGGAAAATAATGTACTTACCATTACCGTCAATCAAGAATTTATAAAAAAACATATTGAAGAATTTTATCTAAATATGATGAATGAGGCTATGGCGAAAGTTACCAACGATAATATTACATTCAATATTATATTAGAAAGTGAAATACAGGAATTAGAAAAGAATAAACATAAAAATGATACTTTTAATGATTTAGTAGTTCATGAGAAACAATCTCCTTTTAATGCTAATTTAAATCCTGATTATACTTTTGAAACATTTGTTGTTGGTAAAAGTAATAATTTTGCTTATAAGGCTGCGGTAATGACTGCTGAAGCTCCGGGATCATATAATCCTTTAGTATTATATGGTGAGAGTGGTGTTGGTAAAACTCATTTAATGCATGCGATAGGCAATTATATAATAAAGAACTCTGATAAGAAAGTATTATATATAACGAGTGATAAATTTGTTGATGAATATACAAGAATATTTAGATATAGTGATAAAAATAATTTTGATAAGATTGATGCTTTTAAAGAAAAATATCGAAATGTAGATGTTCTGATGATTGATGATATTCAGTTTTTAGGTACTGCACCAAAAGGACAAGAAGAGTTTTTTAATACATTTAATGAATTACATAGTGCGAATAAACAAATAATTATTGCTTCGGATAGACCTGTAGATGACTTAAATTCATTTGAAAATAGACTTATTACTAGATTTAATTGGGGACTTACAGCAAATATAGCAACACCTGATTATGATCTTAGAGTAAATATTATTAAGAATAAGTTAGCATTTAAGGAAACAGCTAGTGATATACCAATAGAAGTTATTGAATATATTGCAAATAATTTTGATTCGGATATTAGAAAGTTAGAAGGTGCTATTACAAGAGTATTAGCATATTCATCTATGTTTAATCATGGTGAGGTTACTTTAGATATTGCAGTTGAAGCTTTGAAAGATCAATTGCATGGTAAGAGTATTTATAAGAATGATGTACAAAGAATTCAAAGGGCTGTATGTGACTACTACAAAATTAGTATTGAACAAATGAAAGGTAAAAATAGAAATAATTCTGTTAATTTTCCTAGACAAGTAGCAATTTACTTATGTAGAGAATTAACGACAGAATCTTTTCCTAAGATTGGTTCTTATTTTGGAGGAAGAAATCATTCTACAATAATTAGTGCTGATAAAAAAATACGAGAAGAAATTACTAAGAATGATGATTTAAGAAATGTAATAAAAGATTTAAAAAGGAGTTTGAGTTAGTTGTTGATTGGTGTTAATTATTTCTTATTATACCAACATACCTTGTTGATAAATAAAACGTTATAAAATAAAGATTTTAAGTAAGTTATCAACAGTATCAACAAGTATAATAGTTATAATAATTCAATTAAGAAAGAAGGAAAAAAATATGAAATTTATTATTAAGAAAAATGTTTTACTTGAAAATTTATTAAATACATCTAAGGCTATTTCCAGTAGAAATTTAATTCCAATATTAACAGGTATTAAATTTGATTTAAAAAAAGAAGGATTATATTTATTTGCTAGTGATTCTGATATATCTATTAGAACATTTATACCAAAAGATCAAATAGAAAAAATAGAAGAAGTTGGTAGTATTGTTATTAGTGGAAAATATATTGTAGAAATTATTAAAAAATTACCTGATAGTGATATTTCAATTGAAGTTGTTGATGGATTTAATATGATTATTCAAACAACTGGTTCTGAATTTAATTTAAATGGAGTAGATCCAAATGAATTTCCTAATTTAGATTTAGAAGAAACTAAGAATCCAATTGTTTTAAATCCAATATCACTTAAGAGTTTAGTAAATCAAACTTTCTTTGCTACATCTCTTTCTGAGACAAGACCATTACTTACAGGTATTAATTTTAAATTAAATAAAGATAAACTAGAAGTAATTGCAACTGATAGTTATAGATTGGCTAGAAAAGAAATTAAATTAAATGATAAATACGAAAATGAATTTAATTTAGTTATTCCTAGTAAGAATTTAGTGGAATTATCTAGAATGCTAGATGATGATAATGAGAATATTTATCTACATGTATTTAGTAATAAAGTTTTATTTAAATATAAAAATATGATTTTCTTATCAAGATTAATTAGTGGAACATATCCAGTATCTTCAAATATCATTCCAAGTAAATTTAATGTTGATATTGAATGTGAATTTGATTCTCTATATGATATGATTGATAGAGCTTCTTTACTTACATCAGATAAGGATAAAAATACAATTAAACTAACATTAGATAATAAGGAATTAATAATTTCATCTAATTCTCCTGAAATTGGTAAAGTAGAAGAAAAAATTGCTATTGATAACGATAGTAAAATATCTATATCATTTAGTTCTAAATATATGTTAGATGCTATTAAAAGTTTTGGTAGTGAAAAGATTCATATATTAATGAATGATGATAACTCACCAATAATTATAAAGAGTGATGATGAAAGTTCATTAGTACAATTAGTATTACCAATTAAGACATATTAATTTATGTCTTTTTTATTTTTTTATATCTCCGACATAATTCTACATAATTCGACAAAGACATGTGTCATACTAAAGAGTTAAGGGGGGATATTATGTATGAAATAGATTTATCAACAGACATGTTGATAGGCATAGACGATAGTCATACAAGGATAATTACAGAAAATATGGATTATATTGAGAATATATCATCTAAAGAAATTATTAATAATTCATGTAAATTCTTTGGTAGCAATCTTACTGATAGAATAAAAACTACCAACAGACTTGTTAATTTATCATCTAAAACACCAATAATTGTTGAAGAAAGTAGAAATATTATCTTTTTTCCATTAAAATCAGTTAGAAGTAAGAATAATATATGGATTTCTTTTAATAATTTAGAAAAATATGAAAAAGACGATAATAAAACAATATTTTATTTCAAAAATAATAAGATAATAACAATAGATTTTTCATATTATATAGTCGATAATCAGGTAACTAGAAGTTTAATTTTAGATTATGAATTAAATAAGCGAAGAAAAAGTCTAGAAAAGTAGATTTTTTCTTTATTTTTTAAGCAAAATATGTTATAATTATAATGTAATAATTAATAAATAATGTATATTTGTGGGGTACTATATGAAGAGGTAAAATTAAGGTGAAAATTGAAAAATTAAAATTAAAGAATTTTCGAAATTATGATGATATAGAAATAGTATTTAACGATAAATTAAATATTATTATTGGAAATAATGCCCAAGGAAAGACAAATATACTAGAAGCTATTTATTTTTTATCAATTACAAAATCTAATTTTCCTATTAACGATAAGACTTGTATTAAGAAAGATATGTTATTTTCTAAAATAGAAGGATTAATTAATAATAATGAAAGTAACAAAAAAATATCTATATTAATGAATGCCAATGGTAAGAAATTGGAAGTTAATGGTGAAGAAATAAAAAAACATTCACAATATCTTGGAAATTTAAGAGTTATTTTATTTAATCCAGATGATGTGAGGTTAATTAAGGAATCACCAAATAATCGAAGAAGATTTTTAAATATTGAAATCAGTCAGTTATATTTAAAATATATTAATGTTTTAAATGATTATAATTTGATATTACGTCAACGAAATGAATATTTAAAAGTAATTAGAAATGGGAATATCAATAATGTATATTTAGATATTCTCAATTCTAAGATGGTAGAACTTGCTACGGATATATATAATTATCGTATTAATTTTGTTAATGAAGTTAATAAATATATAGGTGATATATATAATGATATTGCTGGCGTTGAAGGGTTATATATCAAGTATTTACCCAGTATAGATGTTAAAAATGATGATTATAGTAGTATTATGTTAAAGAAACTAGAGAGTAATTTAGAAAAAGAAAAAATATATGGTACAACTTTAATAGGCCCACATAGAGACGATTTTAGCTTCATATTGAAAGATAATGATTTATTGTTATATGGATCACAAGGACAGCAAAAGATGGCTATATTGGCGCTTAAATTGGCTGAGATAGAGGTGTTTTATAATATTACTCAAGAGTATCCTGTTTTACTACTAGATGATTTATTTAGTGAATTAGATGTAGAAAAGAGAAATAAGGTAATTGGTTATTTAAATAAAGATATTCAAATTATTGTTACGACTACTGATTTAAAGAATGTTGATAAAAGAACTATTAGGGGTTCAAAAATATATGAAATAGATGATGGAAGAATCGTTGATTAACAAGAAGGATGTGGTAGAAATGAACGAGAAAAATAATGAACATTATGATGCTTCGGATATTCAAGTACTTGAAGGATTAGAGGCAGTAAGAAAAAGACCAGGTATGTATATAGGCACTACCGATATTAAAGGTCTTCATCATTTAGTATGGGAGATAGTTGATAATTCGATAGATGAGGCATTGGCTGGATATTGCGACGATATAGAAGTAGTTATCAATAAAGATAATTCTATAACTGTAAAAGATGACGGACGTGGTATTCCAGTTGAAATACATCCTAAAACTAAAAAATCAACAGTAGAAACTGTTTATACAGTGCTTCATGCTGGTGGTAAATTTGGTGGTGGAGGATATAAGGTATCCGGTGGACTTCATGGTGTAGGTGCATCAGTAGTTAATGCATTATCTAAATGGTTAGAAGTAACAGTTTATAAAAATGGACAGGTACACTTTATTAGATTTGAAAATGGTGGACATGCTGTTGAACCATTAAAAGTAATCGGAGAATGTGATAAAGAAAGAACTGGAACAGTTGTTACCTTTAAACCAGATCCAACAATATTTGATAGTGAAATATATGATTATGAGATACTTAAAGTAAGAATTAGGGAGTTAGCTTTCTTAAATAGAGGACTTGCTATTACACTTAGAGATGATAGGGATGAAGAAGATACAACAGGTGAAAGATTCTTTTATGAAGGCGGAATTAGTGAATATGTTTCATTTATAAATCAAGGAAAAACACCAATACATAACGATATAATTCATTTAAATGGTGAAGAAGATGGTGTGTTTTTAGAAGTTGCAATGCAATATACAGATGGATATAATGACAATATTTATTCATTTGTTAATAATATTAATACACATGATGGTGGAACACATGAAGAAGGTGTTAGAAGAGCTTTAACTAGAGTTATTAATGCATATGCAAGGAAAAATGGATTATTAAAAGAAAAAGATGATTCTTTGACTGGTGATGATGTTAAAGAAGGTCTAACAATGATTATTTCTTGTAAACATCCTAATCCTCAGTTTGAAGGTCAGACTAAAGGAAGGCTTGGAAACTCTGAAGTTAGAAAGTTAGCTGATAGTATTTTTAGTCAGGGATTTGAAAGATTTTTACTAGAAAATCCAGATGATGCTAGAACTATTGTTAGTAAGGCAATGTTAGCATGTAGAGCTAGAAATGCAGCTAGGAAAGCTAGAGAAATTACAAGAAAATCTGATTTAGCTACAACTTCATTTTTTGGTAAGTTATCAGACTGTAAGAGTAAAGATCCCACTGTATCAGAAATATTTATAGTCGAGGGAGATAGTGCTGGTGGATCTGCTAAAAAAGGTAGAGATTCTTTAACGCAAGCAATACTTCCTTTAAGAGGTAAAATTTTAAATGTTGAGAAAGCTAGATTAGATAAGGCTTTATCTAACGAAGAAATAAGAACAATTATTACTGCATTTGGTACTGGAATTGGCGAGGAATTTGATTTATCTAAACTTAGGTACGATAAAATTATAATAATGACCGATGCCGATGTCGATGGATCACATATAAGAGTATTATTATTAACATTATTCTACAGATTCTTTAAACCAATAGTTGAGGCAGGACATGTATATGCTGCACAACCACCATTATTTAGAATAATGCATGGAAAAACACGAAAATATGTTCTTAATGATGAAGAAAAAGATGCATATCTTGCTACATTACAGCCAAATACTAAATACGAAGTTGCTCGTATGAAAGGTCTTGGTGAAATGGATGCAGAAGAATTAAATGAGACAACTATGGATATTGAAAAGCGTGTACTTAGAAAAATCACTGTAGATGATTGTGTTGCTGCAGATAAGATATTTGAAAAACTTATGGGTGATGAAGTTGAACCTAGAAGAAGTTTTATCGAGGAAAACGCAAGATATGTACAAAATCTTGATATTTAGTAGGGGGTGACATTATGGACGAAGAAAAACAAAATTTAGATGATGATATTGAAGAATTATTAGAAAGAACTGAAGATACTTCTCAAAAAGAAGAAACTCCTTCAGAAGATGAAGAGATGTTGGTTAGTGATAGTAATAAATTCAATGGATATTTTCATGAAAGAGATAGTTTGTCAGAGAACAATATTGTTGATGAAGTAAAAACATCATTTCTTGAGTATTCAATGAGTGTTATTACTTCTCGTGCTTTGCCAGATTTAAGAGATGGCTTAAAACCTGTTCATAGACGTATTTTATGGAGTATGTATAATTCAGGATATACTCCAGATAAACCACATCGTAAGTCAGCAAAAACTGTCGGTGAGGTTATGGGTAATTACCATCCACATGGCGATTCTTCAATATATGAAGCCATGGTTAGAATGGCACAAGATTTTAATCAACGTTATTTACTTATTGATGGTCATGGTAACTTTGGTAATATTGAAGGTGATGGAGCAGCAGCTATGCGTTATACTGAATCACGTCTTTCAAAATTATCATTAGAGTTACTTGCCGATATTAGAAAAAATACTGTTGATATGACTAAAAACTTTGATGAAACATTAGATGAACCAACGGTACTTCCAAGTAGATTTCCTAATATTTTAGTTAATGGAACTATGGGTATAGCTGTTGGTATGGCTACGAATATTCCACCACATAATTTAGGTGAAGTAATAGATGGATGTGTGGCATATATTGATAATCCAGAAATTGATACACTTGGATTGATGGAATATATCAAAGGCCCAGATTTTCCTACAGGTGGTATTATTCTTGGAAATTCTGGCATTAAAAAGGCATATGATACTGGTAGAGGAAGCATTACTATCAGAAGTAGAGCTGAAATAGAAGAATATCAAAATCATAATACAATAGTTATTACTGAGGTTCCATATGGTGTTAATACAATGGAACTAAAAAATAAGGTTGCTGAACTTGTTAGAGATAAGATAATTGATGGTATTTCTGACTATCATACTGATCTAAAAGATGGTGTTAAGATTACTATCACTTTAAAAAGGGATGCTAATCCGCAAGTTGTATTAAATAATTTATATAAGCATACGAATTTCCAAATTCAATATGGTATTATATTTTTAATGATTGATAATGGAACACCTAGAACTTTAGGTCTTAAGGATATTATTGCTAAGTATATTGAACATCAAAAGACTGTTATTATTAGACGTACTAAATTTGATTTAGATAGAGATGAAAAGAGAGTTCATATACTTGAAGGTTATAAGATTGCTCAAGATCATATTGATGAAGTAATTAAGATTATTAGAGGTGCTCAAACTGATGAGGAAGCCAAAACTAAATTAATGGATCGTTTTGGGTTAACTGATGTTCAAGCTGATGCTATTCTTGAATTAAAATTACGTAGATTGACTGGACTAGAAAGGGATAAGATTGAAGCTGAACTTAAGGAGTTATTACTTGAAATAGAAGAGTTAAAATCAGTATTGGCATCTGAACAAAAGGTTCTTGAAATAATTAAGAAAGAATTACTTGAAATTAAAAATAAATATGCTGATGAACGTAGAACGCATATTGATATGACAGCAATTGATTATATTGAGGATGAAAGTTTGATTCCTGAAGAGAGAATTGTTATTACACTTACAAATAAAGGTTATATTAAACGTTTACCTGTTGATACATACAAAACACAGCATCGTGGCGGAGTAGGTATTAAGGGTATGACTATTAATGAAGAAGACTTTGTTGATAGAATGCTTAATTGTTCTACACATGATTATGTATTATTCTTTACAAATATGGGTAAGGTATATCGTGTTAAAGGATATGAAATTCCTGAATATAGTAGGCAATCAAAAGGTTTACCAATTGTTAATTTGTTAAATCTTGAAGCTGGTGAATTTGTAACATCATTATTAAATGGTTCAAAGAGCGATGATACGAAATATTTAGTATTTGCTACGAAACGTGGTTTAATTAAACGTACTGACATTAGTGAATTCTATAATATTAGATCTAATGGTAAGAAATTTATTACTCTTAAAGAAGATGACGAGTTAATCTCTGTTAAGAATACTAATGGTGAAAATGATATATTAATGGCATCTTCAAATGGTAGAATGGTTAGATTCCCAGAAAAACTTGTTAGGGTTATGGGAAGAGGAGCTTCTGGTGTTAGAGGTATTACGTTGGATGATAGCATTCTAGTAGGTATGGAAATAGCTGCTAAGGATGTATTAGTACTTGTTGTTACAGAGAATGGTTATGGAAAGAAAACACCAATTGACGAGTATCGTTTAACAAATAGAGGCGGCAAAGGTGTTAAAACTCTTAATATCACTGATAAGAATGGTATTATTACATCATTTAAGACTGTTAAAAATGATGAAGATTTGATAATAGTTACTAATGAGGGAATAATTATTAGATTAGCTGTTGATAAGATATCAGAAATGAGTAGAGTTACTCAAGGTGTTAGATTAATTAATCTTCGTGAAGGTCAAAAGGTTAGTTCAATATCAATTGTTGATAAGGAAAAAGAAGATTCTGATGAAGATATAAATCAAGCTACTGAAGTAACCGATAATAATTAAAGACATTGTTTAATGTCTTTTTTTATTACTACTTCATAAAATTACAGAAATTTAAAAACTGTATTATTATTGTTACAGTTTTTAATGTTATTAACAAAATCTGTTGATAGATGTTAACAAATGGTTCAATGTTTCACGTGAAACATTGTCATCAAATTTTTAATTATTAGAATTAATTATATAAAAGATGTTTATATTTTTATATTATATATATTTATTTTTTAATATATTTGAACAATGTTCCACGTGGAACATTGGATATTATTTGCAATTTTTAATAATATGTAATATAATTAATACGTGCAACAATAATGTTAGGAATCAAGTCAGGATCGGAAGATAGCAGCTTTAACTTTCTATTATTGTGTGCACATTTTTTAATGTTCCACGTGGAACATTAAAAAATATAAATGTATCCTATTAGATTTAACTTTGAATCAATGTTTCACGTGAAACATTGATTCATTTACTATAAGGTATTAGTTAGATTATTTGTTGTTAATAAATTTAGATATATATTGTAGTATCCAAAAAAAATTATATATACAGGCAATGTTCCACGTGGAACATTGCTTTAATTTTTTTTGTTATTATTTAAATTTATTCAATGTTCCACGTGAAACATCAAAAAGGAAATATATTGATTCAATAATGTTTCACGTGAAACATTATGTGATGTTATTGCTGATAATTGTTAACAAGTTGATATTTAATTTAAAAACTGTGTTATTGATGTTGCAGAAATTTAAAAACTGTAAGGTAATATTATATGGCATAATGATATACGAATGTGTTATAATTAATTTGTGATGGTTATGAATAAATATGTTGATAAAATAATTGAATTGTCTAAATATGCTTTCGATAATGATGATATACCTGTTGGTGCTATAGTGGTTCAAAATGGAAAAATTATTGGCGAAGGATTTAATACGAGAAATAAATTTAAATCTGTTATTGGGCATGCTGAAATTGATGCAATTGAGATGGCTTGTAAGCATATTGGTGATTGGAGACTAGATGATTGTGAAATGTATGTTACTTTAATGCCATGTATGATGTGCGCCGGAGCTATAATTGAAAGTAGGATCAAAAAAGTATATTATTTGTGCGATAGAACAAATGTTTGCATTGATGCTGGGAAATATTTAAATGCTGTTAAGTTAACTAATAGTGAAAATGTCGAAAAATATAAGAAATTATTACAAATTTTTTTTGAAAAGAAAAGAAATAAATAGTAAAGTGTGTTATAATTAATATGAATTATGAGGTGGTTTGATGGAATATTTAGCTTTGTATAGGAAATATCGTCCTACAGAATTAAATGAGGTTGTTGGTCAAAGTGAAATTAAGCAAATATTAGCTAGTTCTGTTAAGAATGAAACTATTTCACATGCATATTTGTTTTCTGGTCCACGTGGTACTGGAAAAACAACAATGGCTAAGATATTTGCTAAGATGGTAAATTGTTCTTCACCTGTTGATGGAAATGTATGTAATAAATGTGAAAGTTGTTTGAATGTGCTTAATTCAAATGATGTAATTGAAATAGATGCAGCAAGCAATAATGGCGTTGATGAAATTAGGGATCTTAGGGAAAAAGCAAATTTGGTACCAAGTAGTGCCAAGTATAAGGTATATATAATAGATGAGGTTCATATGTTAACTACACAAGCCTTTAATGCATTACTTAAAACGCTTGAAGAACCTCCAAAGCATGTAATTTTTATACTTGCTACGACTGAATATTATAAAATTCCATTAACAATTACGTCGAGATGTCAAAAATTTCAATTTAATAAGCTTACTGATGAGGAGATTGTTGGTAAACTAAAAGAGATATCTAAGAATGAAAAAATTGCAATTGATGAAGATGCTTTGTACGAGATTGCTAAAATTTCCGATGGTGGAATGCGAGATTCAATTAATTTCTTAGATCAATTGCGTTCATTTAATAATAAAAATATTACTTTAGATGATGTATATGAGGTTTGTGGAAATATTTCATCAAAAGAAATTAAGGAACTTCTTGTTGATATAAAGGAAGAAAATTGTGAAAAGATAGTTAAATTCTTTGATATGATGGATAAGATGGGAAAAAATTATGGTAAATTTTTTGAAGATCTAATTTGTTATTTGAAAGATGTTGTTTTATATAAGAAAAATGTAAATGAAAAATTAGTAAAAGAAAATATAGATGATATTGCTAAAATTGCTGATTTATATGATTTTAACGAGATTTTCTTAATTGTTGACATTGTTAATAGTTTGATAGATAGACTTAAGAATGTGTCAAGGCAATCAGTTGTTGTCGTTTCTAATTTTTTGTCAATTATGTATAAAATAAATAATAAAGAAACGGTAGTAAATAAAAAGGAAAAGCATGAAAAGAAAGAAGAACAATACGATTTGGCGTTTGATTTTACAAATAAGGAAGAGAATGTTGAAAGTAAACCAGAAGTTAAAGATACAATTTTAGAAAGCAAAAAAGAAAAAGAGGATCATGCTTCGAATAAAGAAATTGTTATAAATAATACGTTTGCTGTTGCTAGTAAGACTATTAAAAATGATTTACAAAAAAAATACAGTAAACTTGGAGATTATTTGACGGATAAAAAATTTTCATCAATAACTGGTATGCTTGTTGATACGAATATTGAAGTTGCAGGTGAAGGATATATTATTTTTTCTGCTGTTAACGATGCGGTTGCGGGGAAAATATATGATAATTATAAATTAGTTGAGGAATTATTTGATAAGATATTTGAAGCTGATTATAATGTAGCTGTCATTACTGTTGATGAATGGAAAAAATTACGTGATGAGTATATTGAAAATATTAATAAGGGTATTAAATATACTTTAAAAGATTTGGTAATTACTGATGAAAAGCCAAAAGAAAAGAAAGTAAAAAAAACGACAGTTGTTGATAAACTATTTGATATAGTTGGTGAAGATACAATAGAATTTAAATAGGAAAGGTGATAAATATGAATATGCAAAAACTTATGCAGGAAGCACAAAAGATGCAAATGCAATTACAAAAAGATCAAAAGGAGTTAGAAGACACAATTTATGAAGGTACTTCTTCAATGGTTACTGTTAAGATGAATGGTAAATATGAGATACAAGAAGTTAAGATTAATAACGAAGGAGAGGATCTTTCTTCTGAAGATGTATCTATGCTTGAAGATATGGTAATGGTAGCTATGAATGAGGCTGTTAAGAAAATTGCTTCTGATAAGGAAAAAAAGTTAGGTAAATATGGTCAGGGACTAGCAGGGTTGATGTAGAATGTATCCTGAGTGTATTAAAAAGATTATTGAATCATTTAAAAAATTACCTGGTATTGGAGAAAAATCGGCAGAAAGAATGGCATTTTCTGTTTTGGGTTTTGAACCGGAAAGTTTAGATGAATTTGCTGAGGCAATTGAAGATATTAAAAAAATTAAACGTTGTCCAATTTGTAATAATATTACCGATAAGGATGAATGTTATATATGTAGTGATTCAAAGAGAAATAATGAAACAATATTTGTTGTAGAAAAGCCTAAAGATGTTGTTTTGTTTGAAAAAATGGGTAATTATAATGGAAAATATCATGTTCTTGGTGGATTAATATCACCACTTGAAGGAATTAATCCTGAAGATATAAATATTAAGTCTTTAGAAAAAAGAGTGGAAGAGAATAATGTGAAAGAAGTTATTGTTGTTTTGAAACCTAGTATTGAGGGAGAAACAACAATGCAATATATTAAGAAGATATTAGCAAAATATAATGTTAAGGTATCAAAAATACCAATTGGTATACCAATGGGTACAGATATTGAATATATTGATTCGATGACATTAGAGATGGCATTTGAAGATAGGCAAGATATATCATAATATTATTAGACAAGCATATTATTTATTGGTGATAGTATGTTTAAAAAAATATTTTTAGTCATTAAAAAAATAATTTTAGCAGTATTACTGATTTATGCTTATAATAGATTAGCATTACCATTAAATGTAACAATACCATTAAATGTGATAACAATATTTCTTGTTAGTATTTGTGGTATTCCTTCAATTTTAATGCTAATATTATTTTCTTTTGTTTGTATATAGGGAGGTGCGGTATGCTTAGTGAGTATTTAGAACAACAGCCATTAGTATGTGACGTTTTAATGAACGAAATAAAAAATGGTAAAATTAGTCATGCATATTTATTTGATGAAAATAATAATCCAGAAGCACTAAAAATTGTACAAGCTTTTATTAAGGAAATAATAGTTAATAATGATAAGAAAATAGATATAAATATTTTGTCTAATAGAATTGAAAGTGGCAATTATCCCGAACTTCGTATTATAGAACCGGATGGAATGATAATTAGAAAGCAACAAATATTGGAACTTCAAAATGATTTTTCTATGAGTTCAATTGAGGGTAATATGAGATTTTATATTATTCGTGATGCAGATAAAATGCGTGTAGAGACGGCAAATACGATGTTGAAATTCTTGGAAGAACCTTCAACTGATGTCGTAGCAATTTTGATGACAAATAATATAAATAATATTTTGTCAACGATTGTTTCTAGATGTCAAATTATTAGATTATTTTCATCTGATAGTTTTGTGAATGATGATGCTGAATTATCAAATATGGCTTATGAATTAATTAAAAATATAAATTTAAAAGGAAATAAAACTATTCTTGATTTAGATTCTATTTTATTTGATAAAATAAATGTTAAGGATAGGGAAAAGTTGACAATTCTTTTTGACAGAATGATTGATATGTATTATGATATGGTTAAACTTTGTTTGGGAGAAAAGGATATTAAAAACAAGGAATACTATGATGAATTAGATAAGATAGCAAAAAAATATAATCAAGAAGAATTAATAATTAAATTAAATTATTTACTCGAAGCTAAGGAAAGTATTAAATATAATGTTAATACGTTAGCAATAATTGACAGTATGATTATAAATGTTGGAGGTAGTTATGAGAGTTGTTGGAGTTAAATTAAGTGATAATGGTAAAGTATATTACTTTGATGCTGGAAATGTAAATGTACATGAAAATGCTACGGTTATCGTAGAAACAGAAAAAGGATTACAATATGGAACAGTAGTATATGAAGTACCAGAAAAAGAAATTAAGTCAGAAATTGAATATAAACCAGTGATTAGACTTACTACTAAAAATGACTATAAGAGATATGTAAGCAATTTAAAAGATGCTGACAAGGCAATTGTAAAATGTAATGAATTAATCGAAGAATATGGATTAGATATGAAAATAATCGATGCTAGCTATACATTTGATAGGGAGCAATTAATATTTAGGTTTTTGGCAGACGATAGGGTTGATTTTAGACAACTTGCTAAAGATCTTGGATCAATATTTAGAACAAGAATTGAACTTAGACAAGTAGGAATTAGAGATAAAGCTAAAGAAATTGGTGGAATAGGACCTTGTGGAAGAAAACTTTGTTGTAATAGTTTTTTAACAGAATTTGATAGTGTTTCTATAAATATGGCAAAAAATCAAAATTTAGCTTTAAATCCCACAAAAATTAATGGTGTGTGTGGAAGACTACTTTGTTGTTTAAAATATGAAAATGATAACTATAATGAATATAAGAAAGATTTACCTGATGTTGGAGCTAAAATAAAAATTAAAGATGGCGAAGGCAAGGTAATATCTGTTGATGTATTTAAAAAGAAATATAGAGTGTTACTTAATGAAACAAACGAGATTGTTGAGTGTGAAGTAAGTAATGAAGGTAAAAAATAGATTGTTAAATTTTACAAATACAATTATTTATCAGGATGATGATTATTTCTTGTTTTCTTTAGATTCAGTATTACTTGCTAATTTTGTTACGTTAAAGTTAACGGATAAGAAGATAATTGATTTGTGTTCTGGTAATGGACCTGTTCCTATGCTAATGTCTTTTAGGACAAAGGCTAGGATTTTTGGCGTTGAAATACAGAAATATATTTATGATATGGGTAAATTATCAATAAAAGAAAATCATATGGATAAGCAAATAGAATTAATTAATGAAGATGTAAATAAATTAAATAAAATTTATGATGCAGAATCATTTGATGTGGTTACATGTAATCCACCATATTTTAAATATCAACAAAATAGTTTAATTAATGATAATGATGGTAAGTCTATTGCAAGACACGAAGTGTTAATTAAGTTAGAGGATATTCTTAAAATTAGTAGTTATCTACTTAAAAATGGTGGTACTTTTGCAATGGTTCATAGACCTGAGAGGCTAATTGAGATAATTAATATGATGCAGAAATTTGGTATTGAACCAAAGAAAATGCGTTTTGTATATCCTAAAGAAGGGAAAAATGCAAATATGGTACTTGTTGAAGGAGTAAAAAATGGTAAGAGTAATCTTAAGTTATTACCACCATTAATTGTTCATAATGAAAAGGGAGAATATGTTCCTGAAATAAAAAAGATGTTTCAAGAAGGTGAATAATATGTGGCAAAAAAGTTATGATAATAGTCCTAGTGTTTATGTTGTTCCTACACCAATAGGAAATCTTGGCGACATGACTTTTAGGGCAATTGAAATTCTTAAAAACGTTGAAGTAATTTTTTCTGAGGATACGAGAATTACGTTACAATTGTTAAATCACTTTGAAATTAAAAAGAAGTTAATTCATATGGATGATCATAATGAAGAGACAATTAAGGAAAAAGTGCTAGAATATTTAAGAAACAATAAAAGCGTAGCAATTGTTACTGATAGGGGAACTCCAATAATTAGTGATCCAGGATATAAAACGGTAAAATATTTAAGAGAAAAAGGATACAATGTTATTGCTTTACCTGGTGCTACAGCATTTGTACCAGCTCTTGTTGCATCAGGAATAAGTGCGGAGCATTTCATATTTTATGGCTTTCTATCTAGTAAAGAAAAAAAGATGTATGATGAACTTGAAATGTTAAAAGATAGTGAGTATACTTTAGTGTTTTATGAGGCACCACATCGAATTTTGAGAACACTTGAGGCAATGCTTAAAGTGTTTGGAGATAGAAATATCAGTATATCTAGAGAGATATCTAAATTGCATGAAATGGTTTATGTTGGTAAAATAAGCAAAGCATTAGAGACAATAGATGTAAAGGGTGAATTTGTAATTGTAGTTGAGGCAAATAGTGATAAAATTATAGACGATACACCTATTGTAGAATGTGTCGATAGATATATTAAAAGTGGTTTATCTAGTATGGATGCAATTAAGAGAGTTGCAAAGGAAAGAAAGATACCTAAGGGAGAAGTATATAAGGAATATCACGAGGGGAGATGATATGATGAAGCTAATTGTGGGACTTGGAAATCCAGGAAAGGAATATGAAAAAACAAGACATAATATAGGTTATATGTTTTTAGATTCTATTACAGATAGTAAAAAATATACATTAAATAAGAAATTTAATGCATTAGAGTATGAAACAGAAATTGATAATCAAAGAGTTTTGTTTATTAAGCCATTATCATTTATGAATTTGTCTGGTGAAGTGGTACGTAAATATGTAAGTTTTTATAAGATTAATCTTGAAGATGTTTTGATTATTCAAGATGATATCGATATGGTGCTTGGTAGTTATAAACTTCAATATAATCATGGTGATGGTGGACATAATGGAATTAAAAATATTATCAGTAATTTAAAAAGTAAGGAATTTATGAGACTTAAAATAGGGGTATCTAAAAATAAGAATATTGATACTAAGGACTATGTTTTAGGTAAATTTTCAACAACTGAACTAAAATTAATTAAAAATAATTTTACTAAGCTTAATGATTTGGTTACTGATTTTGTTAGCATTCCTAAAGATTTATTAATGGGTAAATATAATAATAAGATACAAGAGGGATAGCATGAATTTTTTTGATAATTTATTTAAGAATACTGAGTTGGATTGTTACAATGTAACCGGACTTAGTAATGAACTTACTTGTATAAATATTTATGACACTTTTATTAGAAATAATAAGGGTGTTTTAGTCGTTGCTAGTAGTACATATGTGGCTAATTTGTTATATCAAACTTTGCTTAATTATACTGATAAAGTATTATTTTTTCCAATGGATGATTTTTTAACTAGTGAAGCAATAGCAATCAGTCCAGAATTTAAAACGGAAAGAATTAATACTTTGAATGTTCTTAGTGATTCATCTAAATATATTGTTGTTACAAATTTAATGGGATCACTTAGGTATTTGCCAAGTAAGAAATTGTGGCAAAAATCAAAAATAACTTTGTCTAAAGGAATGGAAATAGATAGAGATAAACTGTTAGATGATTTATATAATTTAGGATACGAGAGAGAGTCACTTGTAAATGGCACAGGTAAAATAGGTGTTAGGGGATATGTTATCGATATTTTTCCTACTTCTTTTGAGAGTGCTGTTAGAATTGAACTATGGGGAGATACAATAGATTCAATTAAGTATTTTGATATAGATACACAATTATCTACGAAAGAAATAGATGAAGTAACAATTTATCCATTTACTGAGTTTGTATTAGATAAATATGATGAAAGTGTAATTAGAAAACAAAAATATTTACCAAACTATTTAAGTGATGTATCGATGATATCAGATTATTTAGATAACGGAATTATATGTTATTTTGACTATAATACATTACTTAATAGTTATTCATTATTGGTAGATTCTATACTTGAATATGATCGTGATAATGAAAGTGAATTAGAAACACATTACATGCATGAATTTACGCGTATTACTGGAAGTAAAGAAATATATTATTATCATTTTGATGATGATATTAATAGTAAGCATAAGAGTATTAGATATAGTTATACGAAAATTAATAAGTATAACGGAGACTATAATGTTATAAAAAAAGACTTGTTAGATTATGTATCAAAGGGATATACGATAATTTTATGTATTCCAAATAAAGAGAGCGCTAAGAGAATTGTTAAATATTTAGAGATAGAGGATATTGTTTTAGCAAGAGAAAATAACATAATTAAAGGAAAAATTAATTTATTAAATAAAAATGTGTACGAAGGATTTATTTATGATAATTATGTTGTTTTAGGTAGAAACGATTTGCTTGGTCAGACTGAAGAGGTAATTAAATATAAGAGTAGATATAAACTTGGTACTAGGGTACAATCTATTACAAATATTAATGATGGTGACTATGTTGTTCATGAAATGTTTGGAATAGGTATATATAGAGGACTAGAAACACTTACTAAGTCAGGACTTCAGAAAGATTATTTGAAACTAGAATATGCCGATGGTGACGTTTTATATATTCCTGTTGAAAATATCGATCGAATTAGTAAATTTACTGGTAAAGATGGTGTTGGTGTAAAGTTAAATAGTTTGTCTAATGATAGTTGGCAAAAGAAGAAAACCAAAGTCCGTGAAAAATTAGAGAGTATTGCTGGTGATTTAATTAAAGTATCCGCTTTAAGAAAATCAACATCAGGTTATGCATACAGTAAAGACGATGAAAATCAAGCAGTATTTGATAGTGAGTTTGTATATACGGAGACACCAGATCAAATTAGAGCTGTCGAACTTGTCAAAAAGGAAATGGAAAAACCTGAACCAATGGATATGCTTTTGTGTGGTGATGTTGGTTATGGTAAGACGGAAGTTGCTTTTAGAGCAATATTTAAAGCTGTTAATGATGGAAAACAGGTAGCATATTTATGTCCTACGACTATTCTATCTAATCAACAATATGAATCAGCTAAGGAAAGATTTAAAACATTTCCGGTTAATATTGCACTTATCAACAGATTTGTTGATACATCAAAACAAAAGCAGATACTTGAAGATTTGAAAGCCGGTAGAATAGATATTATTTTTGGGACACACAGGCTTTTATCAGATGATATTGAATATAAAGACTTAGGATTACTTATCATAGATGAAGAACAAAGATTTGGTGTAACACATAAGGAAAAAATAAAAAAATATAAAGCAACTGTCGATGTTTTAACTTTGTCAGCTACCCCAATACCTAGAACACTTCAAATGAGTTTAACAGGTATTAGGAGTCTTGCTTTGATTGAAACTCCACCAAAGGAACGATATCCAATTCAGACATATGTTTTGGAAGAATCAAATATTGTTATAAAGGATGCAATATATAAGGAATTGTCACGTAATGGTCAAGTGTTTATTCTATATAATAGCGTTGAAAAAATACAAAATAAAGTATCGGAGATAAGTAGATTAGTACCAGAAGCTAAGATAGATTTTGCTCATGGGCAAATGACTAAAGATCAACTAGAGAAAAAAATGAATGAGTTTATTCATGGAAAGTTTAATGTTTTGGTATGTACAACCATTATTGAAACGGGTATTGATATACCTAATGTTAATACCTTGATTATTATTGATGCCGATAGATTTGGTTTATCACAACTATATCAAATAAGAGGTAGAATAGGACGTAGTAATAAAATAGGATATGCTTATTTAATGTACGATAAACATAAGTTTTTAAATGATTTAGCGATAAAAAGATTAGATACTATTAAGGAATTTACAGAACTTGGTAGTGGTTTTAAAATAGCTATGAGAGATTTATCAATAAGAGGTGCTGGAGATATTCTTGGTAGAGAACAATCGGGATTTATTGATACTGTTGGAATAGATTTATATTTAAAGATGTTAAATGAAGCTATTAGTAAATCTAAAGGAGAAGAAGTACCTGAAGAAACTGAAGAAGTTAAGAATGAAAAGCCATTACTTAATGTCACTACACATATTTCATCTGATTATGTTGGTGATGAGGATATTAAAATTCTTATTCATAAAAAAATAAATGAAGTAGATAGTTATGATAAGTTTTGTAAAGTTAAGGAAGAACTCGAAGATCGTTTTGGTAAGATTAATGATGAAATTACGGTATATATGTATGAAGAATGGTTTTCTCATATGGCTAAGGAATTAGGTATTACAGAGGTATTTGATAATCCTAAAAATGTAGAGATAATATTACCGGGTGAAGTTAGCAATAAAATTAAGGGTGATGAGTTATTCTATGAATCATATAAAATTAATCATAATTTTAAGTTAAATTACAAGAATAAGTCTATTCATATTATTCTTGAAAAAGAAGGACTTACAAAGCATTATTTAATGTATTTATTAGCTATACTAATAAAAGTTAAAGAAATAATAAAGAGCAAATAGCTCTTTTTTTGTATATATATTTATTAAATAAGCATAATAATTATGAATGGAGGAGAAGATGGCTGCTGGTATAATAAGAAGAATTGATGAACTTGGAAGAATTGTTATTCCTAAGGAAATTAGAAGAAGTTTGAGAATAAAAAATGGTGATAATTTAGAGATATTAATAGATGGAGAAAATATTAATTTAAGAAAATATTCACAGATAGAGAATGCAATAGATATGGCTACGTTGTATGCAGAAAGTTTTTATCAGGTACTAAAATATAATGTTATAGTGACAGATACAGATAGAGTAGTTGCAATATCTGGTAATTTACAAAAGAAATATTTAGATAAACCGATAAGTGAGAATATAGAAAACATGATAGAAAGAAGAGAAAATTTTACTTTAAGGAAGAAAAGTGAAATAGAGATAAGTCCAGGGAATAGTGAATATGGCTACTATACTTTTGCAACAATTATTAATAATGGTGATTCAATTGGTTCGGTAATTATTCTTTCATTAATTAATCCAATGTTAGAACAAGAGGAAAAGTTAGGAATGATTTTAGCTAATATGCTAGGTAATTATTTCATATCTTAGTCCTTTTTTTATTGTTTTTTCGATATAGTTATGTTATACTTAATATGATTTTGATGCGAAGAAGGAATGAGTAATAATTATAATTTATAGAGAGTCTATGGTTGGTGTAAATAGATAAGGAGATTATTATAAATGGTTCTGGAGCTATTTAATTTATTAAACGGTAGTTACGTTATAGCTTTGAGTGTATAATTTTAGATTATAAAATAAGGTGGTACCGCGGCAATGTCGTCCTTAGTGTGCTAGCTTATTTTTTTATTTAGGAGGGATAATATGGATAAAAAATATTATATTAGTACAGCAATAGCATATGCATCTAGTAAGCCACATATTGGTAATACTTATGAAGTAGTTTTAGCGGATGTTATTGCAAGATATAAAAGACTATGTGGATATGATGTATATTTTCAAACTGGTACTGATGAACATGGACAAAAGATAGAAGGTAAGGCAAAAGAAGCAAATATTAGTCCACAGGAATATGTTGATGAAAAGGCTAGTGAAATTAAAAAGATTTGGGATGTAATGAATACTAGCTATACAAAATTTGTAAGAACAACTGATAAGGAACATAAGAAGATTGTTCAAGAAATATTTGAAAAATTATATAAACAAGGTGATATTTATTTAGATAAATATAAAGGTTTATATTGTACGCCATGTGAATCATTTTGGACAGAATCGCAGTTAGTAGATGGAAAGTGTCCTGATTGTGGAAGAGAAGTTCACGAAGAATGTGAAGAGGCATATTTCTTTAAGATGAGTAAATATTCAAAATGGTTAGAAGAATATATTGAAGAGCATCCAGGATTTATTGAACCAGAATCTAGAAAAAATGAAATTATGAATAATTTTATTAAACCAGGATTACAAGATTTATGTGTTTCTAGAACTAGTTTTAATTGGGGTGTACCAGTAACTTTTAATGATAAACATGTTATATACGTTTGGATTGATGCACTGTCAAATTATATTACTTTTTTAGGTTATAATCCTAATGGTGAAAGTAGTCAAGCTTTTAAAGACTATTGGCCAGCAGATGTTCATTTAATTGGTAAGGATATTCTTAGATTTCATACTATTTATTGGCCAATTATGTTACATGCGTTGGGTCTTCCAATGCCAAAACGTATATTTGGTCATCCATGGCTTTTGTTTGGTACTGATAAGATGAGCAAGTCAAAAGGTAATATTGTATATGCTGATGATTTAGTAAATAAATACGGTGTTGATGCAGTGAGATTTTATATGATTCATGAAATGCCTTTTGCTTCAGATGGTACATATACAGAAGATTTATTAATTGATGCAATCAATACTAACTTAGCAAATGTTTTAGGTAATTTAGTAAATAGAACGATTGGTATGGCTAATAAATATTTTGATGGCATCATAGAAAATAGAAATGTATCTGAAGAAATCGATAAAGATTTAATAAAAGAAGTATTGGATTTGAATAGTAAAGTCGAAGATAATATTTCTAAATTTAGAATAGCTGATTCACTTGAAAATATTTTAGATGTTTATCGTAGATGTAATAAATATATTGATGAGACAGAACCATGGGTATTAGCAAAAGCTGATACGAAAAAGGATCGATTAGCTACAGTATTATATAATTTGGTTGAATCTATTAGGATAGCCTCTGTATACTTACAAGCATATTTACCAGATACAGCAAGTAGTATATTTAGTCAATTAAATACGGATATTAACGATTATGATAGTACTAAAGAATTTGGTAAATACAAAAATGGTACTAAACTTAATGAGGCAAAGCCTTTGTTTATGAGAATAGAGAAATAATTTTAGGGAGTGTATTATATTGGATATGGAAAATTTAAAAAGAATGGCTACTGAATATGAATATGATTTAAAAAAAATAGAGCAATATTTAACGGTATTAGAGGTTTGTCCTTGTGTAATAAAAGGAACTGAAGAAGAAAAAATGGAATGCTTGGAAACGCTTGTATCAGATAGATCAAGTGAAGAATTAATTAGAGAAATATCTAAAGAAGATTATGTTCCAAAATCATTTGAATATTCTTTTTCAGATGCGCTATACCGAGTATATCAAGAAAGTGCTATGCCATATTTAGCAAAAGAATACTTAGAAATAAAATTTAATGGAAACCATAAAAAAAGATGTAAAAGATAAAACATCTTTTTTTATTTACACAAATTGTAAATAGATATTAATAATAGCCTTGTTTATTTACAAAAGAAAGGTTATTTGCTATATTTATTACGCAGTATATAATGAAAGGATAGAAATGCAAAAAGAAAAACATGTTAATTTAGCAGTACTATTATATTTATTATTTTTATTTGCAGTAACTTTATATAATCTTATTACAGATAATGATGTTTTAGATTATGTATACATGTTTGTCATAATATGCAGTGGATTAAGACTCATTATGATTGGCATGGTGAAAGAAGGAAATTAAATGGTTGATACACATTGTCATATTTTTTTAGAATATTATGAAGATATTTCTAAAACAATTGATGAAATTTTAAAAAGTGGAGTTAATAAAATTATTGTTAATGGATGTGATATGAAATCTAATTTAGAAGTATTGGATTTAATAAAAAAATATGACTGTGTATATGGAGCCATAGGATTTCATCCGACGGAATTATCTTTAGTGACTGAAGAAGATATAATTTGGTTAGAAAAACATTTAAATGATGATAAAATTGTTGCTATAGGAGAAATTGGTTTAGATTATCATTATGATGATACTGATAAAAATAAGCAACAAAAGTGGTTAAAGAGACAATTAGAATTAGCAGAAAAATATAAGAAACCAATAATAGTCCACAGTAGGGATGCTATTCAAGATACATTTGATATTCTTACTAAGTATAATGTAAGAGGAAGTATTCATTGTTATAGTGGAAGTGTTGAGATGGCTAGGGAATTTGTTAAGAAAGGTTATTATATAGGTGTAGGAGGTACTATTACATATAGTAATTCTAAAAGATTAGCTGAAGTAATAAAAGATATCGATTTATCATATATATTACTTGAAACTGATTCTCCTTATTTGCCTCCAGAAGGAAAGAGAGGAGAAAAAAATACACCAGCAAATATTCCATTAATTGCTAAAAAAATAGCTGAAATAAAAGAGATTTCGGTATCTGAGGTAGAAAAAATTACCAATAGAAATGCTTCTAGTCTGTTTGACTTTTAGGTGAAAATATGCTACGATTATATTACTAAAATATTTGTGCGAGGTGATATAAATGAAAAGATTTTTTACTTGTTTACTAATGTTTTTAGTATACGTTGGTGCAGTAGGATTTTTTTTCACGACTAAACTTAGTACTGATGAAGTAATGAGTAATGAAAAACATGTTAGTATGGTACATAATACTAATTTGAATAAAATAGCAAATTCTGTAACATTGTTATTTAAGGATGAAAGATTAGTTCAACCTGTACAGAACGAAGAAGATGATACATTAAATGAGTTACCTTCTATAGATCCGGAAGTTACTCCTTCAGAGGAAGAAGAAATCGAGGAAAAGAAGGAAGAAATTGTTACAACTCCACTTCATTCAGTTGAGGCTAGTAAATATTCAAGTAATCCAGCAATGGGATTTGTTGTTACGGAAGGAAACAAAACATATTCTTTAGATGAATATGAATTTAATGTTGTAGTTGCTGTTGTAGCTGGAGAATTTGACAAGAATTTGGATGATGCTTTGGCTGTTGTTTCTGTTATATTAAATAGAAGTGATTCTAAAAAATGGTATAACAATGGTAGTCCATATAAACAAGTTATTAGTCCAAATCAATTTGAAGTATATTTTAAAGATTATTATCTTGCATATATGCCTGGTGGTAAAAATTATGGAAATAGTAAATATCAAATAGCTAAGCAAGCAGTTCTAGATGGTTTTGATGGAATTAGAAATAACAATTATTTAGGATTTAGAGCTTGGTGGGTTAATAGTTATAGCGATAAATATATTGTTTATGGTGGAAATAGATATGGTTATAAATAGATAGTTTTTACTATCTATTTTTATTTGAAATAAAAATATGTTATAATTTAGTTGAGGGATTACTATGAGAAACTTTGAATTTAAGAAGTCATTGGGACAAAATTTTATTAAAGATGATAATATCATTGATAAGATTGTTAAATATAGTAATATTGATAAAGATACGTTGGTTATTGAGGTTGGACCAGGTGCAGGTAGTTTATCTAAAAAGATAATTCCATTATGTGGCTATGCTCTTTTATATGAAATTGATACAAGATTAGCTCCGCTATTAGATGAAACTTTAGGTGCTAATAATAACTATAAAGTAATATATGGCGATTTTTTAAAACAAGATATTAAAAATATTAAGCAAGAATATAAGTATAAAAAAGTATATGTTGTAGCTAATTTGCCATATTATATTACAACGCCAATAATTCAAAAATTAGTTAATGAAATATATCCTGATAAGATACTTATTATGGTGCAAGAAGAAGTTGCAGACAGATTATCCGCATCAAGTGGTGGTAAGGAATATGGTATGATTTCAGTTATGCTTGGTTCAAAGTACGATATAAAGAAATTATTTAAAGTAAGTAGAAAATGCTTTGTTCCAATGCCAAATGTTGACAGTGCTGTTGTAGAACTTGTAAAAAATGATAAATTAGGCAATAAAAATTTAAGTGAATTTGAAAAATTTATAAAAAATGCTTTTCAATTTAAAAGAAAGAATTTAAAGAATAATTTAAAGGCATATGATTTAGTAAAACTTGAAAAAGTTTTGAACAAATACGGCTATAATTTAAGCAGTAGAGCTGAAGAGATATCAGTTACTGAATTTATTAATATTTTTGATGAAATGAAATAGGAAGAGAAGATGTTAAAAATTCTCTTTTTTTATATCTTAATTTATTGATAAAAATTAGTTAATGTGATAAACTTTTATATAGAATAGCTAAGTGTGTGTGTCTATACATTGGCTAAGAAAGGAGTTGTGTAGTGCGAAAAAAAGATTATATTACAACACAAGATTTTACTAAGGAGGAGCTTTTAGATATTCTTAATTTAAGTTTGCTTATAAAGAAGAATATTAAAGCTGGATATCCACTTAATGTTTTATATCATAAAACATTAGGAATGATTTTTGAACAATCATCTACAAGAACTAGGGTTTCATTTGAAACTGCGATGACGCAACTTGGCGGACATGCACAGTATTTAGCACCTGGTCAGATACAATTAGGTAAGCATGAGAGTATGAAAGATACTTCAATTGTGTTATCTAGACTTACTGACATTATAATGGCTCGTGTTCAACAGCATAAAACAGTAGTTGAACTTGCTAAATATTCGACAGTTCCAGTTTTAAATGGAATGAGCGATTACAATCATCCAACTCAGGAAATGGGAGATATTATCACAATATTTGAACATATGCCTGCGGGAAAGACAATTGAAGATTGCAAGGTTGTGTTTGTCGGAGATTGCACACAAGTTTGTGCATCACTAGGTATGATGATTACAAAAATGGGTGGACATTATGTTCACTTTGGTCCTAAGGATTTCCAATTAAAGGGAGATTATCTAAAGATCCTTGAAGAGAATTGTAAGGTCAGTGGTGGTAGTTTCTTAATTACGGACGATGCTGACGAAGCATTGAAAGATGCGGATTTTGTTTATACTGATGTATGGTATGGATTATATGAATCAGAACTTCCAAAAGAAGAGAGAATGAAAATTTTCTATCCAAAATATCAGGTAAATCATGAAATGTTAGCTAAATGTTCACCAAATGTTAAATTTATGCATTGTTTACCAGCTACAAGAGGTGAAGAGGTAACTGACGAAGTAATGGACGATCCAAAAGTTTCAATTTGTTTTGATGAAGCTGAGAATCGTTTGACAGCTATGAGAGGCTTGCTTGTATACTTTTTGGACAAGAAGGAAGAGACAACAGAAATTTGTAATAGGAATTTAGGAAGGTAATTATGGAAAAAAAGAAAAAATTTAGATTGTTTGATGCCATACTAGGAACTGTTTGTTTGACTCTAGTATGTGAATCTGTAATGCCAACAGCAGCAATTGGAAATACGCAATATTTTTGGTGGGCATTACTATTAATTGGCTTTTGTTTACCATATGGTATGATTACTGCAGAACTTGGTACAAGTTATCCAAGTGAGGGAGGATTATACGATTGGGTAAAAAAAGCATTTGGTCCTAAATGGGCTGGACGTGTAGCATGGAACTATTGGGTTAACTTCCCACTATGGATTGCTTCACTTGCTGTTGCATTAACTGATATTGTTGCAGGAATATTCAGTATTGATTTACCAATATGGGCATTATTACTACTTCAATTAGGTTATGTATGGTTAGTAACTTTCTTGAGTACTAAGAGAATTGGAGAAAGTAAAGAAGTTGTTAATACAGGAACAGCATTTAAAATTATATTACTTCTAGGAATTGGTATTTTAGGTATTTATTCAGTTATTAAAACTGGACATAGTGCAAATCCAATTACTAGTGTATCTGATTTATTGCCATCACTTGATCTAGGATCATTATCATTTATTTCAATTATTCTATTCAATTTCATGGGATTTGAAGTTGTTGGTACTTGGGTAGATGATATGGATAATCCTAAAAAAGATATACCAAAGGCTTTAATTTTTGGTGGACTTTTAATGGCAGTATTCTATGTTTTACCTGCTACAGGATTTAACATTGCATTAAATCCTGATGTAGTTGCAGAAATGGATCCTGAAAATGTTGTTGAAGTTTTAAATACATTATTTGTTAGTGTAGGAATTGCTCCAGCATTACTTAAAGTATTATTAATTGTTTGTGGTTTAATGTTTATTTATACATTTATTGCAAACATTGCTTCTTGGTCATTCGGTGTTAATGCTGTAGCAAAATATGCAGCAGATGATGGAGCATTACCTAAAGGATTTTCTAAAGTTAACAAAGAAGGAGTTCCAGTAAACGCAGCAATTATCAATGGTGTAGTTGCATCAGTAATTGTTGTTGGCGGGGTAATTGCTAACTTAATTAGCGAAGACTTTGGTGCAGGATTTAGTTTATTCTTCTGCTTAAGTTGGATAACATTACTTGTTGGATATATTCCAATGTTCTTAGCATTCCTTAAACTTAGAAAAACAGATCCAAAAACTAAAAGAGTTTATAAAGTACCAGGTGGCGAAGGTATGATAAAAGTACTTGCAATAGTACCGTTCATAATCTTAGTTCTTGGTGTTGTATTTACTATATTTGGTGACTTTAGTCTTGAGTATATTCAAGATAATATACCTCTTATAGTTGGTGTAGTTATTTCGTTTATAATTGAAGAAATTTTAGTTGCAAGAGTAAAAGTTGAAAAAGAGAGTAAATAAATAAAAGAATAAAGGAGGTTAGAATGAAAAGATTAAAATCTACTCCAAAACATGATGGATTTAGAATGCCTGGTGAGTTTGAAAAACATGCAGGTACATATATTATATGGCCACAAAGACCAGATAATTGGCGTAACGGAGCAAAGCCTGCACAAAAGGTTTTTGCAGAGGTAGCTAATGTAATTGCAAAGTATGAACCAATAACGATTCTTGTAAATCAAGATCAATATATAAATGCTAGAAATATGGTAGGACCTAAGGTTAGAGTTGTCGAAATGAGTAATAATGATTCTTGGGTTAGAGATAGTGGACCTTCTTTTGTCGTAAATGATAAAGGAACAGTACGTGCTGTCGATTGGGGATTCAATGCATATGGTGGACTAATCGAAGGTATATATTATCCTTGGGATTTTGATGATCAACTTGGTGGAAAAATAGCTGAACTAGAGGCTGTAGATAGTTATGATGCTGGTGATTTTATCCTAGAAGGAGGATCAATTCATGTCGATGGTGAAGGAACAGCAATGGTAACTGCTGAATGTTTATTAGCTCCAGATAGAAATCCACATTTAACAAAAGATCAAATAGAAAAGAAATTAAAAGACTATTTGAATGTTGAAAAAGTTTTATGGGTTCCAAGAGGCGTATATGGCGATATTGATACGAATGGTCATATTGATAATATGTGCAATTTCGTTAAACCAGGAGAAGTTGTTCTTGCTTGGACAGATAATCAAGATGATCCACAATACGAAAGAAGTATTGAGGCATATAATTATCTAAGTAAGGAAACAGATGCCAAAGGAAGAAAGTTAGTAATTCATAAATTATCTTGTCCATCTCCAATAGTTATTACTAAGGAGGAAAGCGAAGGCGTCGATTCTGTCGATGGAACGCTTCCTAGAATGGAAGGAGATAGAATGGCTGGTTCTTACGTTAATTACTATACAGGTAATGGTTTTGTTGCTTTACCAGTATTTGGTGATCCTAACGATAAGAAGGCTATTAGATTACTTAAAAAACTTTATCCAGGCAGAAAGATTGAAACTGTTTATGCAAGAGAAATCTTGCTAGGTGGTGGAAATATTCATTGTATTACGCAACAAGTTCCTAAAGGAAATGGAAAATAAGATTGTGTGTAAAAACACAGTCTTTTTTTTGTAAACCATAATTCTTTTCTTTACCATAAAAAATGACTATGTTATACTGATAATGAAAGTAGGTGGATTATGAGTAAAATAGTTATTGCTCTAGGAGGTAATGCTTTAGGAAATACACCGGAAGAACAATTAAATCTTTTAGAGAATGTTTCTAAAATAATCGTAGATCTTGTCAAGGAAGGGAATGAAATTGTTTTAACACATGGTAATGGTCCACAAGTAGGCCAAATTTTACTTGCTATGGATTATGCTGCCAACGGAGAGGTTAAAACGCCATCAATGCCTTTTGCTGAATGCGGAAGTATGAGCCAAGGATATATTGGCTATCAACTTCAACAATGTTTACAAAACGAACTTCGTAATCAGCATATTAAAAAAGACTGTGTAACAGTTGTCACACAGGTACTTGTAGATAAAGAGGATAAAGCATTTCAAAATCCGACGAAACCAATAGGTAAATTTTATTCAAAAGAGGAAGCCGATATAATAGTAGCGGAAAAAGGATATACATTTGTCGAAGATGCTGGTAGAGGATACCGTCGTGTCGTAGCTTCTCCACAACCAAAAGATATTCTAGAGAAAAAAGTTATCAAATTACTTGTTGATAATGGAAATCTAGTAATTGCTGTCGGTGGTGGAGGTATTCCTGTTATTAAGGAAAACGAAAAAGTTTGTGGTGTTGCTGCGGTAATAGACAAAGACCGTTCAGCAGCTTTACTTGCTAAGGAAATAGATGCCGATATGCTATTAATTTTGACCGCCGTTCCAAAGGTATGTATTAATTTTAATACAGAAAATGAAAAAGAATTAGATAAAATGACAATCGCAGAGGCACAAAAATACATGGAAGAAGAACAATTTGCTAAGGGTAGTATGTTACCTAAGGTTGAAGCTTGTGTCGAATTTGTTAAGTCTAGTCCAACAAAAAAAGCTATTATTGGTTCACTAGAGAAGGCCAAAGATGCTATTTCAGGAAAATCTGGTACCGTAATTATAAAATAAAGAAAAAATCATTTTTTCTTTTTTTTTACATAGAATTATATCGGTGATAATGTGTTTAATATTGGGGATTATGTTACTAGGAAATCATACAATAATGATATAGTCTTTAAAATAATTGGTGTAAATGACAATACTTATTATTTAAACGGAGTAAGTGTTAGATTATATGCTGATAGTCCTGTAGAAGATTTGGTGTTATATAATGGAAAAGAAGATGATAAATTTGTACCAGTAATGGATGAATATCGTGATTTAGATAGAAATGAGTATTTTTATCTTCCGGGTAGAATACTGCATATTGATGGTGATAATGATTATCTAGATAAATGTATGGAATTTTATAAAAAAAACAAATTAAGGGCGTATGGGATATATTTATCTGAAGATGAAATGCCAGAAAAAGTAGGAGTGTTGTTGGAACAATACAATCCTGATATATTAGTTTTGACTGGGCATGATTCTTTTTCTAGAAGTAAAAGGGATAAATATAAAAATACTTCTAATTTTGTATTAGCAGTTACGAATGCTAGAAAATATGAAAAAGATCATGAAAAATTATTTATTATTGCTGGTGCTTGTCAATCTAATTATGAGGATTTAATTAAAGCGGGAGCTAATTTTGCTTCTAGTCCTAAAAGAATTAACATTCATGCATTAGATCCGGCAATTGTGGCAGCATCGCTTTCTTTTTCAAATAAAAGTGAAGATATTGATATAATTAAAATATTAAGTAAAACGAAATATGGTCCATCAGGAATGGGCGGCATTATAACAAAGGGTAGTATGTATATTGGGTATCCAAGATGATGAACGTATGTTATATTAAAAAATATTTATGTACTAAAATTGGTTCAAAAATATATGTTATTTATTATGGAGGAAGAAATAAAAAAGAGCATTATAAGGGTATACTATGGAAATTATATGCTAATCTTTTTATAATTAAATTACCGAGTGGAGAAATTAAGAGTTTTAATTATATCGATATTATTACAAAAACTATTCAAATATACATATAATTGTGACAAATTACTTGACTTTTAATGTTTATATGGATTAAAATGTAATTAGAAAATGATATTTTCTAGAAGAGGAGTGTAAGCACAATGAAGATTACGTCAGTTACAGTTAAGAAAATTGACAAAGAGAATTCAAGAATGAAAGGAATCGCTTCAGTACTATTAGATGATTGTTTTGCAGTACATGACATTAGAATTATCGAGGGTGACAATGGATTGTTTATCGCTATGCCAAGTAGACAAACATCTACAGGTGGATATAGAGATATAGCTCATCCAATTAATTCTGAAACTCGTCAAGTATTTGAAAAAGAAATAGTTGAAGCTTATGAAAAAGCAGAATAAACACCTTTTGGTGTTTTTTTGTTATATATAAAAATAGTTGGCATATACTTTACTAGGTGATTATATGGACAAAGTAAAGGAATTAGAAACAAATTTTAATCATGGTATTAGTATGGCTGAAAGAAAGAACATCGTAGTTACAGGGGTAAAAAAAATAGAAACGTTTGATAGTGAAGAATTTTTAATGGATACGACATTAGGTTTTTTACATATTAAAGGGAAAGATTTGGAAATTGTTAAATTAGATACATATCAGGGAACTGTATCTATTAAAGGAGAAATTGATAGTTTATCATATAGCGATACATTAAATGGTAAAAATAAAGAAGAATCTTTCTTTGGTAAGTTATTTAAGTAATGAAACTTGATATACAAATATATTCATTAGGATATTCTTTTTTATTTGGATGTATATTTTATATTTTACTTGATATATTTTATAATTTTGTTTATGTGAAAAAAGTTATTTTAAGAATAATTTTTTCTTTTATATTTACTATGGGTATGGCAATATTTTATTTTGTGGGTTTACTTTATATAAATAATGGTTATTTACATATTTATTTCATTGTTTCAATATTGGTTGGTTATATATTTTCTTATTTATTAACAAAGTCTTCTTTACACATAAAAAAGAAAATGTAAAAAAGTATTCTTTTTTTTCTTGTAAATTTTACGGGCTGTGCTATAATGAGAATAGACGGATAGGCGGTGAAGACAAATATGAAGAAAAAAAGCAGAAAAACTTCAAAGAGTAAAATTAGATTCTTATTAGCTTTTGTCGTATTTGGTACAATTACTGCCATATTAGGATATAATTTGTTTAGTAATGTGTTAAGCATCAAAAGAATGAATGATTCAAAGAAAGAACTTTTAGCTAAGATTAATGAACTAGCTAGTGAAAAAGAGACACTTGAAGCAGATATATTAAAACTTAATGATTCAGATTATATTGCAAAATACGTTAGAGAAAAGTATTTTTATTCAAAGAAGGATGAAATAATACTTAGAATTGACGATTAAAAAAGAGTGATTACTCACTCTTTTTTTCTATTTCTTTTTCTTCTTTAACTTCTTCTTTATCTACTGATTCAGTTTGAGGAAGATGTCCTGTTTCTACCAATGAATCTATTTGTTCTTTTGTAATTGTTTCTTCTTCCAATAAAGTTTCAGCTATTAGTTTTAATAGACTACTATTTTCTTTAAGTATCTTCTTTGTCTTTTCGTAACATTCATTAATAATTCTTCTAATTTCTGAATCAATTTCTTGTGATATTGTTTCAGAAAAATTCTTATTTTTAGCATAGTCACGACCTAAGAAGGTATTTTCATTTGGTTCATCATACATGATTGGTCCAAGTGATGACATACCATATTCAGTAACCATTCTTCTGGCAATATCGGTAGCCTTTTTAAAGTCATCGTGTGCACCGGTAGTAACTTCTTTAAATGTTAATTCTTCAGATACACGTCCACCAAGTAAGCCACAAATAGCTTCAAGTAATTCATTTTCTGTTGATGTGAATGTATCTTCTTTTGGTGTCATCATCGTATATCCACCAGCATGTCCTCTAGGTATAATAGTTATTTTTTGAACTTCATTAGCACCATCTAATTTAATACCAAGAACGGCATGGCCAGCCTCATGATAAGCAACCAATTTCTTTTCTTTTTCAGTATATTTTTTAGTTACCTTAGCAGGTCCCATTAAGACTCTATCAGTAGCTTCATCTATTTCAGACATTGTAATAGCTTTTTTATTTCTTCTTACAGTAAGAAGAGCAGCTTCATTTAATAAATTCTCTAGATCTGCTCCAGAAAATCCTGGAGTTCTTTTTGCTAAATTATCAAGTGTAACGCTTTTATCTAAAACTTTGTTTTTAGCGTGAACAGCTAAAATTTCTTTTCTAGCTTGTTTATCTGGAAGTGATACAGTTACTTGTCTATCAAATCTTCCTGGTCTAAGTAATGCTGGATCTAAGACATCAGGTCTATTTGTTGCAGCAATGATGATTATTCCTTCGTTAGTACTAAATCCATCCATTTCTGTTAATAATTGGTTTAGTGTTTGTTCTCTTTCGTCATGTCCACCACCAAGTCCAGTACCTCTTTGTCTACCAACAGCATCTATTTCATCTATAAAGATTAAGCATGGAGCATTCATTTTAGCTTGTTTGAACATATCTCTAACACGAGCTGCTCCGATACCAACGAATAATTCTACGAAATCAGAACCACTAATATAATAGAATGGAACTTTTGCTTCACCAGCAACAGCTCTTGCTAATAAAGTTTTACCAGTTCCTGGAGGGCCAACAAGTAATACTCCTTTTGGAATTCTTGCTCCCATACTTTGGAATTTCTTTGGATTCTTTAAGAAATCAATTAATTCTTGTACTTCTTCTTTTTCTTCAGTTAAACCGGCAACACTTTTAAATGTTGTAGTTTTTTCTCCATCGACAAGGACAGCTTTACTTCTTCCAAAATCCATTGATTTACCATTACCACCAAGTTGTCTGGTAAATAACCAGAACATTCCAACTCCTAACAGTAATAATGGAACATATTCAATTAAGATAGTAAGCCATGATGATGTTTCAGGGTCTTTTTTGACAGTAAGTTCAAAAGTGTTTGTATCATGGGCAGTTACAATCTTTTTCATAAATTCTTCAGATACTGGTAGATATAGGATAAATGATTCATTGTCTTTATATCCATCAAGTTTACCAGTAATTTCATAATTTTGTGATCTTACTTTTGTAACAACAGTTAATTCAGTGATATCACCACTTTCTAAGTGACTAATAAATTCACTGGCATTAAATTCATTAATTTTTTTACTTCCTAATGTTGCAAAAACCATACATGTTATGATGAATAATAGTAAGAACACATATGGCATTAAACTATTTGCTTTTTTCTTCATTTTATTCCTCTCTTTCGCTATAACTAATTAGTATTATATCATATTTTCCATCTTTTTTGATACAGTATTTTGATTTTTTAATATTAGGTATCCATAAAACTTTATCTTCGCTATCAGTTAAGATAGGATAGTTGTTTCTTACTTCAGTAGGTATTTTAGCATCAATAAAGATATCTTTTATCTTTTTGGTGCCATTTAGACCTAATGGGCTAATTATGTCACCATCTCTTTTACATCTTATATATAGTGGTAATTTAATATCTTTAGAATTTAATCTACACACATCATTTCCATCAGTGTTATAGTGATTTACTTTTTCAATAATCATGTCGTCTATTTTAAGATATTCATTAAATTCTATGTTATATTCTGCATTATTTTTAACTTTATTAGTAATAGAGACAATGTTATATTCTTTTTTGGCAAAATATCCTTTTGGTAATGAAATGATTTGATTTGGTTTGTTACTTTGAATTAATGAGAGAATATCATCGATATGTTTATCTTTAATAATATTGCTTTCATTATTATATGTAGCACTAAGTAAATAGAAAATGATATTTCTTTGCATAAAAGGGTGTTCTTCATTAAATATATCAATATCAATAGTATTGTTTTTATAATATTTATCTATTTTTTCATTTACAACATCTTCGATATAGTTGTAGTAATCTTGTAATGTGTGTGAATACTTCAAGAATTTTTTATGAACAGCATTATCTTCTTTTTTGAGAAGTGGTACAATGGTGTTCCTGTATCTATTTCTAGTATAATTATCATCAGTATTGGTATTATCAATATAATATTTAATATTATTATCCTTATTATATTTAATAAGATCTTCTTTAGTAAATTCTAATAGTGGTCTATGAATAATATAATCTTTTTGTTTTGAAATAGTCTTAATACCAGCATATCCTTCAAGGTTAGAACCACGGACTATTTTCATTAGAACTGTTTCAATTAAATCATCACCATGATGAGCTAAGAATAAAGAGTGTGAATTATATTTTTTTAGTATTTCTTCATAGAACGCATATCTTTTCTTTCTAGCTTCGTTTTCAAAGTTATTTTCATGGTACTTTTCAATTTTCATACATTCAAAAATAACGTTATTCTTTTTACAAAAATCACGTAAGTACTCTTCTTCTTCTTGGCTTTCTTTTCTAACATTATGATTTACGTGAGCACAAACTAGTTTTTTGCTACCATTTTCAATTAACATATGGAGTAATGCCATTGAATCTGGTCCTGCAGAAACTCCAACTACTAAATAGTCATCTTTTATATCTTTTAGTAACTTAAACATAATTCACCTCCAACTCGTTAGTATTATAGCAAAATAATAGTAATAAGTAAATAAAAGCAATAGAAAAATACTGATATAAATCAGTATTCTTCTTCTATAGTATATAATTATTATTCATTATTTAGAAATGTCCCTAAATCTGGCATATTAGCAAGTTCTTCAAAATTATTTGATTTATTAATTTCTTTATCAGAAAAAGTTGATTCTTTGGCAGGGCTTTTTACTTCAAAAGGTAAACCATTCATATATAGTAATTGCTTAATTGCCATATTGACATAAGTACTCATATTTAGCCCTAAGCTTTTAAGGATATCATTGGCCTTTTCTTTGTCTTGCATATCTACTTGAACGCTTATGGCACTAGTGATACTTTCCATAATGCACCTCTTTCAGGCTGTATATAATAGCAAAAAACATTAATTTTGTCAAATTTGATAATTATTTACGTGTAAAATATATGATGTTATGTGAGTGTTATAATATTCTATATAGAAATTATAATATTTTTAGAAATATTGGAGGTAAAAGACATTTATCTCTTTTCAATTTGTAAAATATTTGGTAAAATATATGTGAATATGTATGACATATGTTAATTACTAGATGAGGTGAAATGTCATGGGAAAGGTAATTGCGGTAGTAAATCAAAAAGGTGGCGTTGGTAAAACAACAACAAGTATAAATTTGGCAGCTGCCTTAGGAATGTATGGTAAGAAAGTACTTATGATAGATTTAGATTCTCAAGGAAATGCTACGACAGGAGTAGGACTTGATAAAAGAGCAATTGAGAATAGTATTTATGAAGTGTTGACGATGAAGACATCTATTGAAAATGCAATTGTAAAAACCAAAAGTGTAAATTTAAGCGTTATACCAGCATATTTAAATTTAGCAGGAGCTGAAATGGAACTCCTAGAACTTGAAAAAAGGTATAAAGATACGGATATGCAGTTTAATCGTATAATGAGATTAAAAGATGAGTTAGTTAAAGTAAGAGACAAATATGATTATATTTTAATTGACTGTCCACCATCACTTGGTTTCTTAACATTAAATGCTCTTGCAGCTGCTGATTCAGTGTTAATAACAGTACAATGTGAATATTATGCACTTGAAGGTATTATGCAATTAATAAATACAATAATGATGACACAAAGAAGGATAAATCCAAAATTAGATATTGAAGGCGTTCTTCTTACAATGTTAAGTGTAAATACTAATTTAGGATTAGAAGTTATAAGTAATATAAAAGAATTCTTTAAAGAAAGGGTATATGATACGATTATACCAAGACTTATTAAGTTAGCTGAAGCGCCTAGTCATGGAAAGACAATATTGGATTATGATCCAAGAGGAAAAGGTACTAAAGCATATCTTAATTTGGCTAAGGAGGTAATTGAAAGAAATGGAACAGAAGAACAAAGC
>JAEEGL017237550.1_pt1 | contig 39216 bp, 54 predicted proteins | sample 9134231 | NCBI WGS metagenome assembly JAEEGL01 (sample SAMN16246548, study PRJNA631951) | gut metagenome | biome: gut microbiome; feature: rumen; material: fiber-attached | host: Bos | place: Iran: Karaj | collected 2018-10 | reverse complement strand
GTTGTTCTAGTTAGCGAGGTATCGTACGCATCTACTGTTGATACATAACTACTATTATATCCTCCACCAAACAGCGCATAATTCCCAACGCTTGTTCCTGCTAAATTGTATCTTGTTTGGCTCAAACTTGTTGGAGTTGTTCTAGTTAGCGAGGTATCGTACGCATCTACTATTGAATATTTAGTAGAGTTATTATGAATTCCCCCACCAAATAGCGCATAATTCCCAACGCTTGTTGCTGCCAGGCCATACCTTGATTGACTTAGATCTGTTGCTGTTTGTCGTTTAAGACTAATCATCGAAGTCGGAGAAGAATTATTAAAAGTAATGGTTGCCTCACCAGATCCAGAGCCTCCACCTTTTCGAGTAATAATCGCTTGCGCCATCATCTCACCACCTTAAGCTGAATTGGGAGATCAACTTCTGGTTTAGATTCTAAACACGTAGCGGTTATAGAATTGGCGGTAGTTTCTATTTTAGAAACAAATGCCCATGAATTATTTTGAGATATAGCTGTAGATGTATTGGAATCCAAAACAACATCTACAATTGGAGTATCAGTTGCTAAAATCCCCTGGACACTAACAGTTTGAGTATAAGGAGCAGAAGATCCATCCCAACCAGAAGATAGTAATGATGCACTATAGTCAGATACTGTTGGTATTGTAGGAGTATTAGATAGATCTGTATAAGAACCAGAAGTAGCAACAGTAGCTAAACTAGAAGAAGATACAAAGTTGCTATCATTCGTCAGATCGCTAGTTTTGGTAGGTATAGTTGGAGTATTTGACAAATCATTGTATGAACCGGATGTAGCAACTGTTGCCAAACTAGAAGAGGGCACAAAATTGCTATCATTAGTAAGCTCACTGGTTTTGGTAGGGATCGTAGGCTTATTAGATAAATCCGTATAAGAACCCGATGAAGCAACAGAAGCCAAGTTGGAAGAAACAACAAAATCACTATCATTAGTAAGCTGACTAGTTTTAGTTGGGATATTAGGCTTATTTGATAAATCATTGTAAGATCCTGATGTAGCAACAGAAGATAAATCTGATGTATTTGCCTTACCCCCCAGCGAAACAGTAATAGAATTTTGAGACATAGTGTCAGTAGTAGAAGAGCCTGTAGTTTGCAAAATATTTGGAACAGATAAACCTACTTTATTATTAGAATCCGGAGTAAGCTCAGTACCATTGACACTAACGCCTTGAATACCTGCTTTACCGTCGATAACAGCACTCAAGGTGGCATCAACTAATGATCCGGTAAATATAGACTGATATTCACTCAAAAAGATCACCTTATTATAAAAAGAAATTAAATTATACAAAATCACTCTTTTGTATAATTAAAGATGGCCTTGCTACAAAGCAAGGTCAACACATTTTACGTTCTAAAAGATGCATTTCTACATCTACATACTTTATATATTATTTTACAATTGTTTGTCAAGTTAATATAATGAAAAAGGCGTAGCCTGGAAGTACGGGTTCATTTCTTCTTATCTGTCATTCTTTGGCAGGGAAAGGAGGGATGATTATGAGAGAAAAGATAATCCAAATTTTGAATATTATTTTGTTAATATTACAAATTCTGAGTTTCTTTAAAACTCATCATAAAAAACACCGTGCTGCGAACACGGTAGTAATCATTAAAATCTCGATTTATTGATGAACCCGTCGCCAGGTTGCGCCATCATTATACTATCTTACAAAAAAATGTCAAACAAAAACAACCGCGCCGACACACGGTTGTTTAGGAGGCAAATCAACTTGTGTTGCCTCCATTTACATTATTATCAGGCGAATTATTTTTATCAACAATCATTCTTCTAGCTTGCTCAAGTGATTCATTGTACCAAATAGATCTATATTCAGGTAAAGACATAGCACCCATTTCAACGTCTTTTCTATCTTGTTCTCTCTTGGTTGAATCCGATTCAATGACGCTATCATCAAAATCGACATAAATATCTCCATCAATATTTTCGCCGAAAATAGTCTTTGAGATATATTGAATGCCTTTTACTAGTTCGACAAACGAATCATTTAATAAAATTTCGTGCTTATGAATTGTATTATATAACTCCGAATGTGAAGCCATAACCTCAGTTGCCGTTTTCATAATTTGCCCATCATTTTCGAATTTGTAGTAACTTTTCCCAAATCCTAATTTAAAAGACAATATTTCCAAATTAGTCTGGATAGCTGTTCTTAATTCGTCGACACGCAATTCGCCGTTGACTTCCTGTACATACTTACCAGAAGCATAATTTGATTCTTGCATGTTATTTTCTAGTAAATAGAATATAACATCATTTGGATCAAAAGCGTTTCGCAATTGACCAGCCGAATTAACCTTTAAGGCATCAGAAGTCACAAACAAACGTTTCCTACCATAGTGTATTTCATTCACAAATGAATCATACATTATATCTAATGATTTAATTACATCTAATGAGTTAATATATATGGGTATTCCAAAAGGAGAATTCATATCTAAATTATTTACTACATTAGGCCTAATAATTGTAAACCATGGAATATCAGATCCGGTTTCAACAACTTCAGGTAAATTATCTATTTGAGATGGTGTCATTTCGCCATCAGGAGAAACAAAGAAACGATAATTCAATATTACATAATTTCCGTCGTCGTTCTTCTTATGTACTTGTATATACCGAATTTTTTCTCCTCTGATATCATATGAATCAGACATGAAAGCACATTCGGTTATGAAATTATTATCATACTCTAATGGGATAATATTATCAGCAGTGATAAATTGAATTCTAACTCCGAATTGTGATTCAGCAGATAATACAAAAGCGCCAAAACCTAACGCAAAAGACTTTTCAATAGCTTGATTAGCTTTGAGATAAAAATGGTTTTTATCTAATATTTCCCCTAATCTTTTTGAAGAATATTCATTCGAAATAGAAATTTTAGTTTTTTCGTTACACAGAAGATCAGCAAAATTTTCACATATTTGTTTAGGCATACCCATAGAATACCTATTTTTAAAAATCTTGCGATCACCATTAAATATGTAATATCTGTGAAATGATTCAACTATACCGTAATACCATGCAATATAATTTTTGATCGTTCCAGTATGGTTAATAAAAGCATCAACGTTATATCCAATAGTTTGGAATAAATCTTTAATTTTCAAGAGATCACCACAACAACTAATAATGCATCTATATAATATCATAAAAACGAAATTAGAAAGCATAAAAAATAATTATATACTTGACTTTTTTTGTATTTTATTATACAAAGATATCATAAATTATCAAATGAGGTATAAGATGGAAACACAATTATTGAAGTATGAAGAATTATTAATATACGTGCTGATTATTTTAGTAGGTGTACTTTGTGTAGAAGAAATCATTAGATTAATAAAAAAGATTAAAGGTATACCGGATAAAACCTACCAGATAGATGTACATATAATTACTATAGACGCGGATAAAAAAGATGAACGATAATCTTTATAACTTAGAAGCAGAACAAAGCGTAATTGGCACAATAGTACTTGATTCAAATTATTTACGTGACGTCATAAATATAATTCCTACACCACTATATTTTTATGATCCGATAAATATAGCAATATATCGGTGTTGTTTAGAAATGTTCGATAACGGTGAAAAGATAGATTTTGTTACTGTTATGAGCAAACTCCCGACCAATATCAATTTAAATGTAAAAATGATCAAAGACTACTTGCTTGACGCAGTAAAAATTGTGCCTTCAATGTCTCATGTTACTAAATATGCAAAAATAGTAAAAGAAAAATTCAAGTTAAGAGAATTACTAAGACTATCAGAAAATATTCAAACTAGCCTTAAAAATAATCCCGATCTAGATAGAATTTTTTACGACGTAAATAGTACAGTTGAAGAAATCCAAAACGGTGTGGAAAGTAAACCAACATATAGTTTAGAAAATGCCATTGATGCTGCTTTTTCTGTACAATGTTCAGAGTGCATTCACACAGGATTTGCTGATCTTGATTATGTACTAGGTGGTTTGAAAAAAAGTGATTTAATTTTTTTAGCTGCAAGACCAGGTATGGGAAAAACAAGTTTTGCGTTGAGCATTGCTAAATATATATCAAAAAAGTATAAAACACTTTTTTTTAGTCTTGAAATGAGCAAAGAACAACTAAGTACGCGATTACTAGTCATGGAATCAGGATTAGAAATAGAAAAAATACAAAAAGGATTTTTAAATAACGATGAGTGGATTAGATTAAAGAATACATTAGAAACACTTTCTTCTTGTCAGCTAGTAATTGATGACCAAAGTAATATAAATGTGCAAGAAATAAAAGCAAAAGCTAAGAATTGCAAAGATATAAGAGCAATATTCATAGACTATTTACAATTAATATCACCGGTAAAATCAAAAGAATCACGGGTTCAAGAAATAACTGAAATCACACGTAAATTGAAGATTTTAGCAAAAGATATAAACGTACCAGTAATATGCTTATCTCAACTTTCAAGATCTTCAGAGCAAAGGCAAGAACATCGACCAATACTATCAGATTTAAGGGATTCAGGATCAATAGAACAGGATGCAGACATTGTAATGATGCTTTACAGGGAATTCTATTACAATAAAGAAGAAAAAGTGGATCCGGAGGAAAGTGAGTGCATCATAGCTAAGAATAGATATGGTGAATCAAAAACAGTAAAATTAAAATGGGAAGGTAAATATACTAGATTTTCAGATTATTTGATTGCATGATAAAATTAATTCAATTTTATTTTTTTCTATGCTACCCCATGACTAAGCAAAATACTTTCATTATATATTCGTCTATTTTTAAAAAGCCTATTATCTGACCTAGTATGATACCGATTATAATGTATTTTATATACTCTTCGTATTCAGACATAGTTTACCCCACTTGACTTTAGCTTTTATGAATCACTATTATATAATGCTTGACAACTTTTTACAAAGAGGCATAATGAAAGCGTGAGAGCCGCTGTAGGCGGCTAGTCATTAAGAATTCAACTAAATATAGCCGAACTTTTACCAGAAGCGGTTATTTTTTTTATTATTATGCCGTGCATAATCATTATACAAATCTTGACAATTTAGTGTAAAGAGATATAATAAGTGCGTAGTCCATTGCGGGCTAATCGTTATATCTAGTAATTTACTTATAACGACGTCCACGTTTGTGCCGTGGGCATCGTTTTTTAATAAAAGAATAAATTATAAATATTTTTATTATTATATCTAATATTTTTTCTATATTATCAAACAATTTTGAATCGCCTCCTTTCTGCTCAAATTAGCTGAAAGGGACGACTAGCCCGCGAACACAGACTACGCATGAGTATTATACAATACTTGACAAGTTAGTGCAAAAATTTCCACTTATTAATTAAGTGGCATTATGTGTATGATAGGAGGCTTATTTATTGCCCTTTAAAAAGGTATCATGTTGAAAAGTGTTTGTCAAATCGGTACAATATAAACATGATTACAAATCCAAAAGTGACAATTGATCTAATCAATCAGAATTTACAAAGCAGGATAACTTGGACTAGCTCTGAAAATCAGAGTTTCGGAAATTTGTCTCTTTTGAATGTACCAAATAAATTAAGTCCTGATTTTTCAACATTCGAATTAAACGAAACAGTATTAGATAATACTATTGGATATGAAATAAAAAATATTGCATTTATGTCCACCTCTATTAGCAATGAAAATTGTTCATTTGGGCAAGTTTGGGTTCAAGGTGAGTTTGATACAGAAGTGGATTTTTATGATGCAACTCTTAACTTCGGTATTAATTTCCCTCGTCATGTACAGATTGCATATATAGATGTAAATGATAGTGTAATAGATTCAGATGATTTTGATAATATCGATTCAGGTACATTTCATATTACTCGTGCTCAAGTTGGAGTGAAAAAGATTCTCATAGAATTTTTACAGTCATACGCTCCATATCAATATGCACATTTACAAGAATTCATTATAGGCGACAACATAGTATTTGATAAAAATACAATAACAGATTTGAAGATTAATGAAACAACCGATTCAATTTCAAATACTTTAGAAATAGATACTGCGTCATTAGAAGTTTATGCCAAACAAGGCGATAATGACATATTTAATAGTTCTAACATTAAATATTTTATTAAAAAAAACCAGAAAATGAAATTTGAAGTTGAAATCACAGATAATAATATTACAAAAAACATATTTTTAGGTTATTATTATTGTAAAGAAATCACTTTATATGAAAATGGGAAAATACGAATTGAATGCTATTCTTTATTGGGGATAATGGATAAAGTAATATATGGCGCATCACCATTCTCCGAAAATAACACAACCGGTGCTGATTTTATTAACACCATATTTACAGTACTAGCAATTAGAATAGGAGGAAACGCAACAGATTATTATGAAATTGACGCAACAGCATTACCGGTAGTAAATCAAAACATTGTTTCAGGGTATATACCTGTTGTAAGTTGTAGAGAAGCTTTACATCATATTTGCTTTGTTCTTGGATTATGTGTACTAGATAACAGAAATGAAAAAATATTGATAAAAAAAATAAACAATTATTATATTAGTCAACGAACAATCAAACCAGATGAAATTGTAAATAATGTAGAGTTTGAAAATATTGAGGAAGTAAATAGTTTAAAAGTTAATATTAACAAGTTCACGAAATCTGACTCTGTAGAATTAGTAGCAAAAATAACAGATGAAAATATGTTTGTTTTTAATTCTCCTATTGATATAAGTACTAGAGAATACAATCCAGATACTGGATTCATCCCACGCCTATCAAGTACTGCTATACGTTTAGAATATTATAACCAACCATTTGAGGTGGAAATTAGTGCAAAACAATATTCGATAAACAAAGATGAAAGCATTATAGCTAAGATTCTGAATACTGACAATTATGGCCCAGAATTAACTCTGATGGATTCGCCTCTTATAACTAAATCAAATGGTGAAAAAATAGTATATAGATGGTTAGATTATCAGAAGGCACATTTATTGAAAGTAAAATTACAATATATTGTCACCACTCAACAAACATCTGATATCGTAAAAATTTTTCTACCTAATAATAGAGAAGTTGTAGGTGAATTAGTATATCAAAGTGTAGATGTTGCTGGTGGTATGATAGCAAACGCAGAGATAATGTGTTCAGAAAAGCTTGACTAGTTACAAAAACTTGTCAAGCCATCGTACAAGGTTGGCAAAGTTTTTGGAATGATATATAATATATATACTTTAGATATCTAAAGTATATTTTTATTAGGAGGTGCAGAGAATGTCTAAAGTAATATGCATAGCTAATCAAAAAGGCGGATGTGGAAAAACCACAACTTCCATATGTTTAGCACAAAGCTTAATTATAAGAGGATTTAAAGTACTATTTATTGATACTGATTCTCAATGCAATTCAACGGTGTTTTATGATGCAAGAATAGATAAAATGGCAACAATGATGGATATCTTATGTAATGATGAAAAAGCCGATGAATGTATTCAACATACTAAAATAGGGGATATCATACCATCCGACAAACTGTTGAAAAATGTTGATATTAAAGTTGCTGATGATGCTAAAAGATTTTTGCATCTTAGGGATTCTATAAAATCTATAAGGGATAAGTATGATTTCATTATAATAGATACACCACCACAGATATCATTAGTGTTGAGAAATGTTTTGGTTGCATGTGATTATATTTTAATGCCTGTAGACGAATCCGGATGGTCAGTATATGGGATATTGGATTTGGTAGATGTAGTTAATGAAATAAAGCATTTTTTAAACCAAAATCTAAAGGTATTAGGAATCTTAATTGTAAAATCACGGCGAAATACTAAGATTGCTAATAGAGTAAGGGAAGCGACAACTGAAATCGCAGATAAAATTGGTTCTCAATGCTTTAAAAATAATATTAGAGAATCAGTTACATGCAAAGAAGCGTTGACAGAATTTATGGTCCCATTGGGTAAATATTCAAAAACATGTATTACTAATATAGATTACGAAAATTTTACAGATGAATTTTTGGAGGAGATAAATAATGGCAAAACAAGAATATGAAAATAAAATGATAGATAGCGTGCTAAACTATGAACCAAATAAAGTAAGTACACGAAAATTAATTGAACAGAAAAAAACTAAAAGATATCTGTTAAAAGTATATCCTAAAACATGGGAAGCCTTTACGGCAATAAATCGACAAAAGGGATTGAGTAATAGTGCAGTTCTTAATTTGCTTATACATAAGTATATAAAAAAAGGTGGGAAAAATTTTGGTTAGTGATAATTGTTAATCAAAAAGATGACATATTGAATTCTAACATGTTGGTGTGTGCATTGGATAGACGGAATTTAAATACTTGGGTTCCTGGATTATGTTTGGCAAATAGATGGAACAAGCCTCAAACATCATTTTTAAAATTTGTAAAAGTGCCAGGTATTATGAGCCCAATGGTTAAAGACTGCAAATCAAAATGGGCATTGCAGTGTTTAGAAGATGCGCATAAATATTTGTATATGAAAGACGCAAGTAAGCAAAAACTTGAAAAATTTACTGAGAGTTGTAAATCTGGTGATGTTATGAACGAAGTTGACATTATTAAAAAAATTAATATTATTAATAAAATTGATGAGGAGAAGTAAGAATGAATGGATTTATTATTGGAGCTATAGTAGCCGGTGTAATTGGCGGTGTTGGCGGCGGTTTGAAAATAGCTGAGTATTCATATGTGTACTATCATCGGCGTCAACAGGTTAAATCTATAGAACAAAATAAGAAACTTCGTGAAGAATTTAAACAACGATTATTGAATTACACCTTAGAACATCCTGATCAGATTGATTTGAACTATTTAGTAAAATTACTATTGAGCGATAATCCAGAAGATATCAAAAAAGCTAAAAAGTATTTATTAGATAGAGGATTAATATCTGAAGAAGTGGAGTTAATCAGACATTGACAAGTTTAATCAAAGAGTTAAAATAATAATTCTTCATGAGCATAGAAACCTCCTAAAAAAAATAATCACACCAACTGACTATTGGTGTGATTTTATTATCGTCAGACATAAGTTGTGAATATTAAAGACAAGATATGCATGGGTTGATTAGTGTATTTGTATATTAGTGAGGCATCTTCTCATTAAGCTATCATGTCTTGTACGACAACGATACTCATTATATAATATACACACACTTTTTTTCAAGCAATGAGTTATTTTATGCCAAAATTAACACTTACGTTAAATAAACTTGACAAAATAAGCGGCAAAATCAGGCAAAATCTAGCACGTATGATAATAAGGGACAGTTCAAACTACACCCCATATAAAACAGGTGCGCTAGAAAAAAGTGCGTCCATATCGAACGATGCACGAAAAATTTATTACTCTGTCCCTTATGCGAAATTTCAATGGTACGGTAAATTAATGTTAGGTGTAAAAAGCCACTCCGCATGGGCACATAGAGGAGAGCGCAAGTATATGACTAGCAAAGGACTTAATTACAATAGATCAATTCATAGCAAAGCAGGTTCTGAGTGGCTTAGAAGAAGTATAAAAGACAATCTTCCTAAATGGGAAAACGAATTACAATACTCACTAAGAAAGGGGCAATTATAATGCAATCAAGATTAGGTGAAATTTTATATTACACAATACAAATAGTGAACCAATTTCCGAATATGCCGCAAGAATTATTAGCAAATGGTGGATTAGAAATAGGAATTAGTAATAGTAGAAAAACCAGTCTTTCGTTAAAACCAAAAGACTCAGCATTTGTCTATACTATTTGTAATTCATGGAATTTTTACTATACGTTTGATTTGATTTATCAATGTGCCTGTATAACTAACGACGACAGATTAAATGCAATAGACTTTTTATCTGCACTTACACATTGGTTAGTTGGTAATTCGACATATAATTCGATAAATGTAAAGAAGCTTTTGCCTATAACTTTTAATGGTGGCTCATTAGATAGATTTGCATTTGATAATGACGCAACTTTATTTAGTCGTGAAGCAAACGGGATTGAACTTTTCAGTTCAGGCTTAAAGTCAGTATCTACATTGGTATTTGAAGATGATAATGAAATTTAATGAAACAATTAAAATAACTATAGATAGCGAAACATATAAAATAATTTCTGATGAAGCAGTGGAAAAAAGTGTATCAATTAGTTATATAATCGAACATATGTTAAATAAGATGATATCAGAGAAGAAAGATAAAAATGTTCGAAAACTTCACGAAAAAACAGCGTAAATTTATATATGACATCATAAAAGGAAATACTAAGAGGATAAATATCCTTGAAGGATCAGTTAGAAGTGGAAAAACATATGTTAGTTTGATAGCTTGGATTATCTTATTATCACAATCTGAGCCTGACCATAATTATTTGATGGTTGGGAAGACTTTGACATCCCTAAAAAGGAACTGTTTATCAATATTAGAAGGGATATGCCCAACAGAATCATTTGAATATTCAACTATAAAGAAAGAAGCAAAAATATTCGGTAGGAGAGTATTTTTAGAAGGTGTAAATGATACAAGAGCAGAGCATAAAATACGTGGTATGACACTACAAGCGACCTATTGTGATGAGATCACATTGTTTACAGAGGACTTTTTCTCGATGTTATTATCAAGATTATCTCTTCCAGGCTCATTGTTACTTGGTACTACTAACCCAGATGCCCCAACTCACTGGTTAATGAAAAAGTTCATTTCACGTGAGGGTGAAATAAGTCTAAAAACGTGGAAATTCCTTTTAGACGATAATGACACAATAGACAAATCAATCAGAGATGAAATGAAAAAGGAATATACCGGTGTCTTTTATGAACGTTTTATCCTTGGAAACTGGGTACAAGCTGAGGGAATAATCTATGACAATTTTGTTAACCATACAAATAGATATTTAGCTTCAAAATTGAGATTAGCAGATATTGATTTAGTTAATATTGGAGTTGACTATGGAGCAAGTAAAAGTAAAACAGCCGCTGTTGCTTGTGCTTTTACTAATGAATTTAAAAATCTGATTGTTCTTGATGAGATTCAATTTGACGGAGTTAATAATCCTGAGATTTTATATTATAAACTCGGTGAATTTTACAATAAGATACATAAAAAATATGGGATAGTTGGTGGAATATATGCTGATTGGGGAGGTCTCGGACAGATTATCACAAAAGGACTAAAGATATATCTTAATAAAAATTGTGAAAATGCTAAAGTGTTCGATTGCAAAAAGACAAGAATAATAGATAGAATACAGATTCTTAATAGATTAATCGGTGCAAATAGATTCAAAGTCTTAGAAAATTGCATAAACGTAATAGAAGCACTAAAAACCGCAATTTGGGATCCTAAACAAGATGATACACGTCTTGATGACGGAACAACAAATATAGATATATTGGATGCTTTAGAATATGCATATACACCACAGATTACAAACTTGAATACTAGATTGAATGAAACTAAGTTTGAAAATAAAAGGTTGCCTATTATTTAGTTGTATAAAATTGAAAAGTTTTGTAGAATAATTCGGAATAGTTCGTTAAGTACGGGTTTATTGCTTTCTATCTAACGTGTTTCGTTAGAGCTTGGAGGTTAAAAATGGAAAGATTAAATATTAGAGTTTCAGAAAAAGAAAAAAAACTAATTGCAAAAATGGCTAAATTCAAAGGGAAATCTGTTACTGAATATGTAAAAGACTTGATTTGCGACGATTTGGAATATTTTGAAGATATCGAAGCAATAAGAGAGTATGAGAAAAACAAAGATAATGCGGAGTTTATTCCTTTTGAGGAAGTAGCAAAAGAAATATGAAAAAATATAAGGTATGTTTAGAAAAAAAAGCAATAAAACAACTTCTGAAGTTAGATAAATTCGATGCCAAAAGAATAAAAAAATGGATACACTGCAATCTGGATGAATGCTCTGATCCATATTGTCACGGTAAAGAATTAAAATATAATCTATCTAAATACTGGCGTTATAGAGTTGGTGACTATCGTTTGATTGCTAAAATAGATAACGAAAAAATATTAATTTTTATAGTTAACATTGGTCACCGCAGAGATGTATACTATCATTTTCATTCGGAAAGTAATATTAACTTCCTAAAAGAAGGAATTAGAGCTCTTAATAATGGCGAAGGTGTCCAGCATGGACTAATCAAGGAAGATGAATGAAAAAATTTAAAAAAAATATCTCTTATCACCGCAAATTGTGTTGACAAACATTTTGAAGTGTTATATGCTAATAATGGATAAGTCTATATATATATATAATACCCCTGGTGTGGCGATTAGCCGTTTTAAGCCACCCGGGGTATCGCTAAATTAGGGGGGGTGTACCCCTATCACTCTCAGCTATTGAGTGCTTACTCACACGATATATCTATTGGCACTATCAGGTATAGTCTGCTAGTTGCTACAATGTGACAAAATATCACATAAAAAATGCGTTAAAACTATTGACAAAATAGCACCAAAAGTATATACTATTGGTATACAAAAGAGAGCGAGGTGATAGATAAGATATAATCTTTTTAAATTAGAATAGTTGACACTTTTATATTTTATATTTTTGGAGGTTATTATTATGATAAACAATGAAACAATAGTAAATGGTAATACGGCAGACGATAAGATTATTGAAGTACCTCGTCTTGAGCTTTTTGATAGTCTAGATGATATCGAAAATCTTCTTGAGAAGAACAAACAGAAGAACAAACAATTAAATTATTTAATTGGTAATGACTGGGTAATTTATAGTTGGAGCAGCACTCGAAACCCGGTAATTATAAGGAATGGGATAGAAATAATAAAATGGATTTGGCGTAACTTTAATATTATATGTCCTAGGGGAGTCCATGGCAAGTCGTTAGATATACACAACTATATAAGATTGCAATGTGGTCTCAATGTTTCACTTTTTGAAGCTGCTGGTGATCACATGGATGTACTCGATAATAGTGGTTATGAAATGTTTATAAGAGAAGCATTAAACTCTTTTCTGATTGATATGATTTGGATTCCAAACGAAGATTTTGTTCGTTCTCGGGATGATCGTCCAATTAAGTTTCTGAAAGTACCTTATTTTAGATCATGTTTTAATTATGGAACACGTTTTTGGGTTGCTAGACACACACCAAGTTTTGAATCGGAATTAGTATTTTATTATATTTATCTCCACTTTGAATATGGTGCACGTACGGCTGAGAAACAAATAGATATGATAAAAAAAGTTTGGGGGATTTATAATGAAGAAAAATGAAACGATAGTAAATGATAATGTGACAAACAATAAAATTATTGAAGAACCACATTTTGTGGCTGTTGATCTAGATGATCAAAAAAACAATGTTACTAAGAATTTTCTTGGCTTTGACAAATGCTTGAATTATTTAATTGACAATGATTGGGTGATTTACTCAAATGATTATAAGTATGTAAAAAAACCTATAATTATCAGAAATGGTATAAAAATAATAGAATTTATTTGGCGTAGATTTAGCATTATGAGACCTAGTGGTTACTTTGGAACTCCTTACAATTTACAAAACTATATAAGATTGAAACACGGAAGGGGCGTAGATTTACGGTGCAATCCAGCGTCTAACCTCGACACACTACATAATAAGCAAGAGTATGAAGAATTTATTGATCTTGCATATTCATACAGTGAGCTTTGGGTTGCAAATAGTTTCTTTAGAGAGTTGTGGGGGCTTTCTTTTAGGACAATTCCATATTTTACACAATGTTTTAGTTCCATACAAGACTTCTGGGTTGTTAAAAATGGTGAGATTAAATTTATCGATTGGGCATCTGTATTTTATTATCTTTATCTTAGAGATGCATATGGAGAACGCGCTGCTGATTCGGGGATTGCTAAACTTAAAGAAATTAGGGAGGTTTATTATGACAAAAAATAAAACGATAGACAACAACTTTATCAATTATTAGTGGATCATGAGGTAATTCTAAAATGATTATAAACGATAAAAAAATACAGATTGCACGTTTATTCGTGCGTCTGTACTTAAACAAAATTGATGTTAGTGATCCTTTATTGTGGATAAACAACGGTACATCTTTTCAAATTTTCAACGGGGAGACTGAGGACTTCCAAAAGTTATCACCTTTGGGGATAGGCTTTGATATCTATGATATTTTAGATCCAAATATTGAAAAGTTTTTTGATACTAGAATGTCAGAGTCTTTTAAAAAAGGCATCACTATTGTGAGGGCTTTTAAAGGAGATAAGTATAATGTTTTACTTGCATCGTTTTCTGTTTCTAAAATCTTTTTTCTTGAGTCTGTTTCTTATTTTTTAGGTGATTTATTTAAGATTTTATAGTATTCTGGTATACTATTTGACAATAAAAAAAGAAAAAAAAAAGTAGTTTTAAAAGATAAATTGGGAGGTTTGAAAAATGGACTATTTAGATATACAATGTTTAAAAGAGCGAAAGGAGATTGAAGAATTTGAAGCCAAGATGCAGAGTACAATTAAAAATAGACGACAAAGAATCAAGGAATCTAAGAGTACACATACACAAAAAAGGGATATCTCAGAATTTATACATAGGCTTGATAGTTTCTAAGTATGTATACGATGAAAAAATAAGACTAAAGTGTAGGAGGCACTTATGGATAAATCAGCAAGAATTAATAGGTGATAAAAAACACAATATGGTGTTCACCTTACCAACACAGTTGAGAAACGACGCGAGGATTTTTGCTACAAATTTAGGGATAAAATGCACAACACTATTATTAAAATTGATAATGATAGAATTTTATGGAAAAGTTGATTTTAAACTTTAAAGGAGATAAAGAAATGAATATATACGAGAAAATAACAAATATAACTTTTGATTTTCAGAAGAAAAAAGTAAAAAAGAGTGGTCAGAATAAATATGCAGGGTATCAATATTTTGAGCTTGGCGATATAGTACCACCACTTAATGAATTAATGGCCAAATACAAGGTAACGATGAAAATCAACTATGATAAAGAACAGGCACAGATGGATTTAATAAACTCAGAGAAACCAGAGGATCGGATATGTTATTTTTCACCTATGGCGGATGTAAGTTTAAAGGGTGCACACGCGATACAAAATTTAGGAGCACAACAGACGTATATAAGGCGATATTTTTTAATGACGGCGTTCAACATAGTTGAGAATGATTATTATGACGCGATACAAGGGAAAGAAGAAGAAGAAAAGAAAGAATTGATAAAAGAAATCAATTTGATTTGTCAGGAAAAAATAAAGAGTGGGAAGACAAGAGAAGAGATAATCAAGGAAACGCCGGAGATAAAGATTTTAAAAAATATGGGTGTATCAGATTTGCGAAGGATTAAAGAAAGAGTCGGGGCTTAGTCCCCGCTTTTAATTTTAAAGTCTTAAAGGCTTAATTTTTTTTGTTTAAAATAGACAAATCTGTAAAAATCAGAAAAGGAGCAAAAAAATGGAAAATTTTGTAAAAAATTTTAAATTATTCACGAAGAACAAAAAAAAACTCGAGTTATGCGAAAAAAACGAGGTCGAAAAAGAGAAAAGAAAAGAAGCAAAAGAAAAGAGAAAATCACAAGTTAAAAATTTAACTTGGGATAGTAATATACGAGAGTCTAGATTTATATTAATTATATTATTATATAAATACTTAGTCTCTAGATTATTTAAAGACTTAAAAGAAAAAGAAGAAACTAAAGAAAGAAAAAATAAAAAGAAAGAAAACAAAGAAGAAAAAGAAATTTTTGGCGAAATCGAAAACTTTACACAAAATGTGAAGTCAAGGGAATTGCTTATTGATTTTGTAAGGCTTAGAAGGCGAATGAAGAAACCATTGACGATGATATCTCTCAAGTACAACCTCCGGAAATTAAGCAAATTATCAAGAAATGACCATGAAATGCAGCTTATTGTTTCACAAACTCTCGAAAATGGATGGCGTTCTTTTTTTGAGACTTCGGAACTAAAAAATTACCGAAAAAAGCGAAAAAATGATTTTTCAGATTTTTCATTTCACATCGAATAGCGTTTACGCTCACTCTAGTGGCTCAAATTTCAATTTTTTTGTCTCTCTGGTAACTTTACCTACCCGGCACTAAAAAAACGAAAATTTAGGGGGTAAAAATGATTTCTAAATTCACACAAAAAATTTTAAGTTCGATTAATTCCCGAGCAAGTAATAATTTCGACCTTGATTCGACGTCCATAAACGAGCAAGGACTCATAGTATGTAATTCTTGCAACAAGCCCATTCAAACATTGATTCCAGGCGTTAATTTAAAGCTTTTTATACCATGCGATTGTATGATCGATTCTTGGAATAATTCTAAGATTTTGCAGGAAAACAAGGACTATAACAATCTCAAAAATGATATGATTAAAATTGCTTTCCACGATCCAACGCTACGGTCCGTAACTTTCGAATCCGTAAAAAACCTTTCAGCCCCTCAATTGGACATTAAGTCTTATGCAGACAATTTTGTTGATTTTAAACAAAAAGGTGTCGGAAAGCTCATCTTCGGAGACATCGGATCTGGAAAGTCTTTCGCCGCAATTTCTCTTGCTAATCGTTTAATCGATTGTGGATTTTCCGTTAAATATTCTTCTCTTTCTCGTCTATATCGGTCCGTTGATTTTTCTTCTTTTGATTCTCTCCTTGATAATTTAAAAACTTTTGATCTTTTAATCATTGATGACTTTTTAGATGGTTCAGAAACTAATTATTTCCTTTCTAACGTTCATCAAATCATTAATTCTCGCGTTGAATCTTCGCTTCCTATCGTTGTTGTTACTAATTTGTTGGTATCTCATATGAAATCTCATAACAATATTCCATCCGCTCAAATTTTTTCTAAACTTTTTAAAGTTTGTTTACCAACGAAATTTTCTAAACTTGAAAAATGAGACTATCACTTTACATTTGCTCTAATTCTAAATTTGAAATATGAGGTTGTTTATGGATATAAAGTTAATTACTAAATTTTTGAATTCTATTAAATCTCAATTGGTAGACTCGAATTCTCGTAGTCCGGAAAATAATTCTAAGGTTGGATTCGGTTTTACTGATTTTCTTTCTCCTGATGATGAAATAAAGATTATTTCCGATATCTTAAAAGTTATTAATTCCTCTGGTTCTTTCAAAGAATATGAAAGCGCTTATAAATTGCTCTCTAAACTCAATCCGAATTTGAAAGCTGATTATAAACGTCTGAAACGTATTCCAAATATTCAAAAAAGCATTATTGCTGATACTAATAGGCTAAAACAAAACATTGATACTATCTTGCTATCGTGTCAACAACTCTCCGCTATTTCTCATACTATTGATTTTCACTCTTGACATCTTTTTGTTAATCTGTATAATTGGTGCATGACCTTTTGCGCGGGTCGTTATTATTCATTAATTTTTACTTCGATAACAACCACATCGGCAGTGCGGTTGTTTTTCTTGTATTCTATAATTTGAAAAATCAACGAAATCAATTCAATTGACAATATCAAAATATCAAATATTAATTCAAACATATTATCGCCCTCCTTTCCGAGACAAACGTTCTCAAAAAAAAGAAAAACGACCCGCACTCAAAAGAATCATGCTTAACCATTATAAAATTTTTGACATCTTTTTGCAAATAAATATAATGATAATACGGAGGTGATATAATGATCAAAACATATAAAATAATGCATTATCGTGATTTTTCTGATGAATTGATTAAAGCGAAAAAGGTTGCTCGAATTGCTTTAAAATCCGATAAATGGTTAAGTTCTAAAGATGTTAAACATATAGGGCTAAAGTCAACTATTAGTTGCCAAATATTGACTAAATATAGAAATAAAAATATTAAGAAAATAAAATCGGTTAATTTGGTGATTACATCTCAATCGTGTAAAAGATTAGAAAACGAACTATATATCCCCTGTTTAAAACTTAGAATGAATTTTTTTTGGAAAGTAGAAAAGATAAACCATGTTGAAATTGATAACAAATACGCTTATGTATCTTGTAGCATCAAAGAAGAACCTAAATTTGACAGTAAGACACATTTGGGCGTTGATTTCAACACAGTTGGAAATATTTGCACTGTTGCAATTAAAGAAAGCGGAAAGGTTTTTAAACTAGGTAAACATGCTATTCACGTTCGCAAAAAATACAAAGCAATTAGGCGACGACTTCAAAGAAAAAAAAAGTATAAAGCAATTAAAAAAATTAGGATTAAAGAAAAAAATGTATATTTAGATTTCAACCATAAAATGAGTAGAAAAATCGTTGATTTAGCTGTGACTAATAAAAGTGTGATTAGATTAGAAGCCCTAACAGGAATCAAAAAATCTAAGAAAAACTCAAAATCTTTCAGAGGCATTTTTTTGAACTCTTGGGCTTTCTACCAACTGCAACAATTTGTTGAATATAAAGCTCAAAAAGCTGGTGCCGAGGTAATCTATGTTGATCCATACATGACAAGCAAATGTTGTTCTAAATGTGGACACATAGGAAACCGAATCCAAAAGATTTTTAAGTGCTTGAATTGTGGTCACTTTGAACACTCAGATGTCAACGCAGCTTTTAATATTGCTTTGCCATCTGACGCATTAGTTCAATTGTCCGTAGACAGAGATGCGGACAACGGGCATCTGGCTTGCCCGAATCGTGCAACGTCCAATAGCGCTTGAGGACGGCCGAACAGCGAGTGTGACTTAAGCACACGTAGCATGTCAGAAGTTTTTAGAAATAAAGAAAAATGCATTTATTGCCGCTTCTGCACCATCACTACACGCTGTGACTATTTGTTTTATATCTTTGCTTACACAATCCCCGGCTACGAATACACCCGGAGTTTTTGTGTCATAATCAAAAAATCCTAAATCATTTTTCGGTATTTCTAAATTAAACCCTATTGAAGGCTCTTGCCCTATTTTTACATATATTCCCTGACAATCAATTGTTGTTTCATTTCCAAATTGACTGACTATTATGTTTTTTATTTTATTCCCTTCTTGAGTAATTGCTTTTAGTGATGAATTATAGTGTATAAATACATTTGATAAATATCGCACTTCGTCAACGAGAATTGTACTTGCTCTTGCTTCTGCTTTTCTAATTAAAATATGTACATTTTTGCAAATATTCGAAAGATAAATAGCACATGTAAAAGCACTATCGCCACCACCAATTACCACAATATCTTGACCTTTTACCATAACACCATCGCATACCTCGCAATGCCATATACCAGATATATTTTCATCTTCAATTTTTAGTCTTTTATCCTTAGAACCTGTCGCTATAATTATAGATTTCGCTTTATATTCTTTTCTATATCCATAAATTGTTTTTATTTGTGTGTCTAAATCAATCTTAGATATTAAATCATATGACACAACATTAGTAGGTATTTGTCTAATTATGTCTGATGCTAATTTATATCCGGAAATTTCTTGATATCCAGGATAATTGTTGATTTTTGGAATTGAATTTAATTTCCCACCTAGTATTTCCCTTTCAATAACAACAAATGATAATCCCGCACGCATTGCATATATCGCCGCAGTTAGTCCTGCACATCCGCCGCCTACAATGACTAAATCATATATCATAAAAATCTCCTTATATACAATGTATATATTATTTATATCTAAAGTATATCTTGCTCACCATCTTGGATCTCTTTTATCGCTGAAATTAGCTTCATAAACGTTTGATCTCCTTTTTTTGCTTGTTGCGAAATTACACCATTTTGAAGATCAAGGAAAAAACGTAAAATCTCGACATCCCCCTTTGCTATCCCTTTTAGCATAACTGAAAGTGTAAGCGCAAATATGAGCGTTTGATTTTTATCTTCATACCCAACAATTTGTACCTCTTTTGCTATATTTGAAATCTCACTTAGACTAGGTGGCACTTTAGCATTCATTATGTCTTCTGCAACTTCTGTTATTTGTAATCGTCTCTGTTTTGTTATTATTTCAACGTCTTTGGCTTTTCTTGGCATTCTTTTCCCTGCGATTATCTAATACTACTACTGACAGAAGCGCATATCCTGCTAAGTCCATTAAACTATCATCTATTTGTTCTTCTAAACAATGAGGTTTGTGCCCTTTAATTATATTCGTTATCCTTCGCAATTTGTGCTCTAAAGTAATAGGAATTGTTATTAATCCGTATTCTTTTACTGTCTTTTCAAAACTATTGTCATAATCTTTATTTTTACTTTTTAGGATACCTTTTAAAAAATCACACGCTAGTTCGAGTTTTTCACCGTTGTTTTTAGATTTCATATTTATCCTCCAAATAACTTTTTATTGTCCGTATAGCTTCATCTGCACCATAACAAACCTTAGCCATATAACCATTCATTCGAACATAATCAATAAACTCTTCTTGCATCTTACTTGTTTTGTTTTTTCCTACTTTTAATTCAATAAATAACCCATGGTACATAGAATTCGGAATAGGTAAAAACATATCACTTACACCAGCTTTTACTCCTTGTCGTTTTAATCGTACTGCTTCTCGAATATCACGTGAACCGCCATTTGGAATTGCGAATAACCATCTGAGTTTGTGATTATATTGTGCATAATCAAAAATACGTATTTGCTCGTCTGATTCACGCACACTTTCTGTTTTAATCTTCAATTTTACCTCGAACTAGTATCTTTTGCGCTTTTTTAAAGCACTTATAACACATCGGAATATATTTATTTTTGTCTAGGAACATTTTTTGATTATTATTATCAAGCCTGAAATTGTACTGTGCCTTTTTTTCACACTTAGCACACATACACGGGACCTCTCGTATGCTATCCGCAAGTTCTATTATTCGTTTTGTACCCTCAAACATTTCCCCTGTAAAATCGGTTAATAAACCAAAACAAAATACCATTACATTGTGGTAAACCGACAGTTCTTTAAGAGTACTTATCGCAATATTAGACAAAAACTGTGCTTCATCAATGATTATTACTGAATTATCCTCAATAAATTGCAAATGATTATCTCCCAATAATTCATTACTTACGCCAATTGATAAACCGTTTCTACTTTCGATTTTTACCTCATACGGAAGTGAAGAAGGAATATATACATAAGTTTTTTTCTTCCTCTCTTTGAATTCATACGCTTTATTAATTGCAATTGAAGTCTTCCCAGCACCCATCGTCCCATAATAAAAATAAAATTTTCCCATTTAACCTCCAAAAAAGTGTTGACTTTTTTATTTACATATGATACAATTTGCAAATATTGTGTAATGGTGGTGTGATTTATGATATCTTTATGCGATGTTAGAAAACAAAAAATAATGAATTTTAAATTGAAGTATGATTTCTTATGTTACGCCATATCCGCTCTCGAAGATTCCCCACACAAAAAATTTAAGTATGCTCATTATCAAAATCTTATATATAAAGCAGCTTTAGGTGTTAGTGTTTCGAAACTAAAAAATATACATAATATACGTAAGTCAACCGCTTTGTATACTGTTTTAAATGAGTATGAGCTAGAAAAATGTTCGATTATTTCAAATATTGTTTCAATATTAATTTTAAATGGAAACAGCTATTCGTATATTAAAAAGGTGGTATTAATATGATTTATAACTTAAATATAAAAGAAAATGTCGAAAGGATTTTAACGTTGGTTGGACGTGACACAAAAGATTCAGAAAGCATATGCAAAATTTATGACTTATTGATCGCTTGGTTTGATAAACATCCAAGGATACTTGATTCCTTTAACATTAGTAGATTAAATTCACATTTCAGGTTCGCCTGTTTATTGTCCGCTGTCTCATTATATGAAAAATTACCTACTGATTTTTTCAAGTTATTTATTCCGGAATCTGTTTATAAGATCTATAAATTTATTTTTTCATATGTCGATTCTGACTTGATCGCCGCTTAAAATGGTAAATCATCATCGTTTTCTAATGGTAAAGAAGTTTGATCTGATTTTTGACTATTTGTTCTTGTATCGCAAAAGAATATATCGTCTGCTATCAGCTCAACTTTTTTATCATTTTCTCGAAGCGTACCATCTATTAATATCATATCGCCCTTTTTAAAGTATTTGCTTATGAATTCAGCTGCCTTATTGAATGCGGTAACATTGAAAAAATATGTTTTCTTATTTCCTGCTCCGTCTTTAAACTTACTTGTCCACGCTATCCTAAAGTTTGTATACGTTACATCCTTTGAGTTTTGCAACTTTATATCAAAGACAATTCTTCCTTGTAGAGTAAACTTATTTAGCATTTGTCGCCTCTTGTAATATCTTATCAAATTTTGTCATTCTATCTTGTACTTTATTCTTATATTTATTCTTTAATGCAAATTCTTGTTTCATTTTTCTTATTGCTTCTTGATCTTCTTTACTGTATCTCTTTATTTCTTTGCTCGTCATTCTTCTCAAATCTACGATTCGTCTAAATGCTGTCTTGTCCAGATCATTGAATAACGGCAAAAATTCAAAAAAATGCATATTCGATTTATTTAAATTTATCCCGTACTTCATCATAAAAGCACTATATATCCTATTCCTATCTTCAAAAAATGAAAATAACAATTCACTTACTTCTTGTTCTTTATTACATTGCACATCACCACAATTCAAAAACCAACTAAGACCTTTTAGCGCTATATCTGTCGGCGGTACACCTTTACCATATAAAATCCTAAGACTAGTCCATATGCGTTCTTCTTCACCATCTTCATTATCTTCGAATTCACCATCAATTAAACACTCAGATATTAATATTCCAGTCCGGAAATTATAGTTGATTAAATATCCTTCATATTCATACGGCAAATCATCAATAATAATGTTCATGTCGACTTTCTAATTTTTCTAGTCAAATATTTTTCCCCAAACTTGTTATTTATATTTTCTTCTAGTTTTGTTTGATATGCATTTACGTATTTGCTCAATATTTCCATTATCTCTATATAAAAATTAATCAACGCTGATATCGTCGGATTTTTTGTTCCAAATACTTTATATACTGTGTTTTCACCAAAAATTTTATCTATAGTTTGCGTTTGTTCATCACATACAATATTAAATTCTTCCATACTTTTACTAGCTAAATCGCCGCTTTTTAATATGTCATAAAAGCCGTTAATGGTTTTTTGTATATTTAACAACATTTCTCTATCATTAACATTGATATCTATAGTATCGCCATTCTCATTAACTGTAACTTTTTTTATCTGTCTTATATTGATTGAATCTTTTATCCCTTCTGACATCATACCACCTCAACTTTTACATCATCAAATATACTTTGTATACCTCTTGTATGCTTATATACATTTGATATTGAACATTTCAACTGTGAGGCAATTTCTTTTGCAGTGTATCCATTTATAAATGTCAATTCCAAAATCTGTTTTACAGAACATTGTGGGAGACTATCGATAGTTTGTTTTATTATATCAATCATTCGTGTTTTCTCTTTAATCTTTAAATCTATATCTTGTATCTTTTTCTCTATTTCTTCCCTTCGCTCTATAAATTTTATGCACTCGTCATCATAGCTCATTTTCTTACTATGATCTTTAGGAATTTCCGAAAGATGAAATGTATGAAATAGTGTGTTTTCAACTTCTTGATATTCTTTTTCAAGTTTAGCTTTGTTTATTATCAATCGTGACAAACTGGAATTTAATTTTTCACATGATGTCAACCCATTTGATCTATGCATTAAAGTATTTTCCATTATTTAACCACCAAAAAATGAACATATTAGTATATTGTATACATACGAGAGGAAAAAGTCAACTGTTTTCGCATTTTAGTGGATTAAATTTTGTGTATATTTACTTATATTTTGTTTGTAAATGTAACTAGCGCACCGTCAGTTGTCATAAAAAATTCTGAATCACTTGTGATAAATTTCCCCCGCCGGTTTTCTAACACTTTAAATTTTAAATCATTATTAGTAACTAAATATTCATCATTACTAGTCTTAAAGTATCCACTTGGATAGTTGTACCATTTGTTATACATCATCAAAAGTAAGCTCTCTATGTCGTTGATTTTTGTATAATAATTTAATGGTATATCTGGCACATCTGGTACATTAATCAAATCAAATCTTGTTAGTAAGTTCTTAATTTGTAGAATTATCCTATTTGCATCTTGTTCCCCGAAAATATCAAGCATCGTCCAATTTGTTTTACTCGTTTCACCTTTGATGAGTAATAGATCATTTATATATGAGATGTTATTTTCTATTCTGTTCATATCTGTACAGTTTAAAGCACCTATCATCCCATTTATCCATTCTTGTTGTTGTTCTATATCTAGATTCTCATATCCTAATTCATCATACATTTTTACTTTATCAACATCTAATTGCGTTCTGTTATTTATTGGGTTTATCCATTCGCTCATTTTTTCCCTCTTTCATTAAAGTTGTCAAGTTTGTATAATTACTATGCATGGCTTGTCGTGGGTTCATCGACTTTTGACTACCCTCCGTTCGAGGAGAAAGTAGGTGAGTAAACATGTTCGAATTGATTAAAAATATTTTGGACATTATCTTAAAGATTATCCAGATATTTAAATTAATAAAATTCCCACGGAACAAGCGTGGGAATCATTATAAAGAATAACATTTTTTAGTGATGAACTCGCGAACGAGTCGTGCTTTTATTATATCTTTTTACAAAAACTTGTCAATATCCTGGTACAAAACTGTTTCCAACTCTTATTCGTTCATCTGAAAGTTTTATATTTAAAAATCTAATTAATTGTGACATATCTCCAGTAGCTTCTAAGTTTATCTCTGTAGGACCTGAGTAGCCGCCTTCGCTCAATGCTTGCTTAAACGCTGTTACCATTGTATCTAATGGCGCCTCTATGTTTGTTTGCCCTCTTGGTTGATCATTTAGGTATGCAAGGAACGGATCTCCACCATTTAATACACTTCCTTGTGCTAGCCCAGGAATTTTCCCTTTTAGGGCTGGTATAGGTTTTTTTTGTATAAAATTATAAGCTGATGTCATTGCTAGACCATCTAAAATGTCTTTAATAAAATTCCAAGTACTTTTAACCATTAGATATATAGCTTCTACAACATTTAGCACCGCTTTCAACTCTATTCTTAGTATCTTCAAATTAGTCCATAGTCCGAACCCAGCTAATTTTAATATTAGCGCTAAAACTTCAGATACATCTTTCAAAAAATCCGGATTATCTTTTAAATATTTTTGAAAATCTTTGAATATGTCGTTCAGAGCATCTCCTAATTTTGGGAATACATCATCTTTCCAATTTTTGAATTCATCTGATAAAGGCTTAAGCTTTTCTTGGATTTTTTCAATACTTTTACCGAATGGTGTAAGATTTCCATCAGCATCTTTCAAATATTTGTTCATATCTTTGAATGCTAAGGATAACCCTACTCCTAATCCAACCGCTAACGATAACCAACCTGCTGGGCCAACCATAGAAGCGCCTATCCCTACAATGTTACCTAATACCGACACAACTTTATATACTGTAGCAGCTGTAGCAATTCCTATAATTGCGTCTTTTACTAAATTTAATTTTAATTTTAAATCATCCAATTTGTTATTATCAGTGTCAACCTTAAAATCGAGAGTTGGTAAATTCAAACCGTTAACTTCGCTTGTTATTTGTTCGCCAATATTATCATTTACTTTAAACTCTAATGGCTGATCTTCTATTTGATTTATTGCTCTTGCAATCTGTTGTTCTATAGATTCAGTGTCCGCTTCGAATTCTAAATTTGCTTTTCCGTTATCCAGAATGTCTTTCCCGTTTTTATTCTTTTTTAATTCTTCCAGGCCAAACGGATCTTTAGCAAATCCATCCTTCTTGAATTTTAAAGTTTCTAATTTATCAAAGCTTGCTAATAATTTATTGCTTTCTTTTGCCGCTTTTTTAGTATTGTCTTTCAATTTCTTAGTCTTCTTTGCAGGCTTTTCTAAATCAAACATTTCTTTTTTAGGACTTGCTATTTTCATGAAGTTGCTAACTACTTTTTGTGCTTCTCCTATTTCTTTGACAGGTTTAATTATTTCTCTACCTGCTAAGTTATTAATAAAACTTATTAATCTATTTGATAACCAAACAAGGCCTTGTCCTAATGCACGTATCCACGGTAAAACTACTTGCCAAATAGGAGCAAACGCTCTTATTAGATTTGCTTTCACAAATAACAACGATTGTGATAATTGTGTGTCTCTTCTAATTAAATTGTATAGTGTATCAGATAACCCTCTAAATCCACGACTTATTACATTAAATACAAAAGCATTTCTAAGTAAACGGAATATTCTTCTACTAAATTCATCTACATGACTAGAAGCATTTGATACGTTTTTACTAATGGTAGAAAACATACTATTTAATTTACTTGATGCATTTCTATTAGTGTTTTCTAGACTTGATAATTTATCTTTTAGTTCCACAACCTTATTAGTTGTTTTCGATATGGTATTACTGGATGGTTCAATTGTAAATAAAGCTTTATTAAAAGCATCTGTTGTTTTTCGTGCTTCTGCAAGGTTTTTATCATATCTTTGCGACACTAATGATAGTTGCGACATTAATTCTTTATAACGAGACAAATATTCTGTCTTTGGGAATTCATCACCGAGTTGCAACTTAGCATTTTTAAGTTTTGCAATACTTTTGTTTAATTCAACAATTTTACTTTCGTCTAACTGTAAATTTATTTTTTGTTCCGAAATTATTTTTCTTAATTCGTCTATATTGGGCGTCTGTATATCTATATTTATTTTTGCATTTGAAAGTTTTGACATCTCACGTCTTAATGATTTTATTTCTTCTTTACTTCTAATAGATGATTGTATTAATTCATTATACTTGTTAATCTGTCCTTGTAAATTTTGTGATAATTGATCTTTAATTGCAGCATTCAAAGGGTTATCAATTAACTTTTGAAATTTTACCATCGTCTGTTCGAGTTTCTTAATTTCAGATTGGTCTACACCTAGTCTTATTTTCTTTTGTGTATATTCATTAGCAAGTTTATCTAATTTTTCTTTTGCATCTTTAGTATTAACATCCAACTCAAGTTCTAATTTATCTTCTGCCATTTTTTTACTCCTATATTGATGTTTTCAAGAATTACGTAAGCGTTTTTTTTGATATTGCCTCTTCATTACTTGTTTTCTTTGCTCCATTAGCTTCTGATATTTTTTTTTATCTAGTACCTTATAAAAATATTGATATCTATTTTTCCCAGCCCACGTATAGTATAAATGTCTTGTATTCTTTGGATCGAAAAATCTATCATATAGTTCTTTGAAATTGATCTGTTTTTGTTCGTCCATACAAACTCCTATATATAAAGTATATAATTAATATATATCAAGTATATAAAAAAAGCTCCTTACCATTAGTAAGGAGAAATTCAAAATGAATACATGGTCTATAACGTTAAGAATATATGGACCATAATCTTATAATGTAACACTTTGAAAAAACTTTGTCAAGATAATATAATGGTGCTGGCACGACGTCCAGGCGGCTAGTCACTTCCCTCTATGAGGAGGTGATATTATGAGTCTGAATGATATCCTTATGGGTTCTCAGATTGTCATTAACCTTTTATTGATCGTTAAAATCATAAAGGAACTAAAAAAATAGCCGCTTCTGAGCAGAGAAACGGCAAATAATATTTTTCTCTCAAATAAGGACTAGCCGCTTTTGCGGTGTCGTGCTACTATTATACTCTTTTGCCAAAAAGTGTCAACGGTCAAGAGGTGTCGAATGAGGCTCTTTAGCAACAAAATGACATGTTAAACCTGTTACTCGTCTATCGCTTCCGTTAACATATTCAATTACATCTTGTACTTTTGATATATATCCTTTATATGTGTCCATTCCTTTGTTTGTAGGGATAGTAATCATATGAAACTCTCTTGCTTCGGTAAGCTTATTGAATAACCTTGAATATTGATCCATATCATAGAACGAGCCAAATGTAAGTTCATAATTAAAATACACACCCAATATTTCACGTCTAAGATCACCGCTAACTGTTCTTTTAGCGTATTTATCTAAAACATCAGCTTTTCTTTTTATTTGTACTAATCCTACTCCATATCCTTTCCCGTCTATCATTATGGTATCTTTACCATTTATAAATTGTGGCATACTTCTCCTTGCACAAAGTTTTAGATTTTTATAGAATATTTATGCGTGATTCGTACCGCGGGTTCACCGACTTTCAATTACCCTACATTTTAGGAGAGAGTAGGTGATGAAATATGTTCGATTTAATCAAAGATATTTTGGATATCGTTTTGAAAATTGTCCAGATATTAAAATTAATAAGACGTCCGCGAAAGCAGCGTGGACGTCGAAAAAATACTAAACAATAAAATTCGATGAACTCGCGAACGAGTCATGCATTTATTATACCTATTTGCAAAAAGTTGTCAACTTTAGTATCTTGAATTTATTTTATAACTAAACAATTCCCAATGAGGTAATACGCTTGTATATTCATTAAACCGCTTTATAGTGAAAACCATATCTGGATATTCATTTTTGAATTTTTCCAAAGTTGTAAAGTCATAATTAGTAAAATCACCAACAGCAAAAAAGTCTTTGTATGTATTGAATGTGAAAAAGCCTGCTTTATTTTCTAAATCTTGATATTCTTGAGGATAGCAAAACTTTTTGCCATTATCTGTTGTCTTTATATCAGAGTTGATAAAGAACTTTATAATTACAAGCATGCTGTCGGAATCCTCATTGTAGCCAACTTCTTCATTTATTTCATACCATTTTTGACATTCAACTTTAGTGATCAATTCTGATTTGAATTCTTGAGTTTTAACATCATAGTTGAATATTGTTATTTTAGAATCATAAAGTGCCATTTCCCCTCTTAATTATTGTAAAAAGTTTTGGAATTTTATAGAATATTAGAGCAAGAGTTTGCCCGAAAATGGCGGTTAGTCACTCTCCTAAAAGGAGGTGATAAAATATGGATATTTATGAAGCCTATCTATTTTTGCAGGTTATATTGACCGTGCTATTATTGATAAAGATCATAAAAGATATATTAAAATAGCCGCTACTGTGAGTGAGTAGCGAATTTAATTTTTATCATTCATTAGGACTAGCCGCTTTTGCGGTATCCTGCTTTTATTATATCCATTTAAAAAGCTTTGTCAACTTGGTATAGCTTGAATCCTGGTAGCATAATACGACCATCCTGAAGCCGCTTTGTATGTGTCTACCGATTCCGCGGGGACATAGATTACCAAATTTGTATGTGTGTTATAAAAAGCATCAGGCTCTAATGTCGGTGGGGATGATGCTAATACAGTGACACTTACAAGCTTGGTACAACCAGAAAAAGCAGATTCGCCAACATTTGTTACACTACTTGGAATAGTTATGCTTGTTAAAGAAGAGCAACCCCTAAATGCCGCAAAATAAATTAAAGTTACACTGTTCGGTATTGTTACGTTGGTAAGTACAACACATTTATTAAAAGCACCATCACCAATTTTAGTTGTGCCATTTGGAATCGTTATACTTGTAATATCTCTAGAAATTAAAGAAATCAATGTTGATTCATCTTTTTGAATTTTGTTTTGTAATATAACTTGTGACATAGCACACCTCCTAAATAGCTAAACTCCATGTGGGGATAGCCTGAATTCTCGAAGCATAACTCGACCATCCTGATGCTGCTTTGTATGTGTCTACCGATTCAGCCGGAACATAAATCACAGCACTACTACTACCGTTTATGAACATATTACTACCAACAGTCGGCGGTGTAGCAGATAAAACAGTTACACTTAAAAGCGATGTGCACCTTTCAAATATCCTACCACCAATGTAAACGCAACTTTCTGGTATTGTGATATTTGTTAGTGAACTACAATTATAGAATGCATCGCCATATATTTCAGCAACATTATTAGATAATGTTACACTGTTAAGTGAAGTACAGTCGCCAAAAGCGTATTCGGGTATTGTACTAAATGTAATTGAGATACTTGTCAGTAAACTGCAACCAAAAAATGCCCTTTGATTGCACCATGTAATACTATCAGGTAATGCTAAATCACTAAGTGCTGAACAACCATAAAAAGCATATCCATTTATTTGGAATACACTATTTGGAACGGTTACGCTCACTAAATTTGTACAATTGTAGAAACAATATGGTGCGATTTTTTTTACTGTATTTGGAATTACTATACTGGTAATACTTTTATCAACACACTTACTAATACTATCACGGTCTTGTATTGTTCGATTCGGTAAAATTATTTGTGACACATTTACCCCCTTTAAGCAGGTATAGCTTGAATTCTTGAAGAATATGCTGACCATCCACTGGCAGATTTATATGTCTCAACTGATTCTGATGGGACATAAATTACTAAATCAGGTGAAGTATAAACAAGTGCCTGTGATCCCAAAGAGGGCGGCGAAGACGGTTGAAGTGTTAAATTAGAAAGAGAGCCGCAATTATAAAACGCTTCAGTGTTAATAGCGATAACACTGTTAGGAATGATTACATTATTTAATTTCCTACAATATTCAAAAGCGCTCGCCCTTATATGTGTAACACTATTTGGTATATACACGCTTTCAAGATTCTGACAATTTTCAAATGTACTTTCTTTAATCTCAGTAATACCATTTGGGATTACGATATTTTTAAGTTTAGAACAACCATGAAAAGCGTTTGCCCCAATATAGGTAACACTATCTGGTATTACTATACTTACAAGTGAACTGAATTGCCAGAAAGCATAGTCGCCAATACTAGTAATATTATTTGGTAACGTTATTCCTGCTATAGTACCACTTACAAAAGAAGCTAATTCATCTGAACTTTTATTTTGAAGTATCACTCTTGACATGCTTACCCCCTAAGAGCAAGCAATGAGATTGGTAAATTAATCTCTGGTTTATATTCCAAACATTTAGCAGTAATAGAACCATTGGATGTTGTCATTTGAGAAACAAATGCCCATTGCCTACTTTGATCTAAAGCTGTTTGAGGGGCAACATCGAAAATCACATCAGCGAATGCTTTATCAGTACTCAAAATTCCAGATACACTAACTGTTTGGGTATAAGGCGCCGAACTTCCAGACCACCCAGAAGCAAGTAATGTAATGTTATACGTTGAAACACTAGCTTTTCCAGACAGCGCAGTAGTAATTGCGGCCTGAGACATAGTATCTGTTGTCGACGAACCGGTAGTTTGTACGACCGACGGAATAGTAGGTGTATTAGATAAATCGCTATAAGATCCAGATGTTGCAACGGTTGCCAAATCACTCGAGTTAGCTTTATTGCTAAGAGCATCAGTAACTGCGTTTTGCGACATGGCTTCAGTAGTTGATGATCCTGTAGTTTGTAACACCCCAGGAATATTTACATTTACTTTATTGTTCGAATCCGGTGTGATCTCTGTCCCATTAACACTAACCCCTTGAATACCTGCTTGACCGTTTATAACAGTGTTAATAGTTTGATCGATAACTGATCCTTTGTATGTTGATTGATAATCTGCCATTTTAATACCTCTTTTGTATTTAAATTTATAATTTTATATAATACATATAGCACGACTTGTCGTGGGTTCATCGACTTTTGATTACCCGAAGTTTTCGGAGAAAGCCTGGTGATGAAACATGTTTGATTTAATCAAAAATATCCTGGACATTATCTTAAAGATTATCCAGATATTAAAATTAATAAAACGTCCACGAGTGAAGCGTGGGCGTCGTAACAAAAAATACTAAAATACGATGAACTCGCGAACGAGTCGTGCTTTCATTATACACATTTGCAAAAAATTGTCAAGACGTTATCCTTCGTTTATTACCATAAACTTTTTATTGTCAGAATCTACAAACTGATTATATTTTGTTGGATCATTTTCATCTTGAACCAAAAAGCCCTCATAAGTAGATTGCAACTCTAAGAAAGCATATTTAAGTATTGCTTCTAATCTGGATTGTGGTACTAAATCACGAAGAAATTCTCTGTCAGGGCAATAAGCACCATTTTTCAAGTATGGTTTTAACCAGTCCGGTATTTGCATATTACACCTCTCATATATCATTTTTATATACATAGTATATACTAAGTATATATATTGTAAAAAAGTTGTCAAGTTAGTATAATGGCATCAGCACGACGTCCAGGCGGTTAGTCACTCTCCCAAAAGGAGGTGATGTTATGAATATAGATCTACTAATGATATTTCTTATCCTCTTAATAGTCTACAAAATAACAAAAAAATAACTGCCTCTGTGTCAGAGAGCGCAGTATAAATTTACTCTGATATATTAAGGACTGACCGCTTCAGCGGTGTCGTGCTTTTATTATACCTATTTGCTAAAAGTTGTCAAGTAAATATAATGAAAAAAGCGTGACCTGGAAGTACGGGTTCATTTCTTCTTACCAACTTTCTTAGTTGGAGAAAGAGGTGATGAAACATGATCGAGATGATTTTATACATTTTTCAAATGTTATTTGTCATTCTCCAAATTGTCTTCTTGATTTTGAAGAATAAGCCGAAGAAGAAAAAGAACTACCGTGCTACTAACACGGTATTAGTTATTGTCATAAAAATACAGTAATGAACCCGTTGCCAGGTTGCGCTATTATTATATCAATTTACAAAAAGTTGTCAAGTATGAGCTAATACTTTAACTTTAATTTTCCCATCAGGAATAGAATCAACCCCTGAAATCGTTTGTTTAAATGTTAAATCATAAGTTATATCTTCTACTACTGTATTAGTAACTGACATCGTCCAAGATCCACTACTAACAACAGCAGTATTAGCGCTTATATTGCCTGAAGGATCAAACATAGCAGTTACTGTAGCACCTTCAGTTCCAGTTCCAACAATAACTAATTTGTTGTTACTATCTTGTGGCGCTTCCATGTTACTGGATACAGCTACGCCACCGATTGATGTAACACTAGGATTGCTAGGCAACAATTTCACTTTAAACATATGAGTAGTTACTGAATCAACGTCAGAAGCGGTTTGCTTTAACGCAAAATTATATGTGTTATTAATATTCAAACCTGTTATTGACATAGTCCATGAACCATCGGATGAAACCGTAGTAGTATTTCCTCCGATAGTACCAGCATTTTCAAAAATTGCAGTTATGGTAGCACCAACAACACCGCCATTACCAGTTATTATTAAACTTCTTGATATCGTTGTCATTACCTCAACACCTGGGTAATAGCCATTCATATCAACTCCACCTATTGTACTAACATAAGGTACAATTGTTGGTGCAGCAGTCCATGTATAATTAATAACACCACCAGTATTAGTCACAGTTACATATCCAACTTCACCTTGTCCAATACCATTAATTGTCATATTGCTTTTTAATACTTCGTCTCCAGAACCACCAATACTTCCAAGGTAAACACTAGCATCTCTTCTAACACCTATAAACTGATTGGCAGTCCCAAACATGGTTTCATTTTTATTAAATCTAATGTACTCTGTTTGAGTTTGTGATCCTGTAGGCATGGTTCTTAGCATCAAGTTATAGTATTCTTGAATTTTATTGTCCTTCTGATAGTCCATTTCTATTTCCATAGAAATATCATAAGCCTTTAAAAGCTTAGTTTTTGTAGTTTCACAAACATATTGGACTTCATCAGTATCGGGATCAAATTCTTCAGTTAAATCCTGAGTATTACAGATCAAGCTCCAAACTCTATTTGTTTTAGAAAAAGGCATCGAAACATTTAATAAGTGTCCTAAGGTCGCTCTTAATTCAGCTACAGCCATTTGTAATCCTCCTATATTATATTGCAACATCCACAAGAGGAATGATGCAGAATTTTTGATGTTAAATTATAAACCACGCCATTTATAAGACGAGGTCTCAAATATTCTCTAAGGGTTTCAAGTAAAAATGCATTAAATGTTTTAGGATCCGAAAATTTCTTAATTACCCCTTCAGAGTAACCATAACGAACTTCTGCTAATCCTGATTTTTCAGATAATACATTACTTGAATTGTTTCCTGAAGCTGTCGATACAATATTATTATAAATTTTATCATAATCATCGTACTTTTCAGCTAAATCACAGGCACATTTTTTGATAATTTCTACAAGTTCGCCAGGATAATTATTTATAGTTAAATCAGTAACTCTTGTCATAGTTTCATCAGTAATCAAATTACAAGCTTTAAACGCTTGTTTATTGAACTGAGATTCTGTCAACTTATTACCTAAATAAACAGTAGTATAAAACTGATAATCAACAAACATATACTATCCTCAAGAAATAATATAAAATCCAGATCCACCAATTTCCATATTGAATGTACCACTGGGTGCTGAACTTGCATCTACAGTCACTCTACCATTAAAACGTTCAATCTGAATGTTTGAAGTCCCAGGAATAGTATGCATAGTAATAGTAGGATCATATAAAACATTGTCACTAAGATTAAATGCATTTAAAGTTATAGCACACTCTGCAGAATTTGTAGAAGTAAAAGGTAGACTGCTTATTTGATAAGCTCCTACTCCACGAGAAGTAACTGTCAAATCCATATAAAAGTTAATATAACACAATTTATCTATTAAATAATAAGAACCGCTTATTGTACCTGTATAATGTGGATCAGTAGGGGTAGCCCCAACACAAACCAAGTCCGGCACAAAAGAACCTGTCGTGAAAAACGAAGATGTAGAAATATTAACTTTATTAGAAGCATCAGGAGTAATATCAGTACCATTTAATTGAATTCCTTGAATGCCACAAGAGCCATTCAACACATTTGTAACTGCGGTATCAATTTCCTGTCCTGAATGTGAAGATTGATAATCAGCCATAAATCCCCCTTTTGTACAAAGTTTTAGATTTTTGTATAATAAAGAGGCAGGATGTCCAAGGCGGTTAGTCACTCTCCCAAAGGGAGGTGATGAATATGAATATGGATTTATTGTTAGTAGTTATACTATTTATAGTAATCTATAAAATCATGAAAAAATAACTGCCTAAGGTGTGAGAATTAGGCAATCATATTAAAAATGCATCTTAAGGACTAGCCGCAATTGCGGTATCCTGCTTTTATTATACCTTTTTGCTAAAAGTTGTCAATACTAGTCCAAAGTTACAGAAACAGCAACATTCGAATTAGTAACAGAGACCTGATCTTTTTTGTAAATTGTACCATTTGAATTGTATACGGTGTACAAGTAGGTTTGATTTGGCTGTGAAACAAAAGTCGCTTCACCACTTGCATTTGTCTTAGCAGTCATACCACCAAATTTAACTTTGATGTTTTCAACAGGTGCCGATGTACCATCAACAACAGTGAAAGTAACTGTGTAAGTTGAAGTTTGTGGATTGGCAGCAATAATAGCAAACGGGAATCTTGAACCTGTTTGATTCAATATATTGATTGGGTTTGGAATAGCAAAACCAATTCTCCATTTAGCACGCATAACCTGACTGTCTTCATCAAACATTGAATGCAATCCGTCTGACATGTTAGTTGCAGCATCAGCAGAAATTCTAACAGACATATCTTCACGAACAGAATACAAAGCTTGCTGGAAATCACCAACTATTAATAATGCTCTGCTGTCATCCCATGCACCGTTGTCAAGATAATATTTGTCTAAAGCTTCAATGAATGGGAACCAGATTGGCTGTCCAATGCTGTCAACATTCATTCTAAATTTAGCTTTCATTCCTACACCGGCGACTAATGCTGTTGGATTGTAGCCACTTTGTTCTACTAGACTTAATGCATTATTAATATCATTATTGATGTTAGTAGTTTGCTGTACAACAGCACCCGCTTGATAACATGCCGTAACGATATCTGATCTAAATCTACGTGGTTTATCAATACCCATAAACACAGCTTGGTCGAACGCTTTACCGTAAACTTCAGAAAGCCTCGGTAAAATTTCTCCCCACATATCGTATGCAGCATCTTCACGTACGTTATCAGGAATAATAACACGTGCAGCATATTCTTCTGCATACATTTCTACCATTTCCCAAGCCTGAGCAGTAAGTGGTTTTATAGCATTATCAGAGTTAAGCCAACCACCTTGTGGTAACATAGAAAGAGCTGGCATCAATAACTCGTCACGTAACATATTACGAGTTCTTCTAAAAATTCTAAGTGCTACAGAATATCTCAAAGCACCCTGTATAATTTCTCGCGATATTTCTGGGGGTATAAGAGCCTGCGCTGAAGTACGATTAATAAAATCTGCCATTTTTTTATCTCCTTTAAATACTAGAAATTTTCCCTCTAAAAAAGTCATTCATCTTCGAATGGTTAGACTGTGTAACTGGTTTATTTTCAAATGTAGGTGAAGTATTAAATTGAACCTTGGAATTGCTTCTTAAAAACTGCGGGTGCTCCTTTTTATATTTCTTTAGAGCATCTTCAAACTTTTCATTTTCTTTTAAATGCGTTCCAACGTCGTGAGTAACAAAATCAACGAATTGATCGTCAAATCCTTCCGAAAAGACATTTAACTTTCTTCCATTGTTCCGTTGGTCTTCAAGTTCTTTCAAAACACTACGATGATTTTTAAGAGTTTCTTTGATCGAATCGAAAGAATCAGCGCCTAGATCTTTGAGTATTCGTTTTTCGGTGTTGCGTATAATACGTTCCTCACGAGCTTTCCTATAGTCAAATTTAGTATCTTCTTTTATTTGATCAATGGTATTTTCATCATTGCTTGGCAATTCCTTTTCTTCAATAGTACCTTCCATTAAAACCTCCGCTGTTAGTAGGTCAGCTCCTAAAATATATGCTGTTTAACGAGTGCATAACTCACAAACTGTTTTAACGAGATTAGCCAGTTCCTCAAATATGAAAAATCTTCTCATAGATGAGAAGATTTAGACTTTTGTTCTATTTTGGTGAATTCTTAAATTATTTTGTTTGCTGTATTCAAATTTACTTACAATGAATGGAAACAATATAGAAATCGACGCCCACAAAGGAAGCGTGGTCGTCGTAAATAAAAATAGTCTATAAATTACGATGAACTCGCGAACGAGTCGTGCACCAAAGTTTGAAATGGACTAGCCGCTTTTGCAGTACCCCGCCCAATTATATCATAACTAATTCATTTTTCAACGTCTTCTTTAAACCATGCAAAAATGCCCCATGTTGAAGTCGCAAGGTTTACCAGATCTAATATAGATCTTGCAAACTCATGATTTATTAAATCATAAATTAGCCAGAAAATATTGCATATCGTCCAAATAATAAAACATGTGTTTATCTTTTTGACATTTAATATAGATCCTATAACTGCTAATATTGAGAAAAACCAAGTTGCAAATAAAAAAATCAAATTAATCTCCTTATTTATTATTTTTTGCAATTATTTTTTTATATTCTTCCTCCGTAATAATCCCTTTTTCCTTAGCAATCACCACCTGTTTTTCATTCCAAAGTCCACGATCAAAATTTTTTTTAATCAATTCAAAATTCATATTGTCCTCCATTAATTGAAAATAATTTATGTTTTAGTATAATCCAATCAGCGTGGTTCGTATCGTGGGTTCATCGACTTTTGATTACCCTCTGTTCGAGGAGAAAGTAGGTGATGAAATATGTTTGATTTAATCAAAGATATCTTGGATATAGTTTTCAAAATTGTCCAGATATTGAAATTAATCAGACGTCCACGAGACAAGCGTGGGCGTCGCTACAAATAGTCTAACTTTTGTTCGATGAACTCGCGGACGAGCCACGCTACTATTATATTCATATAAAATAGAAAGTCAATTACATATTCAAGACATTTTGAAATTCCAAAGCAGCAGCAATTCTTTCTTCTGCTGAAACTTCCGGTTCAGGAGCTGGAGCATTTCTAATATCCTCGATCTGTTTAATAGATTCTTCATCACTCAAATTAGAATCAATACCCATTTGAGATTTAATTGCCGCTAAATTTTGAATAGCAAACAACACTTGTCCGGCTTCATCTGTTTCTACTATATGGGTAAAAGTATCTACTGCCGGGTAATTTTTCCTCACTCTTTCAGGTGTCGCTAAATCACCATTCGGGAACATGTAAGTTTTAGATCCGTTGTATTTTTCAATTTTAATCATATCAATTCTCCTTTAACTTATATCAGCATTTTGAATTTTTAGGTACCCATTTAAAGGTATTGAAAATTCAAGTTCTTGAAAATTACTTGAAGTCTGCTCATTTTCCATAGTGTTTAGTTTATATTTAGTGCCAGGGAATACTTGGATATTGACTATACGAGAGTATGCATTAACTACTGATATACCATAATAACTTTCTTGTTGCCCACCGCCAAATAAAGCATAAGCACCAACATATGCTGACGCTAACTCAGCACATGGCAACCACAAACTTTGTGGGATCGTTCTAGTTAGCGAAGTATTGTACGCATCTACTGTTGATGATTTAAAGCGGCCACGAGAACCGCCACCAAATAGAGCATACTTACTACTAATACTAGTTGCCGAAAGATCGTGCCTTGATTGACTTAAACTCGTTGGAGTTGTTCTAGTTAGCGAGGAATCATACGCATCTACTGTAGTATGAATACCATCGCTACTCGAACCACCGCCGAATAGAGCATAATCGCTAACGTTTGTTGCAGCCAGACAATATCTAGACTGACTTAAACTTGTTGGAGTTGTTCTAGTTAGCGAGGTATTGTACGCATCTACGGTTGATAAATACGAATCACCATTATATCCACCACCAAACAGCGCATAATCTCCATTATGTGTTGCAGCTAATTTTTTTCTTCCCTGACTTAAACTTGTTGGTGTTGTTCTAGTTAGCGAGGTATCATATGCATCTACGGTTGAGAAATAAGAAGTATTGTTATCTCCACCGCCAAATATAGCATAATCTCCATTACGTGTTGCAGATAAATTTTCCCTTCCCCGACTTAAACTTGTTGGAGTTGTTCTAGTTAGCGAGGTATCGTACGCATCTACTGTTGATACATAACTACTATTATATCCTCCACCAAACAGCGCATAATTCCCAACGCTTGTTCCTGCTAAATTGTATCTTGTTTGGCTCAAACTTGTTGGAGTTGTT
>JAEEGL014778231.1_pt1 | contig 39221 bp, 35 predicted proteins | sample 9134231 | NCBI WGS metagenome assembly JAEEGL01 (sample SAMN16246548, study PRJNA631951) | gut metagenome | biome: gut microbiome; feature: rumen; material: fiber-attached | host: Bos | place: Iran: Karaj | collected 2018-10 | reverse complement strand
GTCTCTGCCGTACAGAGCACATGTTCTTCGGTGAGGGCAGAATCGATGCATTCCGCGAGATGATCTGCTCCGAGACAGTTGAGGAGCGTGAGGAAGCTCTTAACATCATCCTTCCTATGCAGCAGAGCGACTTCGAGGCTCTCTATGAGGCTCTCGAGGGTTATCCTGTAACTATCCGTTTCCTGGATCCCCCGCTCCACGAGTTCGTTCCTACAACAGAGATCGAGATCGAGAAGCTTGCTAACAAGAAGCACAAGACTGTTGCTGACATCAAGAACATCATCTCTTCACTCCATGAGTTCAACCCCATGATGGGTCACAGAGGATGCCGTCTCACAGTTACATATCCTGAGATCGCAAGGATGCAGACAAAGGCTGTTATCCGTGCAGCTATCAACGTTAAGGCTAAGCATCCCGATTGGAATATCGAGCCCGAGATCATGATCCCTCTCGTAGGCGATGTTAAGGAGCTCAAGTTCGTTAAGGATGTCGTTGTAGCTACAGCTGACGAAGAGATCAAGAACGCAGGTTCCGACATCAAGTACGAAGTAGGTACAATGATCGAGATCCCTAGAGCTGCTCTTACAGCTGATGAGATCGCTGCTAACGCTGACTTCTTCTGCTTCGGTACTAACGACCTTACACAGATGACATTCGGCTTCTCAAGAGACGATGCCGGTAAGTTCCTCGACGCTTATTACGATAAGAAGATCTTCGAGGCTGATCCGTTCGCTAAGCTCGATCAGACTGGTGTCGGCAAGCTCATGAAGATGGCTATTGACCTCGGTAAGCCTGTTAACCCGAACCTCCACATCGGTATCTGCGGCGAGCACGGCGGTGATCCTTCATCTGTCGAGTTCTGCGATGCCATCGGTCTGGACTACGTATCATGTTCTCCTTTCCGTGTACCGATCGCGAGACTCGCTGCCGCTCAGGCTGCTATCGCTCACAAGAAGTGATATAAGTTCAACTGATAACTGTCGGCTGTCCGGGATTCCCGGGCAGCCGATTTTTATAAAGGGATATGATTCAGACAAGGAAAGATAAGTACAGGAATATGGGGATAACGGCGGTCGTTCTGATCGTCCTTTATATCCTGCTGGTTACGGTACTTCCAAATCTTTCTATATGGACAAAGACTGTTGAATTCAATACAGAGAAAGGCATGAAGAGAGTAAGCATCGCTTCGGACGATGTATACGAATCCTCCTTCGAGATGCCTTACGATAATATATGCGGTGTGGATCTGTACTTCGAGATCGAGCCCGGCAGGATCATCGGCACAGCCGACCTTATCGATCCCGACGGCAACACCGTTCTTCATAAAGACATTACATCAGCATACGATTCGGATATCGCATCCGGCAGTACCCGCGTCCGAAGGGGAGAAGTATATACGCTTATAGTTGACCTCGAATATGTGGAGACTGATGAGCTTCTTACTCCTTCGACCGTCATCGTCAACAGCGACGGCTCTCAGATGATCTTCGGCGTCAGGGGACATAATAACGGAGCTCCGATGAAAGGGATATATGCGGCTCTCTATGCCGTGACGGGCATCCTCGCACTTCTCACGTTATGGTTCATAGATAAGAAGGACGCCAAGGAGTCGAAGCTCTTCGACATCATACTCATCGTCATCGGCGTGGAGTTCGCGTTACTGTTCCTAAGCCAGGGACACGATCTTCTGAGCGTCGCCAAGAGCGCTTACTATATGCTCGATGCATTCAGTCACGGTCATATCCTGGACTACATGGATTACTCCTACATACATGAATATGATGTCGCCGTGGCAGACAGACTCTTCGTCTGCGACTATAACTTCCTGATAGTATTCCCCGTAGCCGTTGTCCTTCTGCCTGTCTATCTTATCTACGGCGGCGAGGCGGCATACGGATCTTTCTATCTTTCGCTTTGGCTTGTATTCCTGATGGTCATAGCCGTCATCCTTGTAAGAAAGCTTGCAAGAGAATCCGGCCTCGGCGATCAGTACAAGGATGACGTCGGCATGCTCTTCGCATCCTCGTCAGTAGTTCCTTTCATCACCGTCGCGTTCGGTCAGATAGATATCATGTATGTGCTGTTTATCATCGGTGCATTGGTGTTCTACATAAAGAAGAACTACAAACTGTTCTCGATTATGATGTCGTTCGCGATAGCTATGAAACTCTTTCCGATGCTGATATTCATTCCGCTTATACTTCTTGCAGAGAAGAAGATCATCAACCTTGTCATAGATGCGTGCATCGGCTTCTCCGCCAAGGTGATCACCAAGCTTATGTTCGGAAGCAACGCAGGCTACAACGCCATCGTCAGGATGAACTCCAACAACCCCGAATTCGTGGAGCGTCTCGAAGACTTCAAGGTAGGCATATTCATCGTCGCATTCGCTCTTATCTGCGCGTATGCATACTTCAACAAAACGGATAACAACAACAGGAAAGAGATGCTCTACAAGTCGATGTTCCTGACATTCATCTCCTACGGCTCGTTCATGGTCCTCGTCGACTGGCACTCGCAGTGGCTGATACCTCTCATCATGGCGCTGTGTTTCCTGATCCCGTTCTACAAAGAGAACACCAAGCTCATCTTCATGAGCATCATCGTCGAGTTCCTGCTGATACTTACGGGCAACCTCACGGAAGCGTCCATGGAGCTTGTAAACCTCGGAATCTTCCCGGGAATCACGGGCTGCGACTACACGGGAGTTGCCGTATCAGACGTCATGAACAACATCTCGCCCATGCTTGCGACGGCCATCCCTGCGGCACTCTTCGCGGCGGTAATCGCGACCGGCGCGATGCTGTACAAGAACAGACCACAGCTCGAAAAGAACACCTCCACAAACGAACTCGCCGCGTACCCCTGTGAGCGTCCTTGGATCATGGGCAGGGTATGGGTTCTTTATGGATTCACCATGTTCTATCTGTGGTGTTATTGGTACATAACGTAAGGTCTAATTGACATTTTGTAGAAATACCGTCAAACAAATTGACAAGCCTTCTTAAATCATTTATAACAGTTGCGGTTTTTAATTAAATAAAGAGAGGGTGTGTATTATGGACTTTGGCGGTTTCTCCGTTAAATTTCTTGAAGCAGCCGGACAGTATTTTTTCAGCATAAAGGGAACCACTTTGGCTCTCTTCTTTATGTTCGCGATAATCTTCATCGGTTATCTCATCGGAAAGATCAACGTTAAGGGCGTATCGCTCGGTACAGCGGCTATCTTCATCGTTGCATTATTCTTCGGACACTTTAAGGGTGTAACTGTTGGTTACGAAGGTCACGAGGGATCCATCGCAGGCTGGGCAGAGAAGCTCAGCACGATCGACACATGGTTTAAGATCATCCAGAATGTAGGTCTTATTCTGTTTGTTACTTCGGTTGGACTTATTGCCGGCCCTACATTCTTCAAGAACCTCAAGAAGAATGCCAAGTCCTATATCTTGCTCGGTCTTCTCATCATCGCATCGGGAAGCCTTGTAACAGCCCTTATCACTATTTTTGTTCCTAACATGACTTCTGCTATGGCAGTTGGTCTCATGTCCGGTTCACTCACAAGTACACCTGCTTTCGCAGCTGCACAGGGTGCGCTCGAAGGATCTGAGTTCTACGGTGAGATCGCAGTAGGTCACGCTGTTGCTTATCCGTTCGGAGTTATCGGTGTAGTTCTGTTCGTACAGATCATCCCCAGACTTCTGAAGGCTAACATGGAGCACGAGAGATCACTCCTCGCTCCTGTAGGTGACTTCGACGGCGAGAAGAAGATCTCCACTAAGCTGTTCACGCTTGATAAGTTCGGATGCGGAGCATTCGCTCTTACAGTTATGGTCGGACTCATCCTCGGTTCCATCACGATCCCTCTTCCGGGCGGATCTTCATTCAGCCTCGGTGCTACAGGCGGACCTCTCATCATGGGTCTCATCTTCGGTCACTTCGGTCATCTCGGTAAGCTCGACCTCAAGGTTAAGGAGCACCTGCTCTCGATCTTCCAGGAGTTCGGTCTCGTACTCTTCCTTATCGGTGCCGGTATCGAAGGCGGTGCTGCATTCGTAGATACACTCAAGGTATACGGCGGACTTCTCTTCGTATGGGGCGCGCTCATCACGATCGTACCTCTGTTCGTAGGATTCTTCTTCGCTAAGTATGTTCTCAAGCTCAGCTTGCTCAACAACTTGGGTTCCATCACCGGCGGTATGACAAGTACACCTGCTCTGGGTGCTCTCATCCAGTCCACAGGTACATCTAACGTAGCTTCCGCTTATGCTGCCACATATCCTATCGCTCTCGTAACGGTAGTACTTGCATCGCAGTTCTTAACTTACATCCACTGATAGTAAGTAAATAATTTGCACTTCTTTTACACCTCTTTCGCATGAAAGAGGTGTTATTATATTTGCATGGAAAACATATACGGGCAGCACTACTACAAGCTACTGACTTTCAAGGATAATCTCGAGCAGAAGATCTCCCGCATGGAGCAGACGCTCGAGGCTTTTTATGACACCAACCTTATCGACCATACGATGGGCAGATTAAAGAGCGAAGAAAGCGTCCTTCATAAGTGTAGTAAGAAGGGGATAGATCCTACTCCCGATAATGTTGTCTCGAATATCCATGACTTAGTCGGCATAAGAATAATATGTACATTCGTAGATGATACGTTCAAGGTAAGAGATGCGATCAGGGAATTCGATGACATCAAGATCATCGATGAGAAGGACTACATCTCTAATGCCAAGCCTAACGGATACAGAAGCTACCACATGATAGTTCAGAACGAAGAGGGCTACTATGCGGAGATCCAGATCCGTACCATATCGATGGATACATGGGCGGCGCTCGAACATGACATCAAGTACAAGAAGGATATCAACGTGAATAAGGAGCTTATCACGGCCGAGCTTAAGAGGTGTGCCGATGAGCTCGCATCCACGGATATATCCATGCAGACTATACGAAATATGATTTACGGAAACATGTGATATGAAGGTTTTATTAGCAGAAGATACTAAAGATCTTAACCATGCGGTAAGCGTCCTGCTTAACCGTGAAGGATACGAAGTAGACAGTGTAACTGACGGCAAAGAAGCTCTTGAGAACATCCTGAACAACGGATACGATGCGATCATCCTTGACATCATGATGCCCGGTATGGACGGCATCTCTGTCCTTAAGGCGTTAAGGGAGAAGAAGATCACCTCTCCCGTCATGATGCTCACGGCCAAGGCTGATATAGACGACCGCGTCGCAGGACTCGATGCGGGTGCAGACGATTATCTTCCCAAGCCGTTCGCGATGAAGGAGCTTCTAGCAAGAGTACGAGCAATGATAAGAAGGGGAGGAGATTATTCCTCTGACAAGATCACATATGCGGACTTAAGTCTTGACGGCGGCGACCTTACACTGTCGTCCGGCAACACCGTAAGACTCTCTCTTAAAGAGTATGAGCTTATGAGAGAACTTATGATGAACCCCGAGCTTCCGCTTGCTTCAGCACATCTTAAGGAGCGCGTCTGGAAGGCGGGCGAAGCATGCGACGACGACACGGTCTGGCTTTATATTGCTTATCTTAAGAACAAGCTGCGCTCCATCGGATCTCCTGTATGGATCGACGGAGAGAAAGGCGGAACGTTCACTCTTACCGTATGAATAACCGCACGATAGAAAGACTCAAGAAGAAATTCATCGGCATCGCGATGCTTGCGATGCTCCTTGCGATGCTCTTCATCGGAGGCACGATATTCCTGTCGAGTATGTTCGTCTCCCACAGAGCGATAAGGTCCAGCCTCGATGCGCTCATCGAGAGCGAGAGGATTATGTCCGACATATCATTCGACGAGTACTACATTGACGACCCCCAGCTTACCGAGATCTTCACGATAAGCGTCAGGGAGCAGGCCGACTACTGGCTCGTAAGGTACGACGACGCAGGTAACCTCACCATGCTCGAGGGCCGCTACGCCCAGGGCTCCGAGAACCAGATCCTTAATATGTGCGAAGAAATCAAGCGTGGCCCCACGGGCTTTGGCCAGCGCGGAAGGATCTGGTATAAGTATGTTGAGACTCCGGAAGGTCAGGTCCTGGCCTTCATAGACGCGACTTCTGAGACCAATGCGCTTCGAAGACTGTTCATGATCTCGATGGTGGTATGCATCGCGGGCCTTGCGGTAGCGTATATCCTCATCGTTCATTTTGCAGAGGCTGCGGTCGCGCCCGAACGCGAGAACCTCGAGAAGCAGAAAGACTTCATCACGAACGCGAGCCATGAGCTTAAGACCCCGCTCGCGGTTATCCGCGCCAACACCGAGATGAGCCAGATGATCAACGGCGAGGACGAGTGGTCCGATTCCACGCTCAAGCAGATCGACCACATGAACGGCCTCATCGCGAACCTCGTCACGATATCGAAAGCACAGGAACTCGAAGACAAATCGGAGATGGTCGAGGTCGACGTCACGCAGATCGTGGAGTCCGTGGTAAAGACTTTCGAGCCTGTTGCAGCGCAGTCTGAGCTCACCTTCGAAAAGCGCATCGCCAAAGACGTAAAGATGACGGCAGACGCGAGCAAGATCATGCAGCTTACTACAATACTTATTGACAACGCCATCAAGTACTGCGACGAGAATGGCAGCATCACGGTAGGTCTTACCCCCGTGCGTAAAGGCATCCGCCTTACCGTAAGCAACTCCTACAAGGACGGCGCCAACACCGACTACAACAAATTCTTCGACCGTTTCTACAGGGAAGACAAATCACATAACATAGACAAGGGAGGCTACGGAATCGGCCTTTCCATCGCGCAGAATATATGTCAGCAGTACAAGGGCGACATCAAGGCGATGTGGAAGAACGGTGAGATATCCTTCGTGTGTATGCTATACTGATGCCTGTTAGGAGGATGTTTATGAAAGCAGTTAAGAGATTGACGGCCATAGTCTTGTGTATCTATGTACTCTCGATGTTTGGCGGATGTGCTTTTTGGGATAGCGATGACGAAGCTGTTCTTAAGGTTGCTGATGAATATGCCTCTGCAATTGTAAAGGGTAAAGAGAATAAGATCTTAGATCTTATATATAACGTAGAAGAAGTCGAGGATAAGCTGGACCTTCTCCTGTCCGGCTATACTCCGGATGCAGGCGAACATTATTACGAGATAGTAGATATCATCGCAGATTCACTTTCATATGAGATAGATGAGGATACAGTCCATTCTTCCAGAAAGAATAAAGAGGCCAGCGTAGTCGTAAGATACACGATGATCGACTACATGGGCATATATGAAGAGGTTACCGAAGCCGGAGGAGCATCAGCTGAATATCTTGAAGCGATCAGTGAACGTAATGCTCCTACGATTGAGGTAGCTCAGACGATGGACCTCGTCTATGCCTATGACATGTGGATGGTAGAAGACAAGAACGGTAAGAATCTGTTCGGTGTTCTGGGCTTCTATGACACAGTTCAGGATCTTGATTTCGTAGAGCCTCTTTTACAGTATGTCGACGATATCGTCTGGTATTACTCGGACGACAGCGTCTATTACAATAACTCACAGATCGAGCTTGATATCTTAACCAATGATGAAGGAATGAGTATTCCGTTCGAGTTTACTTATGAGTATTACCGCGACGGTGAACTCATCTTCACTAGTGATGTATGTACTGATATGGGCTACTATATCGAAGCTTATTACGGTCCGCACTACGATCCTTTGGCCGAGGTGGACGACTGCGGCAACCTTATCTCGGGCGAGTACAGATGCATAATGTATGACCTTGCAGGCAATGTGCTTGCAGACTCCACATGTACTGTCGTCAGTGAGGAGATCGTACTGGGGGAACAGTATATCGACCACATCGAGTGGTACTTCTCGTGGGATGACGTATATACGAATGTCGACCAGATCGAGCTTGATATCATCCCGACTGATATGGGACAGAACATAGACTGGGAATTTACTTATGAGTATTACCGTGACGGCGAGCTCATCTTCACAAGCGGCACCTGCGATGACCGCGGCTACTGGATCGAGGCCTATTACGGTCCGGACTACGATCCCAATGCGGAGCTTAACAGATACGGCAATCTGGTCGCCGGTGAGTACAGATGCATCATGTACGATCTCGACGGAAACGTACTTGCTGATTCCACTTGTACAGTAGAAGAGGACTAATTCTTCTTCGATTTGTGTGAACAAACAATTAACGATTATTAGACATTAAGTAAACTTTGTTTTATAATAGTCCATAGCGTTTAACTATTACGCAAAATCGAATGGAGGATATTTTATGAAAGTCGATTTTAAGAAGTTGACTGCTTCTGCAATCTCTGTTGCAATGCTCGCTTCCCTCGGCGGATGCGCAATGTTCGACAAGGACGATGAGGCAGTTCTCAAGGTTGCTGAGGACTATGCTACAGCAGTTACAAAGATCAAGGCCGGTGATATCGTAGAGCTCTTGGCTGATCCTTCTGATGATCTCCAGCAGAGCATCGAAGATTTCACAAGCGTAGATGCTGATATCTATGGCGACGATTATGCAGCTATCTGCAATGCTATCGCTGGTACTCTCGAGTATTCCATCGATGAGGAGTCCGTTGAGTCTTCCAAGAAGAATGCTGAAGCTAGCGTAACAATCACATTCTCTATCGCTGACTACCAGACTGCTTACGACGAGACAGTTGAGGCAGGCGGTGACCTCGATGCATTCATCGATGCTATCGGTTCTGCTGATAAGACAGAGATCGAGCAGGAAATCGAGTTCGTTTATGAGGATGATACATGGCTCGTTGACGACAGCGAAGCTGAGAACGTTCAGGAGATCTATCAGTTCTACCTCGACGCTTTCGATTATTCATTCGCTGCTAGTATCTCTACAGACCTTATCGATTATGTAGAGTGGTACTACTCCGATGACGGTGTATACACAGATGTATACACAATCGAGCTCGACATCATCCCTACAACAGAGGGTCAGGAAGTTGAGTGGACATTCACATATGAGTACTACCTCGACGGCGTTCTCGTTTACACAAGCGACGAGTGCACAGACCAGGGTTATTGGATCGAGTCTTACTACGGCACAAGCTATGATTCAGCTGCTTCCACAGACGAGAACGGCTACCTCATCGCTGGTCAGTACGAGTGTATCGTTTATGACCTCGCTGGCAACATCCTTGCTGACGACACATGTACAGTAGTTAACAGCGGTTCCGGTTCTGCAGTTGTTCCTGCCAGTGATCCCGGAGACATCGATTCTGTATGGGCTTCCGGTACAAATGATTACTGGTACACATACGCTGATGGCAGCGGCACATCTATGGGTACAGGAGAGTACTCCACAAGCGAGTCTGTAATCGAGTACACAGTTCAGGTTGAAGACGAGGCTAACCTCGCTTACTACCCTGTATACTACGAGGTATACTACTCTGCATCCGGTGATATTGATGACGCTGAGTTCATTTACTCTGCAACAATCACACCTTCCGAGTATACAAACGGATTCTTCTATGAGTTCCAGTATGTTGAGAACTCTGGTCTCGATGCAGGTTCTTACTTCTTCGTAGGTGCACCTGATGAGTCCGGTTCTGTAATCCTCTTCAACGTTGAGGCTACAGTTTCCTAATCAGATCGACTTAGATCAATAATGAGAGCCCGGGATTATTCCCGGGCTCTTTTTTGTCCTTCCGCCTAGGCGTTGAGGGATTTGGGTCCTCCGCGACCAACCACCTATGCGGGGCTTAATCAAAAATAAACAATTAAAGTGAAGAAGACCCTATAACCTGTCCCATAACAACCGGGACCTCAACAGAATCAAGGAATCTATCATCAATAACAGCCTGATCCCTCTGAACCAACAGAATGATAGTGGATCCGCCGTACTCGAAGTGGCCTTTCTCTTCGCCTCTTACGACGTCACAACAAGAAGAATTCTCATTAACAATACGTCCGACCAGCATGGCTCCGACTTCCATCTGAACAGCCTTGCCGAAGTTAGCAGAATCAATGACTGCATACTCTCTTGCATTCTGGACAAACACAGGGAACTGCTCAAGAGCGACAGGTCGTACCGTATGGTAAATGCCGTCGATCCTGACATTAGAGATCTGCTTACCTGAATCGAAGTAGATATATCTGTGATAATGATCTACGCATAATCTGAATACCAGCGCATAGCCTCCGTCAAAACAAGAAGCCAGCTTCTCATCACGCAGTAGACCACTTATAGTAAACTCGCTCTGCTTAACATTAAGAACAGTATCAGATGATATGCGGTAGACGCTCAGAAGGCCGTCACAGGGCGATATAAGACATGAATGATCATCACATATGGGACGAAGACCGGGCTTGATCTTTCTGCAGAAGAAATCATTGAAGCACTTAACATTATCCACTTCATAATCTTCCACGCGGATATTATTCTTCCTGGCAAATGATGACACAAGAACTTTAGAAGCCCGAGTATCCATAAGCCATCCCGAGAAAGAGGATATTGGCTTACTTACAAGAGGCCGAAGCAGGATCCTGCCGGCTTTGGTCTTATAAAGAAATTCGAGACCTGTCATTGTCCGATTCCGAGCTTATATGACATTATGCAAGCGGCGAATTCTGCAACTCCAATAAAGATAATGACTGTAAGTCCGACTTTGCCGGGCTTACGAACCTTAATATTCGTTACAAATGCGATAGCCTCTACGAGCATGATCACGAAGTAGAAGATCGTAAAATCGAATTTGGTGAAGCAGTGAGCTATAAGAACGAGAGGGAAGACCAGTGCCGCTGATGTTACGGGGACACCTACGAAGTATGATTTACCCGACTTCTTTATCTCTTCTTCGCGGTCTGAACAGGTGGAATTGAAGTATGCCAGCCTGATCATCGCAGCAAGCACATAGAAGAGTGCTATGACGAGAAGAAGGACTAATACCGGGAAAGGTCCCTCATATTCTTTACGCTTAACAAGCTCTGTGAAGATACCGCTGATACGAAGCTGTGCAAGTCCGATTGTAACAGGCAGGATGCCGAAGCAGACAAGATCTGTAAGCGAATCGATCTGAATACCGAAGTTCTTATCAAACTCCGTACGGTTCTTCTTGGTCCTGGCAACTCTGCCGTCGAAGGCATCGAGTATACCGGAGAGCATAAGGAAGAATACTCCGAGCTGCGGGTGTCCCGCTCCGGTTACGGTAACGATGATTCCAAACGTTCCCGAGATCAAGGAAAGATATGTGAGTATAACGGTGTAGTCGTATACGCCTATCATGTTATGATTCCTTTCTTCTTCCTATCAGATAACCTAATAATGTAATGATACCGCTTATCAGCACGCAGATATAGAATGTCAGACCTCTGCTAATCAATTCTACACTGTAAGCCATTGAAGATTCCATAATGTTTTTAAATCCGTCGATCATAAGATAGTCCGATATACCCATACCTCCGGGGATCGGTACAAAGTTATAACCTATAGTGATCAGACACTGCTTGGAGAAGACGGCAGGCATGAGGTTCTTGTCTCCGCCCAAAGCTGCATATACGAGCATCGGTACCATTATCTGTGATGCTCTTTGCAGGAAGTTCCATACGAACGATGTTATTAACACACCCTTGTGTCCCGATATAAGATCTGAGCACTCCTTGTAATCTGCCTTCGTCTTCTCGATCTTCGCGAGGATACGCTCTTTCTTCTTCACGTTGCGCTTGTTAAAGAAAGATACCAGCTTACATGTAGGCTTGAATATGATCTCCTCCTTCTTAAGAAGCAGGAAGAAACATGATGCCAGAAGGAGCATAATTACAAATCCGATAACGATAAAGACCTTCGATGTCGTTCCGAATCCAAGAAAAGAACGCGGGCTTATCAATATGGATATGAACCCGAGCGCTATTATCGATAACGTGTACATCATCAGGTTAAGGACCAGAGTCGCAGTGGTGATGCCGGCGGAGATACCGTTTCTTATCATGAAGAAAGCACTTGCAGGCTGACCGCCCGTCGATGAAGGGGTGATGGCACTGAAGTAAATATCAGATGTACTGTACAGAAGGCCGTCGAATGGACCGTGCTTGTATCCTGCACGCTTAAGGATGGATCTTATAGCCAAGCCCTCGAACCATATGAACAGCAAAGAAGCGATTATCGCCATAATGAGGAAGGGCTTATCTGATTCCTTAAGAATGGTAACAAAATCAGACAGTGACAGATCGCTGCACTGCTTCAACACTAATCTGACGGTAAGTATCGCCAATACCATGGATACCAGCGCCCAGATTACATTCTTGTTGATTCTCTTCTTATCGGTATTAATTGCCTTTTTCCCCCACAGAATATGTTACTACATAATAAGCATATTTATAAGGAAACTTAAGGTAATTGCTCAATTGTGTATAATTAACCTATGGGCCAGAACGGAAAGATAAGATTATACATAGCAGGGCTTGCCGCGATCATTCTTGTGATCGTGACTATAGCTGTCGTTATGGTCTCCGTTCTGAAGAAGGGCGGGGCTGACACACAAACAGAATCCATGCCCTCCGGCACCGTCACGCTTGCCCCCATCGAGGGAATAACCCAGCAGGCATCAGACGGCGACGGCAACGCCGACACACAGGCGCAGCCTCAATCCAACCCCGACGACTACTCGTCCTATCCTCTTACCAACGCGGCTGACTGTCAGGCAGTAATCGACGCCTACGCCGCAGATCACGGCATCGATCCTTATTCGTATCCCATCGAGATCACAAACCTTCTCATGACCAACCATGAGACTTTGGACTTCGTACTCCATTACCCCGAGTACGCGGGCACACAGGATGAATCGAACTTCCCCGGTAGCATAGATATGACCGGCATCTTCTCGCCCGTCAGAGTCCCCGAATACTATCAGTACGACGTCAGATGGGGCTACAAGACTTACTCAGGCAATGTAATGGCTATATCAGGCGGCGGCCCCACGGCACTGTCAATGGTCGCATCCTATCTTCTCGGCAACGCGGACATGAATCCCGCGTGGATGGCAGCATATTCTGAGAATAACAATTACACCATGGAAGGCGGCACATCATGGTCTCTCATGAGCGACGGTGCCGTCGGCCTCGGCATCGATGTCACACCGATAACAGCGGATCAGGACAGAATAGAGAGGAACCTCGACGTCGGAAACCTCGTCATGTGCCTCATGGGGCCCGGCGACTTTACAAGCACCGCCCAGTTCATAGTGATAGTAGGTTATAACGACGAAGGATATGAGATAAGAGATCCCGGAAGTGCAGCAAGAACTTCGATCAGATGGCAGTTCGACACGTTAGCCCCTCAGATGGAAGGCTGCTGGATCATGCGAATTCTTTAAAGATCCCGCGAAGAGTCTCAGAGCAGGGAAGACCTGCGGTAAAAGCAGAATTAGAAGCACAGGCGTTCGAGAACTCGAGCGCTTTCTTCATATCGAATCCGTGATCGATACCGTAAAGGAACGACGCGATCATCGTATCTCCTGCGCCGATGGTGCTCACGACAGATCCTGCAATACCTGTAGCGTGATAATACTCGCCCGAACCCGTAACAAGATAAGCGCCGTTTCCGCCCAAAGAGACGAGCACATTCTGAGCGCCCTTCTTGATAAGCTTGGAAGCAGCCTCGCGTATATTGTTAAGCGGGGAAGAAGTGTTGATTTTCGATCCTGTAAGCGCCGCGAGCTCACGCGCATTAGGCTTGATAAGGAACGGCTTCAGCGGCAGACACCTCATAAGCGCCTCGCCCTCGCAGTCGATCACGATCCTCGTCTCAGGCTTAGCCTTAAGCACAGCCGTCATGATGACCTCGTACGCATCGCTGTTAAGCGAGCGCGGCAGGGAACCTGACATGATCAGCGTGTCGTAATCAGTACTAGTCAGCACATCGATAAGCCTGCTGATATCGCCGGGACCTACAGCGGGTCCTGCACCGTTGATCTCCGTCTCGAGCCCGTTGCCGTCCTTGGCCTTAAGGTTGATCCTCGTGTTGCCGGGCACCTCGATAAACTTCGGGATGAGCCCCTCCTCGCCGATGATGCGGATGACTTCCTTGCCCGTGAATCCCGCCTCGAATCCTGCCGCAGTAACATTACCGGTCTCGCCCTCGAGACGACGCAGGATAAGCGCGACATTAATACCTTTGCCCCCGGCTTCGAAAAGCTCATTGCAGCTTCGATTAACCGCGGGCCCGTCAGCGGTACCCGTCAGCAGCGCCTTGCCGGCAGGCAGGTCGACGTAATAATCAATCGACGGATTCAGCGTCAGCGTCAGGTACATATATGTCTTCTTCCTTAAGATCGGAAAGACGGACCGCGAGCGCACACTCTATCCTCTTGCGGAAGAGCTTGCAGCCGTAGTCATAGATCTCCTTGATATCGCCGCCGGCGTGATAAGCATTGGCAGCGCATCCGCCGGAACAGTAAAGCTTCGCCCAGCAGTCCTTGCAGCCTTCTCTTGTATAGCAGTTAACCTGCGCGAACTCGTTGCTAACTTCCTTGCCGTGCTCCGTGAACCCTTCGAAAATATCTCCAAGCTTCATCTTCTCGTCGCCGACAAACTGGTGGCATGGATAGATGTCACCCCAGGGAGTGACTGCGATATACTCCGTTCCCGCGCCGCAGCCTGAGATCCTCTTGTAGATACAAGGGCCGCAGGTAAGGTCGAGCATATAGTGGTAGAAGGTAAATCCGTTGCCTTCCTTATTACGCTTGATCATCTCATGAGCAAGATCTTCGTACTGCTTCATGAGAACAGGCAGATCCTCTTCCGTCAGGTAAGAAGGGGAGTCGGGAGACGTTACTACAGGCTCCATCGACAGCTCTCTGAATCCGAGGTCCGCCATGTGCTTTATATCTTCTACGAAGTCTGTATTGAAGTGAGTATAAGTGCCTCTCATGTAGTAGCTCTTGTTGCCTCTTGCTTCAACGAACTTCTTGAACTTAGGTACGATCACATCATAAGAACCGTTGCCCTTATAATCCACGCGGAATCTGTCGTTAGTCTCCTTACGTCCGTCGAGACTTAAGACAACGTTGTGCATCTCCTCGTTACAGAACTCGATGACGTCGTCGGTAATGTTTACTCCGTTAGTCGTGAGCGTGAATCTGATATTCTTGCCTGCATCCTTCTCGATGGATCTTGCATACTTAACAAGCTGCTTAACTACCTCCCAGTTCATGAGAGGCTCGCCGCCGAAGAAGTCGATGTCGAGGTTCTTGTGGTAACCGGAGTTCTCAATAAGAAAATCTATCGCGCGCTTACCCGTCTCGAAGCTCATAAGTCCGCGCTCGCCGTGGAAATTACCCTGCGCCGCGAAGCAGTAAGAGCAGTTGAGGTTACATGTATGCGCTACGTGAAGACACAGTGCCTTCAGCGTCCACTTGCGCTTCTTAAGATCGTAAGAGATATTCTCGAACTTATCGGGAGTATAGAGCTTGCCCGCCTCCTTAAGCGCCTCAATATCCTGCAGGCACTCGTCTACGTCAGCTTCGGTAACGCCGTGCTTCTTCGTGATCTCGGCAGCGATCTCGTCGCGGTTGTGATCTTCATACATCTGAATGATATCGAAAGCAACATCATCAACAAGGTGGATCGAGCCTGAGAAGACGTCGAGCACTATATTCTTATCGTCGAACTTATAACAGTGGATCAATTGAAACTCCTTTGTGAAGGGCAGTAAAAAGGTCTCATAATTTACATTACGAGACCCCTTCGTTCTGATTTGTTAACAGAAATCCTAAGATCAGGACTTCTTCTCGCAAGCCTGATTAGCTACACCGCAGGATGTCTTGCAAGCTGACTGGCAGGATGTCTGGCACTCGCCGCAGCCGCCTTCCTTAGCGGACTTCTCAAGATCACGAGTGTTGATAGTAACGATTCTTGACATATCAAACTCCCCCTTAAATTTATTTCCGATATTGTACTTTACAAAGCTTTATAATGTCAACCGCGTCCGGGATCAATGCGGCGCGGTCTCCTGTAATGACCTGCCCCGGTATGAGCACGGGTATCCCCGGCGGGTACTTGAACACATAAGATGCGCTCACTCTGCCTTCGCACTCAGAGACAGGCACTTCCTCGAACTCGGCCCTCACGGCTTCGGTAACGGTCGTGGCTATAACAGGCGCAGATGAAGGATACGGACACGGGCAGCTTACGACTTCGCCCTCAAGTGCAGCATCAATCGCGACAAGTGCCTCCGCGAACCTTCCAAGCGACTCTTCGTTGTCGCCGATGCCTGTCATGGCAATAAGATGCGTCTCGTAAGACACTTCACACTCGACACCCTTCTCCTGCAGCAGCTCGAAAAGCGTCTGCCCACTCACCACTCCTGCCGTAAGGATAACAAGCTTACTCGGATCTGCACCCTCATGCTCGTACAGCTTCAGATGCTGAAGACCATCACGAAGCATACCACGGCACGACTTAAGCGCATCTACCCATGCGTTAGTAATCCCGGAATCTTCCTTAAGATCACGCACAACGCGGTCTATGCCAGACATCAGGATATAAGACGGACTGGATGACTCGAAGATATTCATATAGTGGCGGATAAGGTCCTCGCGGATCATGTCCGAATATGTAAGGAGCAGCGCAGTCTGCGTAGGTGAATGCAAGGTCTTGTGGATGCTCTTGATAACTACGTCAGCAACAGAAGTTGCAGGGAAGTAATCATTAAGTCCGAAGTGAGAGCCGTGAGACTCGTCTACAATAACAGCAACACCATGAGCATGCGCGGCCTTAACAACAGCAGCAACATCACTTACGATTCCCTCATAAGAAGGTGAGGTGATAACAATAGCCTTAATAGCAGGATCGGAGGCAAGCGCAGCCTCGACCTTGGAAGCATCAACCGACATGAAGAAGGGAACATCAGGATCCGTATCTGGATCGATGATGCTGTAATCACATCCAGCAAGCTCCAGTGCATGCCACACGGATATGTGGCAGTTAGATGCGATGAGGATCTTGCCAAGAGACGATGCCGCCATGATGGAAGCAAGGATAGGTGCCGTCGCTCCGTTAACAGAGAGCACGGCTGACTTCGCACCCCATAAAGCCGCTGCATCAACTTCAAGACTTTTAAGCACACCTGAAGGCGCATGAAGATTATCGAATCCCGTTATCTCCGTAATGTCATTAAGAAGGTAAGAGGGGACAAGACCGGGATTTCTCTTATGTCCCGGCATATGCATCGGCAAAGCACCCGATGCCGCATATTCTTTAAGCGCGTCTTCAAGTCTTGTCATGGTCTATATTCTAAAGAATTCTCCGGCAATAAGAAACCCCGCCGCTTTTGAGGAGAACGGCGGGGAAAAGAAATGGAGTATAAAGAAAGAATATTTACTTAGGTTCGATAACCGTAAAGCTATAGCTGGATACGGTATCCTGGTTCTCATATACTGCCGTCTGGAGATCAACGGATGTCTTCAGGATGAGAGTATAAGGTGAGATGTTGCCACCCAAAGCGTCCACGTTAGTAGCATAGCTGATAGCCTGTGCTTCGTCGTCGGAGAGGAGCATGTACTGTGATACGAGATACAAGCTTCTTACACCGATGTCCATATGAACGAGCTTAGGGTTAACTGAATAAGAATTCTTAGGTGCAGAATCTGTTGTGGTGATTCTTGTGGAGAAGGAAAGACCGAGAGCTGATGTTGTAGGAGCTGCTGCGGTTTCCTTAACGATGAAGTAAGGCTTTCCTTCGATACCAACCTTACCTACATCATGGAACAAGCCGATGATGATAGCTGACTCTTCGTCGAGCTGAGGCATGATCGTATCCTTGATTCTGAGGAGCTGCTTTGTAACAGCTACGCTTCTGATAAGGAGACCCTTCTCACAAGCCAAAGGACCCTCGAGCTCTGCGGGTGCTGTAAGCCAGTTTGTTCTGTTCTCAAGGAAGTCGATGAAGTGATCGAACTCTGTCTTTCTCTTAACAACAGCAGCCTTGAGCTGGTTATAAAGCTCGTCAACGTTGCTTGCCTTAACATCGACCATCGGGAGAATACCGGTGGCACCCTTAGGTGCTGATGCTACGCCTGTAGCTGCAGCGGATACTGCTGCTGCTTCAGCTGCTACTGCAACTCCGCTCGTGTCTGAGCTCTCTGCAAAGTTGAACTTACACTTGGGACATCTGATCGCCTGATTAGCAATGACCATTCCGCAATCGGGACACTTTTTCATACGTGTGGGCCTCCATTTCGAATGTAAATACGATGGGTATATATTACAACTTTAAGGAGTCGGTTTCAATTTATTTAGTGCAGTCTGACAACAGTTTACAAAAAAGTTAAAAAATATAGTAAAGCGGTGAGAATCAGCGTTTGAACAGTCTTTTGAAGTACGTCTTGGCTGAGAATTTTATCGGGAAATACTGCATCTTTCCCGTCTCCTGCGCGCGCCTTACCATCTGCGCTTCTTCCTCACTTACCCTGATGTTGCTGTTCATCATGTAGTTCTCGGTGCCGGGCACCTCATAGAAGAACCTGTAGTGCGCGTCATAAGCATCGCCCAGGCCTAAGACATGGCCGAACTCGTGCGACGCCACTCTCATGAAGCGGTCCTTGGTGCACTTGCGTCTGAGATTAAGGTGGATATTGCCCGGGTGCCTTCTCGACCAGTTGATCATGACGGACTCGGGATGGAAGGAGGATCTGAACAGACCCCAGCCCCAACGCCACCAGCGGCTCATGACGTAAGACGTATTTGTCATCCGCGCAGGGAGGACGCAGATGTGGGGACGTTTGTCTTCTTTCGTAATGCGGTGGATGTTTACGGTGAAGCCCGCTTCGCCCCAGTATTTGGCTATGCCTTCGCAGCAGGCGTCCGCGTATGTCATTTCCCAGTCCTCGTTTCTGACGAGCATCGACGGGTGGAAGACGGCGTAGCATGTTATCGTGTCGCCTTCAAGCGTGACGGGGTATTTGTTCTTCGCGAATGTCTGCTTTGTTTCCATGGGATGATTGTATCACACGCCTTTATTACAGTATGATTAAAAACCTTCGCGGGTACTTCAGAGTGCAATCTTTTTACTCTAGAATAGCGGTATGAGCGAGATCGTTAAGGACAAGCCCAGAAAGATAAGAAGAAGGCAGGGTGGATTCTCACTGCCGATGACACTCGTGTGCATCGCATTCGTTGTTGTTGTCGTGCTGTGCGCCACCAAGTACTACGACGTGGTTACCGCGCGTGAGAGACTTCTTCAGGAGAGGGCGAACCTTGAGGCTCAGAAGGCGGCACTCGAGGACCGCAACAACAATATCCTCGCCAGGGGCGTCGCAGGACAGGACTCAGATTACGTGGAGTCTGTCGCGAGATCACAGCTCGACATGGTCTACCCCGGAGAGATCATCTTCAGGACCACGGGCAGCTGATCAGCGCGTCATCTTTATCTGAAACCGCTCGAAAAGCACTTTCTCCGTATACTGTTCGTCAAAGAAAATAGTCTGGTGGAACGCCGCGAACTCGTGCGTGTTCTTCTTCATCCAGAAAGGTACGGGCACATCCATCTCACGGCACAGGATAACGATAGCCTCGGAAAGCTCCACCGAGAAGCTTACGTCGGGGTTCTCATACTTGATCTCGTGTAATGCGAGCAGTCTGTTGCCTTTAAATGTGCGTCCTTCTAGTACCATGCTTCAGTTTAACCTTAAGATTGCCTATATTTTGCCTTGTTTAGATGTCAAAGTAAACCCGGAGGGAGAGTAAGATATAGATGTTTCAATAATGTTCCTTACTTCATAACACCCTCCTTTCAAGGCACGAATTCAGATTCGTGCCTCTTTATTTGTCAGAAGAAGGATTAGTAAGGGCAGCCTCCACTCTCAAGAATGCGTCACGGTTATCCATAACGTAGCCGCGAACTCCAAGGATGTGGTAAAGAGAGCCGATGATTCCAACGAAAGCTCCGAAGAACAGGTTGATCCACACCACGCTCTCCGTATGCACCTTATGCGCGAGCGTCTTAACTGCTCTCATATCAGCTTCATCGATCATGTGTAAGCCCTCCTGGGGAGAATATATCATGAATGGGGGAGATGTAGAATCCTAGTTAAAAATAAAGAGGCTTGAGATAGTTCTCAAGCCTCTGTCATTACCAAAGTGAGATATTGGGAAGGGGAGGAATGGTAATGAAGTCTGAAATATAGTCTTCCTCTCCCGGTAATCGTGATGTTAGCGGTGCTTCAATATGATTACCTGCTATAACACCATAGGATGCGCACTTCTGAGCAAATTCATTACTATCGGCAAATCCATTAAACAAGATCGTTATATCGTGGACAGTATTAGATATCTTATTCATCCAATATGCTTGTCCCGCAGGATCTGCTGTTCTGTTCAGAAATACTCTATAGTAGATATTTACGAGTTCATTATCACTGATTGAAGCTGCTATGAATCTGTATTCATCACTAAAGAAAAAACCATATGCGCATTGCTTCCCAGTAACAGTTCCATTAGCAAGGTTTGAGCACCAATAGTTAAAACCTTCAGGATCAGGATTCCTTCCAAGACAATCCACATAAAGACTGGTAACAAATGCTTCTATACCTGGATTGAAACCATCTGCACGAGTTCTGCTCCCAAACGAAAGCACGATTCCTGAAGCGGATACTATAATTGCTGCCATAAGTGCAGCTATCGCTTTCTTGCAGTTGATTAATCGCATGTTGTTCCTCCTCTATTGGATATCAGACAATAAAACTAAGCGCCCATATCTCTTGAGTTTGCTTCTTCGATTATTTCTCCTGTCTCAGTAAATACATATTCAACATGAATATTATCAGGAGCTTCGCCAAGGATTATTCCGTATGTGCCTCCGAAAGTGTATAACTGGAGGGCCAAGGTAGTGTTTGTTGCCCCGATATAGTCTTCAGCACACTCGACAGTAAAGTCAGTAAAATCATCGTTGTGAGTTATGCTCAAAACATTTGGATAATCATCAGAGTCAACAATCTCCTGCAGTGACTGATCTATGGATTCTGCTGTTACTTCCAATAATCCTTGGTATTTTTCATTGGTCATAACATATGTAACACTGCCATCTTCGTTGTATGTTCCGGAGAGGATGCCATCGTCTTCGGCAACATTTTGATCTATACGTTCTTGGCTGCTTTCTCCGACGAAATCGGCAGGGAAAGTAATTATTACGGAGAGGGCATCTTGATCAACATCGATTCCGCCTATAGAGTCAAGCGTGTCGCTGAGTTCCTCTGTTGCTTCGTCTATTGTTATTGATTCTTCAATAGTTGTTTCAGATATAGTTGTACTTTCGGTTTCTGATCTGGTGATCACCGTCTCTTCGTCGGAACAAGCCGATAAACCTAATATACTTGCACAAAGAATAATCGTTATACACTTCTTCATTTTGATGACTCCTTTCATTAATGTACCTAAAGTGTATCACGGTAAAAGTGGCTAACTGTCCAATTAATGTGGCTTTTAACGCATTGTTCGATATATTTACACCTTATTCAAAGTTCATAAAGAAAACAATTTGCCTTTGGTGGTTATGAAAGAGTTAGTGCCTAGTATAAATATGTTGGAAATGTGCGAATAATGGGACCGAGTGATGAGTATACTGAAATTGGGTTATTGGGAACATAAGGTATCGTTCAAGGATTTTTAATAGTTTTTATTATAATATATTTGAGTATCCACACAATATAATCGGGCGGGGCAATCAGTTATGTCTAGTTATTACTACATGGAAAACGACGAGCTGTTTACTGATGTGTATTTCATATGCAATTCTTTAGAAAGTGAGATTTCTATTGAGAAGAAAGCAGAGCTTTGTCGTGATGCCCTAATTGAATTATTCAAAGTAATCTACAAGCAACGCGGTGCGGATTATTCAGCATCAGCTACGATGGTTGAGATAATCAACGGCTATGTCATCAGCGCGTTTGTTGCGGATAAGGCAATGCTTAAATCCCTGCACTTTATTAGAAGAATTGGCAATAATGTAAAACACGGAATTACCGTAAAGAAGAATGAAGCTAATCTTTCGGAGCAAAACCTTAAGGATTTTGCTTTGTACACTTATGAGCGGATTAAGAATCCAGATAAGCCACTTACGAGCATATCGTATGGACATTTCAATGAAGCTCAGACAAGAAAGATATACATAGATTCATATCTTAATGAAGCTGGATGGGATGTAGTCGAGCCCCACGGAACAACCACGTTGAAGGATGGTACTAATGTAAAGTCAGGAGTACCTGTAGCTGGTTGTGCGTGTGGCGAGATCCCGGTTGAAGGGATGAAGAATGCATCCGGTATAGGATTCTGCGATTATGTCCTCTATGGCCGTAACGGAAAACCCTTGGCTATTGTCGAAGCAAAGAGTATTCAGCACGAAGCTCTCGTGGGACAGAAGCAGGTAAAAGAATACGGCGAGTGTATGCAGAAGCAGTATGGCTATATGCCGGTTCTGTACTACACAAATGGTTATGAGATTTATGTAATCGACGGATTGTATCCTGCTCGTAGAGTTGAATCTTTCCACACGTTAGAAGATCTGGAGTATATGCTCCAGAAACGTGACAGAATCGCGATGTCTGATCTTACTATAAGAGATGATATCTCCGGGCGTCCTTATCAGAAGATGGCTGTAACTAAGGTGTGCGAGCGCTTCAATAATAATTATCGAAGAAGTCTTCTTGTTATGGCTACGGGTACCGGTAAGACTCGTGTTTCAATTTCTATCGTTGAGTTGATGATGAGAAATAAATGGATAAAGAATGTGCTTTTCCTGGCAGACAGAACAAGCTTGGTTGATCAGGCGTTTAGAAACTTTAAGAAGATTCTGCCAGATCTTACTTACTGCATTTATTCCGATTTGTCTAAAGCAAATGATCCTAATGCTAGAATGTGTTTCTCAACTCATCAAACGATGATTAATTACATAGATGCTGAATCCAAAGTAATATCTATCGGTCACTTTGATCTGATTATTATTGATGAGGCACATAGATCAATCTTTAAGAAGTACGGAACGATATTTGATTACTTTGATTCATTATTGGTTGGATTAACTGCGACTCCTAAGGACGAAGTAGATGCTAGTACGTATCAGGTTTTTGATTGTGAGAATGATGAGCCTGATTTTGCATATGACATAGAAGAAGCTGTAAAGGATGGATACCTTGTTCCTTACAAAGTTGAGAATCGAACAACGAAGTTATTATCTTCTGGTGTAAAGTATTCAAGTATGACTGAAGATGAGAAGGCTGCAGTTGAGGCTTCTTATGCTCTTGAACTCGAGGGGGGAGAATTCCCGGATGATTATGTGTTCTCTAAGGCTGAATTATTCAATCGCTTGATGAATGTTGATACCTGTGGCAAGGTGCTGGAAGATGTCATGAACAATGGTATGCGTGTTGATGAAGGCCAGTTGATAGGCAAGACCATCATCTTTGCATATAACCATCAGCACGCTGAGATGATAGTTGATACATTCAGAAAGAATTATCCTCATCTCGCGAAGAATGATGACTATTGTCAGTTAATTGATAACAGGGTTAAGAATGCGAAGGAACTGATTCTGGAATTTGAATCGAAAGATGATTTTAGAATTGCCGTTTCTGTTGATATGTTGGATACAGGCATTGATGTTCCGAGTGTTTTGAACCTTGTCTTCTTTAAGCCGGTTAGATCCAAAATCAAATTTGTTCAGATGATTGGACGTGGAACCAGACTGTGTGAGCGTTTGATAGATGGTAAGGACAAAGAGTACTTCTTGATATTTGATTATTGCGGTAACTTTGAATTCTTTGATTTGAATCCTGATTATTCCAATATCAATAACGGTAAGTCTTTGACGCAGAAGTTGTTTGACTTAAGGCTAGATATTATGTGTGAACTTCAGGCATTCCAATATCAGTCCGATCCTCTAAAGAAAGCATACTACGATAAGCTTAAGGCTGAGTTATATGGCAAGGTCGCGGATATAAAGAATAGTTCTTCGAAGATAGCTGTGAGACAGAATATGATGTATGTCGATAAGTACATCGACTATGATATGTGGACATCGATTCCTCCAGTTTCCAAGAAAGAGATACAACTGCACATATCGAATTTGGTTCCTAATCAGATTGAGGAAGATGTTAATTCGTTAAGATTCGATTTGAGAATGCTAAATATTGAACTTTCGCTTTTGGCAGAAAGTAGTTCTAAGAGGGTCGCTAACTATGTTAAGACCGTCAGGTTGATAGCACGTGATCTTTTGCAGTACGCAGGAACGCAGACACTAGTACAGGCCAATGCAGATATACTGATTGATCTGGCGGGAGAAGAATTCTGGAAAAATCTTAAACTTGATAAGTTAGAGGAGTCGAGAGAAAGAGTAAGAGATTTGATGAAGTACCTTCCTAAGATGGGTGGTAAGGTAGTTATCGATGTTGAAGATGAAGTTTATGATGATGAATACAAGCCTGACTATATAGTTGATATTAGAACTTATAGACAAAAGGTCATCGATTATCTTCTCGAGCATGATGATAATGAGACTGTTAAGAAAATTAAGAGCATTGAGCCCATTGATAATAACGATCTGAAAGAATTGGAAAGAATACTATGGAACGAGTTAGGCTCCGAAGATGATTATCATAAAGCAACAGATATTGATAATCTAGCTGCCTTCATAAGATCTATCGTTGGAGTAGATCAACATGCTATCAACGAAAAGTTTGGCGATTTCTTGAATGATAATGTCTTGAATTCGCAGCAGCAGGAATTCGTAAAGGCGATTATTGATTATGTGAGAGAGAATGGGGACATCGAGGCGAGTATGCTGCTAGAGACATCGCCATTCGATAACTACGATATACTTACTCTGTTTGGTCCTAATATACAGAGGCTTACGGATATGATTGAAAAACTACATAACAGCATAATTGCTGCATAATACCAGGAGGGACGATGATTACCGGTGAACTGAAATCAAAAATGGATAGAGTGTGGGATGCCCTGTGGACGGGAGGTATTACATCCCCTTCTACAGCTATTGAGCAGATAACATACTTAATGTTTATGAAACTTCTCGATGATGGAGAACTTCGTAAAGAAGCTAATGCAGCTGCATTAAAGGTTCCATACAAGAGTAAGTTGTTCCCGGAAGGTGAATATAAGCCTGAGAATTCTGAGAAGAGTGTTTCCTATTCTGAATTAAGATGGAATGTATTCCACAGCTATGAACCGACACAGATGTTTGATCTTGTAATGAACTTTGTGTTCCCGTTCATCAAAGTTGTAAATGGAAGTGGTAAGGACACGGCTTTCTCAAGATATATGACTGATGCTGTGTTCCTTGTTCCAACTCCTAAGGTATTAGCTCTTGTTGTCGGTGAGCTGGATTCTGTTGATATGACTAACAAGGACATTATGGGTGATGTCTATGAGTACTGTCTTGGCAAGATGGCAGCCGCCGGTAATCTTGGCCAGTTCAGAACCCCCAGACACATTATCAATATGATGGTCGAGTTAGTTGAGCCGAAGGTTGATGATATCGTCATGGACCCTGCCATGGGTACTGCGGGATTCCTCCTGAGTACAGCAAGGTATTTGACTGAGCATTATCAGAAGGAGTTGCTTAATAAACAGAATCTGGAATTCTTCAACAGTAAGATGTTCCATGGTTATGACACGGATCCTTCTATGCTTCGAATTGGAGCAATGAATATGTTGCTTCATGGCGTTGAAGAGCCTGATATCGACAGAAAGGATTCACTTTCTGATGATAATCCTGTAAGAGATAACTATTCGTTGATTCTCGCTAACCCTCCGTTTAAGGGAAGTGTTTTTACTGAGGATATCAGTAAAGACATACTTGGTGTTTGCAATACGAAGAAGACTGAGTTGCTTTTCGTTGCTCTGTTTATCAGATCATTAAAGATAGGCGGTAGATGTGCTTGTATCGTTCCTGATGGCGTTTTGTTCGGATCTTCAAAAGCACATAAGGAACTTAGAAAGGAGCTTATTGAGAATAACAAGCTTACAGCAGTTATCTCTATGCCTTCCGGTGTGTTTAAGCCTTATGCCGGTGTTTCTACAGCTATTCTTATATTCACCAAGGATCCTGCCGGGACCGATAAAGTCTGGTTCTATGATATGACGGCTGACGGTTTCTCTCTTGATGATAAGAGATCGCCTATAGCAGATAATGACATTCCGGACATTATACAGCGCTTCAAGAACATGAATGATGAAGAGAATCGTGAGAGAACCGAGAAGTCTTTCATCGTTCCTGTTAAAGAAATTTCTGAAAACGACTACGATTTGTCGATTAACAAGTACAAGAAGACGGAGTATGTACCTGTAGAATATCCGCCTACGTCAGAAATCTTGGCTGAGATTAGAAACATTGAGTCTGATATCAAAGAATCATTGGATGAGTTGGAGAAATTGCTCAACGGGTAAATTGAGTTTTTGTAGAGATGAAAGAATATATCTTAGATGATATTTGCAAACTTATAACGGATGGTTCCCACTTTAGCCCAACAGATGAAACTGTTGGCTATCCCATGCTGTCCGTAAAAGATATGAATGAGGATGATTTTGATTTCTCGGAATGTAAATATGTTGGTCTTGATGCATATGAAAAACTAATTTCAAATGGATGCAGACCTCAAATTAACGATGTAGTTGTTGCAAAAGATGGCAGTTACTTAAAAACTGCTTTTCCAATTAAAGAAGATAGGGAGATAGCGTTATTATCGTCTATAGCTATACTAAGACCTGATTTAGACAAAGTTATACCAGCCTACTTAAGTTATTTTTTAAAATCTGAAAGTGTATACAGAATGGTAAGTCTGAACTACATATCAGGCACTGCACTAAAACGTGTGATTCTTAAAGGATTAAAGAAAATCCCTATTACTTTGCCAGATATTGATGAACAAATAACAAGATCAACTCGTTTGGAATGTGCTCGTCATATTATTCGTCGGAGAAAAGAACAACTATTGCTTTTAGACGACCTCATCAAAGCCCGATTTGTCGAGATGTTTGGGGATCCGGTGAAGAACGAAAAGGGGCTCCCAATCAAAAAACTTGGTGAACTAGGAATTTGGAATAGCGGAGGAACCCCATCTCGATCAATTCCGGAATACTTTTCTGGAACAATTAATTGGTATTCTGCTGGTGAACTTAATTCTTTATACTTGAACGGCTCAAATGAAAAGATTACGGAGGCTGCTGTAAAAGAAAGCGCAGCGAAGCTGTTTAAGGCAGGTAGTTTGCTTGTTGGAATGTATGATACTGCTGCATTTAAGATGGGAATTCTTACAGAAGATTCTGCATCAAATCAGGCATGTGCTTGTATTGAACCAAACAATAGCATAGATGTTGTATGGCTGTACTATTCACTATCGCTTATGAGGGAGACTTATTTATCTCAAAGACGGGGGGTCCGTCAAAAGAATCTTAATCTTGGAATGATAAGAGAATTTGAGTTGCCAGTAGCTATTGTGAGCGATCAAGAACAGTTTATGCGATTCGTTAAACAAGTCGACAAATCAAAAGTTGCAGTACAAGAATCCTTGGATAAAACCCAGGTGCTTTTTGATAGTCTTATGCAAGAGTATTTTGGATGATTGTTGAAAGGAATAGAAGCAATGTCGCATGGTATCGGAAAACTCACAGAAGTAGATGTCAGGGAGCTTTGGAAGCACGAACAGTATGACTTTTCGAATTGGCTTGCCAAAGAAGAAAATATCGAGTATCTAAATGAGATATTGGGCTTGACTTTGGTTAATGTAAACAAAGAAGTGTTTGTTGGGCCATATAGGTGCGATCTTGTAGCAAAGGATGAAACAACAGGAATAACAGTTGTGGTTGAGAATCAGCTAGATGGTACAAATCATGACCATCTTGGAAAGATAATTACTTATGCATCCGGGCTTGATGCTAAGACTATGGTTTGGATAGTTAAAGATGCTAAAGAAGAACATCGTGCTGCCGTTGAATGGTTAAATAACAATACCAACGAGGAAATCAACTTCTTCCTAATTGAGATTCATGCATATAAGATAGGCTCGTCTGAACCTGCCCCCAAATTTGAGGTGATAGAGAAACCTAACAATTTCGTTAAGCACAGCAAATCGTCTAGTAGTGATAAGGAATTGAATCGAAGCCAGTCAGAACGTTTATTATTCTGGGAGCAATTTAATCAAGTTGTCGTTAGTCGAGGTAAGCCTTTCAATCTGAGAAAACCTACTACTGATCATTGGTATGACATCGCTCTTGGAACCAGCGATGCACATATAGCTATCGATTTGGTTAATAAAGACAATCGTATCGTAGTTGAAGTCTATATTAATGATAGTAAGGATCTATTTGATAGTCTGTATCAGTGTAAATCAGAAATAGAAGAAGCTCTTGGATTTGAATTGATATGGGATCGCCTTGATGGAAAGAAATCATCAAGAATTAAATATCGTATACAAGGATTAGATTTTGATGATCACTCAAATTATGAAGAACTAATGAATCAGACTATTGATATAGCTGTAAAGTTAAGAGATGTGTTTAAGAAATATATATAGTGCAAATTGAGATTTGTAGGGATGATTCATGATGGATAATAGAATGGTTTCGTTAAAAGAATGTGTTGAAGAAATGTTCATTGGTCCTTTTGGAAGCAGTCTCAAAAGCGAGTGTTTTGTAGAAAAGGATAAAGCATTTTGCATGGTATATGAGCAGAAGCATGCTATTCAAAAAACAATGGATGTTGAAACTCGATATGTAGATGAGAAGAAGTATCAAGAACTTAAGCGTTTTAATATTCAAGGTGGAGATATAATTGTAAGCTGTAGAGGAACAATAGGAGAAACCTATATTGTTCCAGATGATGCGCCTCTCGGAATCATGCATCCTTCGATCATGAAAATCAGGCTTAGAGAAGGAGTGTATGACAAAGAATACTTTGATGCATTACTTCGAGAACGTCTGAAAAAACACGAAGCAGAAGCGAACGGAAGTGGTGTAAAGATGGCAATTTCAGCTACCGAATTAGGAAATGAATTGTTCCCGCTCCCTTCCATTAGTGAACAACAAAGGATATCTAATATCCTATCGAAAGTGCGAAAAGTAATTGATGAACGCAAACAAGAACTTTGCACCTTAGATGAACTCATCAAAGCCCGATTTGTCGAGATGTTTGGTGACCCTGCACTGAACCCTATGGGGTGGGAAGAAAACCTATTATCAGATAAGTTGGATGTTGTTGGTGGATATGCTTTCAAGAGTGATGAGTTTAATGAAGAAGAAGGGATCCCGGTTCTTAGAATTGGGAATATAAATGCGGGTGTCTTTAGACCGGTAAATATGGTTTACTGGCATGAAGATGATAGTCTTGAAAGATATGCAATGTATCCTGGGGATTTAGTTATGTCTCTTACAGGAACAGTAGGAAAAGACGATTATGGTAATGTTTGCATCCTTGGGAATGATTTCGACAAGTATTATTTGAATCAGCGAAATGCTAAGCTCGAGATAAAGGACTGAATAGATAAATTTTATCTATCAGAAATACTTAAGTTCGATGAAGTAAAGAAGAGACTCACTGGAATTAGTAGGGGTGTGAGACAGGCTAATATAGCAAACAGAGATATCCTAAACTTAACTATACCAATTCCACCGATGGGACTTCAGGAAAGTTTTGCTGAGTTTGTAAAACAAGTCGACAAATCAAAAGTTGCGATACAGAAGTCTTTGGATGAGACGCAATTGCTTTTCGATAGTCTTATGCAAGAGTATTTTGGATGAGATTGTGTTTTAGTCTTATATGGGTGCACAATTAGCCTTTATCAATAACGAAGGTAGGTGCGTCCAGATGAACGAAACGATTATTGAAGCTGTAACTGGAGAGATGAAATCTTATTTGAATGATGTTCAAATGAGACGGTTGAAGAGAGTTCTTGAACGCGAATTAAGTAAAACGGACAACATAAGAAGGTCTGAATCGGTAGAAGCCGATAATGATGAACTTCTCGAAAGATTTATAGCTGCAAAAAGGGTGGAAGGTTGTAGTGAAAGAACGATCCGTTATTATCAAGCTACAACCAACAATGTCCTTTTTTCACTTGGTAAAAGCGCGTTAGCGGTAACTACAGAGGATTTGAGATCCTTTCTGTCAGAATATCAACAGATTAGAGGGTGCAGCAAAGCGAATATTGATAACATCAGAAGAATAGTATCGAGTTTTTTCTCTTGGCTTGAGGATGAAGATTACATAACAAAGAGTCCGGTAAGGAGAATTCATAAGATTAAAACCGCAAAGACAGTTAAGGAAACGTATAGTGATGAATCTCTGGAGTTAATGAGAGACAAATGCGTAACTATAAGAGATCTTGCTATGATTGATTTATTAAACTCGACTGGAATGAGAGTTGGTGAGTTAGTAAGACTTAATATTTCTGATATCGACTTTGAGAATAGAGAATGTGTTGTATTTGGTAAAGGTGACAAAGAAAGGCCGGTATACTTCGATGCTCGCACTAAGATACATCTGAAGAATTATATTGATAGTAGAGATGATGATAATCCAGCATTATTCGTTTCATTGCAGAGACCACACAATAGATTACAGATAAGTGGAGTAGAAATACGATTGAGGCAATTAGGAAGAGAATTGGGTATTCCGAAGGTTCATCCACATAAGTTTAGAAGGACATTGGCAACAAGAGCTATTGATAAAGGAATGCCTATCGAACAGGTTCAATTGCTTTTGGGGCATGCTAAGATAGAAACAACAATGCAATATGCTATGGTTAATCAAGCAAATGTAAAAAACTCTCATAGGAAGTATATTGCTTGATTTCAAAGCCCGATTTGTCGAGCTGTTTGAAAATCCTGAGAGCAGTGAGAAGTATCCCAAAATCGCCATAAAAGAATTCACTGATGTTGTAAGCGGAGGAACACCAGATCGAAAAAATATAACTTATTGGGACAATGGTACTATACCCTGGGTAAAAACCACGGAACTCCAAAACAACAGGATTGCTTGTGTTGAGGAACATATTACTGAAAAGGGGTTGAGTGAGTCTTCAGCTAAAATAGTCCCGGCTGATACGGTTCTTATTGCTATGTATGGTCAAGGTAAAACTCGGGGAATGACAGCAATTCTTGGAATTCCTGCTTCTACAAACCAGGCGTGTGCATGCATTTTGCCGTGCAAGGACATAGAGCCCAAGTATTTGTGGCAATATATGATTATGTCATATGACAGATTAAGAAACTTGGCTCAAGGTGGGAATCAACCGAATTTGAACGGAAATATGATCAAGAATTTTCCCGTATTAGTTCCACCAAAGAACCTTCAATTGAAGTTTGTTGAGTTTACAGAAGAAGTCGACAAATCAAAAGTTATAGAGAAGAGGTTCATAGTTACTCTAGAAACTCTACTTGGATGCTTGATTCTTAGTGGGTTTGGGCCTGCGTAACTGGGTTGAATGACCAAACTGTCCCATTAATGCAACTCTGACTTGATATAATACAACCATAACAACTTGAACGTGTTCTTGTTTGTAGTATTGATGTGGTCATTATATTGTTCTCCTTTCTAGCAATTAATCCCGTGGTGACGCGGGGTTAGTTGTTGTCTGAAAGGTTATTCAGCAACATCACTTCGTTTGATCACTGACAACATCAATACGATCGATACTGCCATCATGATCGCCTCTGTAATTGGCTGCGACCAGATCATGCCCTGGAAGCCGAATATGTTGTTGAGGATTATAAGGAGTGGTACATAAAGGACCAGTTGTCTTACCAGTGTGATGACGAATGCATAGATAGGTTTGCCCATTGCCTGGAAGGACATTCTTGTCATGGAGACTGCGCTTACAAACGGCAGGATGAACATGATCGTTCTTAATACATGAGCACCGAGATCGATGACTTCCGGAGTGTCCGTGAATATGTCGATGAGCTTTGGTGCGTAGATATAGTAAATGAGCATTACTACGAGCTCCATAGTGGTGACGGAGATAAGACCTGCCTTGAAGCACGAACGCATGCGGGAATATTTTCGAGCACCGAAGTTATAGCCCATGAGAGGCTGGACGCCGGATGCGAAGCCTTGGTAGATGTAGTTGCCGACAGACATGATCTTCTGTGCGACGCCCATGGCGGCTACCGTAAGTTCCCCGTATGCTACCGCGAGGTTGTTTACTACGATGTAGGCGACGGATGTAAGAAGTGTCTCAAGTGATGCGGGGACACCAACCCAGAAGATCTCTTTAAGGATCTCCGCGGTGGGCTTGATGTATCTTACGGAGGGGCGAAGCAAAGTCTTGCCCGACAAGTAGAGACCGATGGAAAGAAGTGTGCCGCCTATGTTGCCGAGGACGGTGGCAAGTGCTGCACCTTTAATGCCGAGGCCGAGTCTGAAGATGAAGACGGGATCGAGGATGATGTTAATGACGGTGCCTGCGATCATGCCGATGATGGAGAATTTGACGGAGCCCTCGCTTCGAAGAAGCTGGCCTAAAGTGTAGTTGCCCATCGTGAAGACGGTGCCGAGGATCAAGATGCCGACATATTCCTTGGTGAAGCCGAATGTGTTGCTTCTGGCGCCAAGTCCCGTGACGATCTTGTCGATATAGATCGTGCCTATTACGGTGAGGATGAATGCGTTGATTACGGTGAGGACGATGCCTGCCGTGACGGTATGTTCTGCAAGTTCTTTGTCGCCTTTGCCGAGGCTTCGTGCGATCAGGGAAGCGGCACCTGCGCCGACCATGTTGGAGACGGCGACGGTGACCATCATGACGGGATAAGCGAGGTTAACTGCGGCGAGGCGGAAGTCGTCATGCATGAGGCCGATGAAGTAGGTGTCGACCAGGTTGTAGAGGACCATGATGAACATGCCTACGATGAGGGGGATGCCGAGTTTAAGAACGGCGATGTAAGGCTCCTCGTCGCGCAGGGTGTGTATTCGCTTGTCGTCTTCGTTGATCATGGGATTATGATAGCACTTTGCATGCAGTTCTTCGTAAGTTCTGCAATGATCGTATTAATGAGACAGAATAAAACCGCGGCCTGAGTTTGGTTCAGGCCGCGGTTTGTTGTTTAAGCTTAATGATTGTTCAGACTGCTTGCTGATTGGCAAGTTCACGGACCTTCTCTATAGAGATACTTGTGTACTCTGATACTTTTTCTAAAGATATCCCATCCGCTAAAAGTTTCATCGCTATCTCGACGTCTCTCTGTTCAGCGCCTTCCTGTCTGATCTCGTCTTCTACACTAATCATCTCTTCAACCCCCTTATCTTCTTTCAAATACTTGAATCTTTTCTTTATCTCCGGGTAGTTAATCTTGTCCGGATCTTCACAGAAGAAATCTTCCATCAGTCGTCCTAATTCCGTGGTGCTGCATCTGGCGGCGCCGTTCACGTATATTATATGCCTTTTGTCATTGAATTGCTTGTGGTCATCGGTGTTCATAGTCTCATAAACCGATATCGGTTTGTTGTCTCCTATGGTGTCTGATTCGGTTATGAATATCACATAAGCATCTTTAAGGTTCTCGAACGGTTCTTCCTTCTTCAGCATATGAGTGTGCATCATGCTTACATGATAACCTGCCCGTTGTGCGTTGGCCCCCGCGGAGCGCCTCTGGATCTCGACATCGAATTCTGTTCCATCGCTGTCTTCGGCGTGGACATCAAGAGTGACGCTTCGGCCTTCGAGATTGTCGAGGTCACTTTCTACCTTGATGTCTTTGACCTTGATTTCAGGTTTGTTCAGGATGACTCTTAGAAGCAATTCGGTTGCCTCGTAGTTATCCTTGAAGAACACCTTCATGAAGGCATTGTCCATTAGCCTGAAGCGTTTAATTCGTTCTCGTCGTTTGTCTTCGTACATAGTGTTTATTCTCCTTATTCACAGATGTGATTTAAGAATAATCCCGGAGTAGATATGAATTCACCTGCGAAATGACGACAATTTTCGACAAAAAACGACAAAGACTGATGCGGGTGCAGAGCTTGCTTGGAGTGTCCGAATAATGGGATTAGGTTGGAAGTAGTATAAAGTCAGCAAATTATCCGGAGGTGTTTGTTATGGCTGATTATATTATTCTCGCGCTTCTTATAGTGCTGGTGGTTATAGGTGTAGTTAATATCGTTCTAGTGCGTAAGGCTTCTGATACAGAAGCTGAGGACGATGATCATGATGATGAGATGGTGGAACGTCTCCTCGGTAAACTTGATGAGAATAAGGAAGCCGTCCAGCATGTATCCGGTCAGTTCGACATGATGTCGAAGAATCAATATGTGCAGAATAAGACTTTGCAAGATACGCTTGCAGGTTCACTTAAGGAAACTCGTGAAGATCAGTCGCAGAGACTGGATGCGATGACGCGTTCGCAGAACAGCTCTTTTACTGAATTCCGTAAGGAGATGAGTGAGGGCAGTGACCGCCAGAATAAGGCGATCATCAGCATGCAGAAGAGCACAAGTGACACATTGATGGAGATGCAGAAGTCTACGAATGATTCGCTTCTTAAGATGCAGAAGGAGACTAACGATGCTATCGCGAAGCTGTCGCAGGAGACTTCGAAGACTTTGCAGACTTCGATCGAGAGTATGACGAAGTCTAATGAGAAGAAGCTCGATGAGATCCGAGGTGTTGTTACCGAGAAACTTGATAAGACTCTTAATGAGAGACTTGATTCAAACTTCAAGCAGGTAGGTGAGCAGATGGCGAATCTGTATAAGAGCTTAGGTGAGCTTCAGCAGCTTTCTTCCGGCGTCACTAATCTTAATAAGACATTAAGTAATGTTAAGACCAGAGGTAACTGGGGAGAGGTGCAGCTTGGACGCATCCTCGAGCAGACACTCGCTCGAGACCAGTATGAAGAGAATATCGCGACAAAGAGCGGATCTTCCGACAGAGTCGAGTATGCTATTAATCTCCCTCACGAAGATGGAATGGCATATCTTCCCATAGATGCGAAGTTTCCTGTTGATATCTACAACAGGATCGTAGAGGCTTCCGAGAATTGTGATGAAGAAGCAGTTAAGGTTGCGAGGAGTGAACTTACTAACAGGATTAAGCAGGAAGCTGCTACTATCAGCGACAAGTATCTTGATCCGCCGAACACAGCTGACTATGCGATCATGTATCTTCCTACCGAAGGGCTGTATGCAGAAGTTCTCCGTATCGATGGCTTGTCTGATTACTGTCAGAGTAAGCGCATTATGATTGCCGGACCTACAACGATAATGGCACTTCTTAATACCATCTCCATCGGTTTCCGTCACATGGCTCTTAACAAGAAGAGCGAAGAGATCCGTAAGATCCTTGAAGCTACCAAGGGTCAGATCGATAAGCTCGAGGAAGCTGCCATAGCTGCCGAGAAGCGAATCGACAAAGCTTCTGAAGCCGCTAAGGAGATCAGGCATCGAACCGGAATCATGAAGGGGAAGATGAGGAATATCACCGCGATCGACACCGAGGAATCCGACAGGATCCTCGGCATCGAATCCGGGTTCGAAGACTTTGATGATGAAGATTAGGCTTCGGCTATTACCTCTACCTCGACAAGAACGTTCTTCGGTAGTGTTTTAACAGCTACGCACGATCTGGCGGGAAGTGATGTGAAGTACTTGCCGTATACTTCGTTGAAGGCAGCAAAGTCGTTCATGTCTGCAAGGAAGCAGGTTGTTTTAACTGCCTTATCGAATGATGAGCCTGCTGCTTCAAGTACTGAGCCCAGGTTCTTCATTACCTGCTCGGCTTGTCCTGTAATGTCTGTTGCTTCTACCGTGTTCGTAGCGGGATTGATCGCGATCTGTCCCGATGTGAATACGAAGCCGTTGCTTACTACTGCCTGTGAGTAGGGTCCTACTGCCTTGGGGGCGTTGTCTGTGTGTACTTTGTTCATGTTGTCCTCCTTAGACTGTTTTGAATCCGTGTTTGGTAAGTGCTTTCTTGATCTGAGCGATGTGTTCGTGATTACGTGTCTCAAGTGTTATGCGCAGATAGCATCCGTTGACATCGCTACCTTCGTTCGCACGTTCGTGGTGGATCGAGATTACATTCGCTCCTAATTCTGCGAAGATCTTTGATACATCCATGAGCTGACCGGGCTTATCGATTAGCTCGATATTCAGTGAGTATGTTCTTCCCGTCATGAGAAGACCTCTGCTTATAACTCTCGAGAGGATCGTAACATCGATGTTGCCGCCAGACAGCAGACATACTGTCTTCTTGCCCTTTATCGGAACCTTGTTGAACATTGCTGCAGCAACTGATGCTGCGCCTGCTCCTTCAGTTACTAGCTTATGCTGCTCCATAAGTGCGAGGATAGCTGCGGAGATCTCGTCATCGGTTACCGTTACCACTTCATCGACATACTCGGATACATACTTGAATGTGTTGTCTCCGGGTTCTTTGACTGCGATGCCGTCAGCGATGGTGGAGACTGAATCCAGACGCTCCTTCTTCATGTCGTGAACTGAGTTGAACATGCTCGGAGCGCCGGCTGCCTGAACTCCGTATACCTTGATGTCGGGGTTTAATGACTTCAGTGTGAATGCGACACCGGAGATGAGTCCGCCTCCTCCGACAGGGACGATAACAGCATCAAGTTCGGGAAGCTGCTCGAGCAACTCCAATCCGATCGTGCCCTGGCCTGTGATTACCTGCTCATCGTCGAAGGGGTGGATGAATGTGTAGCCTTTCTCTTCTTTAAGTCTTAATGCTTCAGCATATGCGTCGTCGTATACTCCCTTCACAAGGCAGATATCCGCACCGTAGCTTCTTGTCGCTTCCACCTTGGAGATAGGGGCTCCGTCGGGGAGGCAGATGACTGACTTGATGCCGTTCTTCGCTGCGGCGAGTGTGACGCCCTGCGCGTGGTTGCCGGCCGAGCAGGCGATGACGCCCTTGGCTTTCTCTTCTTCACTTAACTGGCTCATCTTGTAGTATGCGCCTCTTACCTTGAACGAGCCTGTTATCTGAAGGTTCTCGGTCTTGAGAAAAACTTCTGCCTCAGGATTGATCTTCGGGGCTGCGATTATGTCAGTCGGTCTTATTACTTTATCGAGAACGTATTTGGCGTGATAAACTTTGTCTAATGTAAGCATTTTGTGTATTTCCTTTCTCTATTACAATCCGGTTATTATGTCGTCTATCGATCCTCCGGGAGGGAGCATCGGCAGCACAAACTCGTCACAGTCGACTGCGCAATCGATTACAAAAGTTTCTTCGCCCGAGAATGCTTCTTCACATGCATTCTTAAGTTCATCTTCTGTGAACACTCTTCTTCCTTTGGCTCCGAATGCTTCAGCGATCTTAACGAAGTCAGTGGGACGTCCGAGTGTTGTCTCTGAGTAGTGCTCGTTAAAGAACAACGTCTGCCACTGCCTTACCATACCGAGCACCCCGTTGTTCATGATGACTACTACCAAAGGGGTGTTCTTGGTAACGGCCGTCGTGAGTTCGTTAAGGTTCATTCCAAAGCTTCCGTCGCCCGTAAAAAGCACACTCTTCTTGCCGGTAGCTTTACTTGCACCGATCGCGGCCCCCATGCCGTATCCCATAGTTCCGAGGCCTCCGCTTGTAAGAAATGTGCGTGTGCCGTTGAAGGGGTAGCGCTGTGCTGTCCACATCTGATGCTGCCCTACGTCTGTCGCTACAGGAAGTCCATTAGAGAACATGCTCACTGTATCGATGATCCTGTATGGATTAAGACTTCCTTCGGGAGTTTTTGACATTGCTTTCTCCGTATAAGATCTCTCTTCTTCCTGTAGTTCCGTGATCCTGGCGTTCCATTCTGGAAGAGACTTCTTATCAACCTTGGATATGAGGCGGGTGAGGGCATCCTTGAGTTCGCCCTTCATGGCGATGTCGGCAGGGATATTCTTGTTAAGCTCCTTATCGTCAACATCGATGTGGATGATCCGAAAGTTTCTGGAGAATCTGTCCTTGTTGCCGGTAGCTCTGTCGGAGAATCTGACACCTACTGCGATGACAAGGTCAGCTTCGTCCTCTGCTTTGGATGACGCATAGTGTCCGTGCATCCCCTGCATACCAAGATAGCGGGGAGTACCGTAAGGTACAGCGGACAAGCCCATGAGAGAGCTTCCCAGAGGGGCATCGATTCTCTCCGATAAAGAGATAAGTTCTTTTTCTGCCTCTGATGTGATGACTCCTCCGCCGAAGTAGATGTAGGGGCGGCAAGCTTTGTTGATCATGTGTGCTGCAGCATCTATGTATGAATCTGAAGCATATTCAGGAGGAAGCTTGTTTACCGGCGGAGCCGGGGTGAACTCACAAAGAGCACACTGAACGTCCTTCGGAACATCTATAAGGACGGGACCGGGTCTTCCTGAGACGGCGGTCTGCCATGCAGTCCTTAACGTATCTGCAAGCTTTCTTACGTCCTTGACTATCCAATTACGCTTGGTAACTGACTTAGTGATGTCGACGATATCGACTTCCTGGAAGCTGTCTCTTCCGAGAAGATCAGTCGGAACATTACCTGTGATCGCGATCACAGGAACAGAATCAAGATAAGCTGTCGCAAGTCCCGTAACGATGTTTGTTGATCCCGGACCGGAGGTCGCGATAACAACGCCGGGTCTGCCGCTTGATCTGGCATAGCCGTCGGCAGCGTGGGATGCGCCCTGTTCGTGAGCCGTAATAATGTGTGTAATTCGATCCTTCCTGTTATAAAGCTCGTCAAAGATGTTAAGCACCTGTCCTCCGGGATAGCCGAAGACTGTGTCACACCCTTGTTCGATCAGGGTCTCGATGATGATCTGTGCGCCGTTACGTTCCATAAATACCTCCGTGGCATAATTAAAGCCCCGGCAGACGTTCTGCCGGGGCTTCGGTTACTTAGTTATCAACAATCAGGATTATCAGTGATTCATAAGCTTGTGAAGGGCAGAACGGCAAAACGCACGGTCAATAATAATGATCGCGCTGATAATAATGCTGATAATAATAATGGCGGTTGCCGAATAACCCATCAAACTGGTTCCTTTTTGTTTGTTGCGAGAATTGTAATCCTTATAGTCCTTCCTAGCAAGAGGAAATTTTGTGATATACTATAGGACAGTTCGCACTATGTGAGCTGTGGCCGGGGTCGGGTCTCGTGCAATTCGATCCCGTGAACCCTGTCAGGTCCGGAAGGAAGCAGCAGTAAGCGGTCTTTCGTTTGTGCCGCGAGGGTGCCTGTCCGGCCGCAGTTCAGATAG
>JAEEGL013794311.1_pt1 | contig 39225 bp, 44 predicted proteins | sample 9134231 | NCBI WGS metagenome assembly JAEEGL01 (sample SAMN16246548, study PRJNA631951) | gut metagenome | biome: gut microbiome; feature: rumen; material: fiber-attached | host: Bos | place: Iran: Karaj | collected 2018-10 | reverse complement strand
TCGTGAAGAAAAAAAGATCCGGGCGAAGGATATGATCGCCGTGATCTGTACGATGTACGAAAAATATGATAAATACCTCCAAAGCAAGGTTGAGAGCGGTGAACTTTACGGTATAGAACTCCGGAATGACGCCATCGACGCACTGCTCAGGGAATTTGCGCCCGAACGCGTAGACGACGTCAAGCGAAAACGCGGCGGTGGGCATATAATGCAGAAATGCATTTTTGCACGTCTCCCGGATCGTATGTACGACGACCTGCAAAAGACGATCAGAGAGAGGGGCTTCCCTTCCGTGCAGAGCTGGCTCACCTACATCGTTGTTACCTACATATCGCAATCGAAAGAAGGCTCGACATGATCAATAGTGTTGTTTTAATGGGGAGGCTTACCGCTGATCCCGATCTCCGCACAACGCAAAGCGGTATCCCCGTAGTACGATTCGGACTTGCCATTGACCGCGATTATGTGCGGCAGGGGGAGGATCGGCAAACTGATTTTGTCAACGTCGTTGCGTGGCGAAACACCGCCGAGTTTATCTCCAGATACTTCCGTAAGGGCGCTATGATTGCGATCCAAGGCGCGCTGCGGTCCCACAAATACAAGACCGAGAAGGGCGAAACCAGAACGGCATATGACGTAGAGGCCACGTACGCAAGCTTTACCGGCGCAAAGAATCCTGGTGGAGTACCCGAGGGTCAAAAGATTACCGACGAAGCTGACGCGCCGGACGTTGCCGCGGACGTGGATTTCGTTTACTGAGGTGACCTATGGCAGCCCCTCAGAAAGACGGTCTTGACTACTTTCCTTTTGAGGTGCGTTTTTTCGCGGACAAAAAAATCAAACGCCTTCGGGCGAAATTCGGAAACGACGGGATCTGCGTGCTGATCTACATCTACACGCAGATATACGCCGAAGGATACTACATCGTCTTTGACGACGATTTAGTGCTCGACATATCGGACGAGCTGAACATTTCGGAAAACCTTACAAGGCAGATCATCAACTACTTATTCGGTCGGTCACTGCTCTCCGGCACACTTGCCGAATCGGTCAAGGTCTTGACTGCTGCATCTATCCAGCGACGTTACCAGGAGGCCAAAAAGGGAATCAAGCGGGACGTTGTTGTAAAAGCTGAGTATTGGCTATTGCCTCCGGAAGATACGCTCAGTTTTATAAAGGTGCGGCCGCCTGACGGTAATTCCGAGAAAAACGGCAGTAATTCCGAGAAAAACGGCAGTAATTCCGAGAAAAACGGCACAAAGGAAAGTAAAGAAAAACAGAATAAACAAAAGGATAGTAAAAGAAACTATCCATCTTCTTCCGGCTCGGCATCAGCCGGGAATGATGGGAAACGAGAAGTTGTTGCGATCGGTGTCAGAGAACAGATCGGCTACAACGATCTGCTGGCTGATGCAGAAACCGACGTCGACATGCTGCACGATCTCGTTGAGCTCATGGTGGACGTCATGAGCTCGAACCGCAAAACCATGCAAATCAGCGGTGACACGTACGATATGAACACGGTGAAGAAACGGTTTCGGGAAATCACTGGAGACCATATCACATTCGTGATTGATTGTATGCATGAAAACACGACTCGCATCCGAAATATCCGCAGTTACCTGATATCGACGCTGTTTAATGCCCCGATCACAATGAACAGTTTCTATTCTTCGCGAGTGCGAAGTGATATGACAAAGAAAGGATAATAAAATCATGGAAGCAATCAATATTATAGGTTTTTCAGCCGCAATTATTTTTGAAATCGCACTCAGCGCTTTTGTTATCTGGAGTATGGCAAACAGGGCAAAGTTTGCAAATCTGATCGACTGCATGCATGTACTCTGCTGGGCTACGATCGTGTTTTTCCGCGACAGTCTCAAAGCAAGAATCAGAGCCGCGAAGGTGAAAAAAGCTCGGGAATGGCTGGCCGCCGCAGAAATTAACGATATCGTCTCTCAGGCTGAAAAGTGCGAGATCGTATTGGATTACCTGAAAGACAACCGCATGATGCTGCAGCGGATCCCTTCGGAGAATCGGCCATGCTGATTATTCGCGGCAACCCGCTCACAAAAAAGAACTCTCAGGAGATCAGACGGAACAGCATCACAGGTCGATCGTTTATTTCTCAGAATAAACGCTATGAGGCCTATGAAGAAGACGCCATTTGGCAACTGTGTGCTCAACATGAAAAGATCCCGTCTTCCCCGGTCAACGTACGCTGCGTTTACTACCGTGAAAACCGTATAAGGTGCGACCTTGTTAATCTGTTGGAGGCCACAGATGATATTTTGGTTCGCGCCGGGATCCTTTCAGACGACAGTTTTTCCATAATCGGTGGCCACGATGGCAGCCGGGTTCTTTTTGACAAATATCACCCGAGGGTTGAAATAACAATTACACCTTTAACATAAGAAAGGAATACGTCAATGATCATTCAAAAATCGGATTTTATATCCATAATCAAGCCGCTGAAAGCCGCTATTTCATCGAAACTCACGGGCAACACCGAAGGGGTACTCGTGAAAGATAAACTTATTATCGCCGATAACCACGAATACACGATTTCCGCGGAATTCAAATGCTCTGAAAAACCGTTCGTTTTACCGAAGCGGGCCATCGAACTGATCGAAAGCCTGCCGGAAGGCCAGATCAAGATAGAGCCAGGCGAAAAGGACGTGCTGATCAAGAGCGATGCCGGAAACGGTCGGTTCTCAACGGTACCGGCAGACGCATTCTATATCAGCAACCCGCTTTCAGTGAATAAAGCCGAAACATGCGCCTTCAGCGCTTCAACGCTGTGTGATCTGCTCTCCAGAGTGATCTACGCCTGCGCACACGATAACAGCGTGCACAGCGGCGTCCTGATCGAAGCTGATGGCAAGGAACTGCACCTTGCTGCAATGGACGGGTACAGGTTGGCGATCGCACACACAAAACAGAACAGCACCTTCAAGGCTATTCTGCCCGCGACCGCTGCCGCAAAGTTGATCTCGCTCGGCATAACCGGAAACATATCGATTCAGGCGACAAAAAACGCGATCTGTATCAGCACAGAGGGATATACAATCGCCACGAAGCTGTTGGCCTGGAATTTTGTAGATTACCGCGCCGCAGTGCCGAAAGCACATACCGCAACGCTGGAGATTGACCGCGGCGAGCTCGCCGACGTGATCACCAGATCGCTGATTTGTAGCTACAGCGGCACGGAGAAAGCGCCTATCAAGCTCGAATACAACAGCGGCATGCTGAAAATACGGAGCATTTCAACCGTAGCTGCTTATGAAGCGGAGATTGCTGCCCGTCTGATCGACGGCACCGAAGAAATCAAAATCGGCTTGAATGGAAAATACCTGCTCGACGCGTTGAAGAGCTATGCGGAAGAGAAGGTAACTCTGGAATACAACGGAACATTGAAGCCGCTTGTAGTCAACGGGGCGATGCTGACCTCCATCGTAATGCCTGTCCGGATCAAATGAGGCGCGAAAATGGACTATATAGATTTTCTTCGATCAAAGGTGATCACTGCAAATGAAAGCGGATTTGATATTTCGCTCGATGAAGTCAACCCGGCGCTGATACCTCACCAGCGGGATGCCGTAGTGTGGGCCGTGAAAGGCGGGTGCCGCGCCCTGTTTGAGAGCTTCGGGCTCGGAAAGACCGTTCAGGAATTGGAATTCTGCCGGATCACCACGGAGCACGACGGCGGCAAAGCGCTGATCGTACTTCCGCTCGGCGTGAAACAGGAGTTTCAGCGGGACGCCGTTCAGCTGCTCGGTATGCCTGCGCCGCCTTACGTGCGCACCGCCGCGGAAATCGAAGCCTGCGAAGCAACGATCATGCTGACGAACTATGAGCGCGTAAGAGACGGCGATATCGACCCGGCTGTATTTACGACCGTCTGTTTGGACGAAGCCAGCGTGCTGCGCGGCTACGGTACAAAAACCTATCAGACGTTCCTTCCGAAGTTCCGCAGCGTGAAATACAAGCTCGTTGCCACGGCCACGCCGGATCCGAACAGATACAAGGAGATCATCCACTATGCCGGATTCCTCGGCGTGATGGACACCGGCCAGGCACTCACAAGGTTTTTTCAGAGAGACAGCACAAAAGCGAATAACTTGACGCTGTACCCGCACAAGGAAGATGAATTCTGGTTGTGGGTGAGCTCGTGGGCGCTGTTCCTTCAATCACCGGCAGATCTCGGATATGACCCGATAGGCTATGAGCTGCCGCCGCTGAAAATCAATTACCACAAGCTCGGATCAGACGTAACCTTCAATACGGAACGTGACGGGCAGGTGCGGATCGTAACTGACGCATCTGAGGGGCTGACCGCCGAAATGCGCGAGAAGAAGTATTCCATTGCCGCCCGTGTTGCAAAGATGAAGGAGATTGTTGACGCCGAGCCGGGTGAACACATCATACTCTGGCATGATCTGGAAGACGAGCGCCGCGCCATCAAAGCCGCGCTCCCGGAAGCGGTAGAGGTTTACGGCGCGCAGGATCTCGACGTCAAAGAGCAGCGCGTGATCGACTTCGCCGAGGGTAAGACCCGGCTGCTGGCCACCAAAAAGGAGATCTCCGGTCAGGGCTGCAATTTTCAGAAGCATTGCCATCGCGCTATATTCGTCGGCATAGACCACAAGTTCAATGATTTCATACAGGCGATCCACCGCATTTACCGCTTTTTGCAGACCGAAGAGGTCGTGATCGATATCATTTACACGGAGAAAGAACAATCCATATTGGACGATCTTCTTGCAAAGTGGGAGCGATATAACCAGCAGGCGGCAAAAATGCAGGCGCTGATCAAGGCGAACGGCCTTAGTAATACGCTGATCGCCGAGAAAATGCAGAGAAGCATAGGAGTAAACAGAGTGAAAGTCACGGGTAAACACTATACCGCGGTTCTGAACGATTGTGTGGAAGAAGTCAAAACGATGCCGGATAATTCGGTCGATCTGATCCACACGTCGATCCCGTTCAGCAACCACTATGAATACACTCCGTCATATAACGATTTCGGCCACAACGAAGACAACGAGCGGTTCTTCGAGCAGATGGATTTCCTCGTTCCGGAGCTGCTGCGGATCCTGAAACCCGGCCGCGTGGCAGCGATCCACGTAAAAGACCGCATCCTGTTCGGGAACGCCACCGGCGACGGTATGCCAACCGTGGATCCTTTTTCCGGAATGACCGAGCAGTGCTTTATGAAACACGGCTTTCGGTACATGGGGCGAATCATCGTTCTGACCGACGTCGTGCGCGAGAATAACCAAACGTACCGCCTCGGATGGAGTGAGCAGTGCAAGGACGGAACTAAGATGGGCGTCGGGTGCCCAGAGTACATCCTTCTGTTCCGCAAACTGCCAACCGATACCTCCAAAGCCTACGCCGACGATCCCGTGAGCAAGAGCAAAGAGGATTATACCCGCGCGCAATGGCAAATCGACGCACACGCCTTCTGGCGCTCTTCCGGCGACCGTTTAGTCACCAAAGAAGAAATCGCAAATACGCCTGTAAAATCGCTCCAAAAAGCCTATTCCAAGTATTCCGCACAGCACGTCTATGATTACGCGGAACATGTTCGGTTCGCAAAATCTCTCGACGAAAAGGGCCGTCTGCCCGCCACCTTTATGGTGGTAGCGCCTGCATCGTGGAGCCCGGAGATCTGGGACGATATCAACCGGATGAAGACGCTGAACACCGCTCAAAGCCAACGCCGTCAGGCAATGCACGTCTGCCCGCTGCAGCTCGATATCGTTGAGCGGATTATCAACCGTTATTCAAACCCGGGCGAGCTCGTGTTTGATCCCTTCGGCGGCCTCATGACCGTGCCGTATATGGCGATCAAGATGGGGCGCTGCGGTTACGGCGTCGAGCTCAATGCGGATTACTTCCGGGACGGCGTCGGTTATCTCGAAGAAGCAGAGGCCGAGATCGGCCAGCCGACGCTTTTTGACCTGTTGGAGGATAACGCATGAAAGGTACACAGTTATTGATATCCGACCTTCTGGATGGAACAGGAGCAACACCGGACGGCAAGCTTGTTGTTGACGGGTTCGCCGGTGGCGGCGGCGCGTCCACGGGCATGGAAATGGCCCTCGGCAGGCCTGTGAGCATTGCGATCAACCACGATGAAAGCGCGATTCTTATGCACCAGATGAACCATCCGCAGACGAAGCATTATAAAGATAACATCTGGATGATCGACCCGAGGGAAGCGACCAAAGGCCGCCCTGTGGGGCTGGCGTGGTTCTCGCCCGATTGTAAGCACTTCAGCAGGGCGAAAGGCGCCGCGCTTGTTGACCGTAATATCCGCGGCCTTGCGTGGGTGGTTGTCAAATGGGCAGCGCTGGCGCGCCCCGCTGTGATTATGATGGAGAACGTACCGGAGTTCGTTACCTGGGGCCCCGTCCGCAAGGGTAAACCTGTGAAGAAAAAAGCCGGGCAGACGTTCGCCCGCTGGAAACAGCAGCTCGAAGATCTCGGCTACCATCTGGAATACCGCGAGCTTTGCGCTGCGGACTACGGCGCGCCGACGATCCGCACCCGCTTCTGTCTGATCGCCCGCTGCGACGGACGGCCCATCGTATGGCCGAAGCCGACGCACGCACCTCGAAACAGCGAAGCCGTGAGATCCGGGAAGCTGCTTCCGTGGAGATCAGCAGCAGAAGTGATCGACTGGAGTCTGCCGTCCTATTCAATCTTTGCCAGCAAGAATGAACTCAAAGAGAAATACGGAATCAACGCGATCCGGCCGCTGGCGAACAATACCCAGGCGCGTATCGCGTGCGGGCTGGATAAGTTCGTGATCAGCAACGACGAGCCGTTTATCATGTGCAACAATGAACAAAACCAGCCGCACCGACTGACGGATCCCGTGCCGACGATCACCACCGGGAATCGGAATTACCTTTGTCTGCCGCAAATGAGGCCGTTCGCAATAGATTGTAACCACTCCGGCGGTGGGCATGTCGCGGATCTGCAAAAGCCGCTCGGTACGATTACCGCAAAATGCACGGCCGGCGTCGTTGCTCCGTACCTCTCGCAATACCATTCGCAGAAGGCCGGAGAATCCCGCGCACAGGACGTCCGGTACCCAATCATGACGGTGGACGCCTCGAACAGATACAGCCTGATCGCGCCGTATCTCACAGAATATTTCGGCAACGGCCAGCCCCTCGACGTGAAAGATCCGCTGCACACAGTTACCGCCCGCGACCGGGAATGCCTTACGTCCGTGTACGTCGATAAGTATTTCGGCGGTGGTTACAGCGGGTGCGGCAACAGCGTAAAGGATCCACTTACAACGGCAACTGCCGAACCGCGGCACAGCCTGATCGTTTCGCACCTTTCCAAGTTCTTCAGCGGCGTCGTTGGTGCGGATATAAAAGAACCGCTCCCGACCGTTACGGCGGTAGATCACAACGCCTTATGCGTTTCTCACCTCGCACATTTCAAAGGCAATGATAAGGGGCAATCCCCTCGGGATCCTCTCATGACCGTTACCGCATCGGATGGGCAGTTCGGGGAGATCCGCACCGTTGTAGTGAAGTATGACGGCCAACAGGATCTCGGTTTCTGGCCGCAGGTACGCGAAATGCTCAATCGATACACGAAATGGTGCATCTACGACGATGAGATCTTGCTCATCTGGATCGGTGATGCGTGGTACTTCATTTCGGATGTCTGCCTTCGGATGCTCACGCCGCGCGAGCTTTACTGCGCGATGGGCTTCCCGGCGGATTACATCATCGACGTGGACAACATGGGCCGGGCGATCAGCCGGAAAGATCAGGTCGCCCGCTGCGGAAACGCTGTGCCCCCGCCGCTGGCCGCTGCTATGGTCAGAGCGAACCTGCCCGAGTGGTGCATTGCGGCGTAGGAGGAATGCAAACGATGCTTGAAATACGTCCTTGTGATTTTCATACTGCACAGGTTTTCATAAAAGAAAATCATAGACATAATAAACCGCCTGTTGGACATAAGTTTTCAATCGCTTGCTATGACGGGGATCGGCTTTGCGGCGTCTGCACAGTCGGAAGACCTGTTGGCCGTTTCCTGGATGATGGTCTTACACTTGAAGTCAATCGATGCTGTACAGATGGCACAAAGAATGCCTGTTCAATGCTTTATGGCGCTGCATGGAGGGCTGCAAAAGCTCTTGGGTATAAGAAAATGTATACTTATACCCGCCAAAGTGAAAACGGTTCCTCTCTTCGCGCCGCTGGCTGGACATTTGATGGGCCTGCAGGCGGTACACATTGGACAGGCATGAGATACGAGCAACTTGAAATGCGGGACGAAATGAAACATAGGTGGTTCAAGGAGGTTTGATAAATGGAAAACGTGCTTGAACGCATGGAACGGATCGACGCGAAAAAGAGAATCGCCGATTTCATGGTCAAAGAGCAAATGCCGTATTCCTTCAAGGTGAAGTACGCGCGGATCCGCGCCGAAGAGTTTGTCCGGGAATGCGACGCCCGCGGCCTGAACTATCACGTTTCCGTTGGAGGCCTTGACAGTATCACGCTTTTTCTGTTTTTGAAAAGAATTCATCTCGACGCGCCGGGGATCAGCGTATCATCACTTGAAGACGTGAGCATACAGCGGGTGCACCGGCAGCTCGGTATCGAACGTCTGAAACCGGCGGTGCACCACGTTGATCCGGACGGTAAGGTGCACTATTGGAGCAAGCCGCAGATCATACAGGAGTTCGGCTTCCCGGTGCTGTCAAAAGAGATCGCCGCTAAGATCGAACTGTTGCAATCGCCTTCGGAGAAAAACGCCACGGTACGGCACGCCATCATCACCGGCGAGACCGGCGAATACGGCGGCTTTCAGACTGACAGCCGGATGCGGCTCTCCGAGCGGTGGCTATGGAAGTTTGGCGGCTACGAAAACGAGAACGAGGGCACTCACTATCAGATCGCCCCGTTTAAGGTATCGTCGAAATGCTGCTACTACCTCAAAGAGAAGCCGTGCGACGATTGGGCCCGGGAGCACAACAGCGTGCCGTTCCTCGGCTTGATGGCGTCTGAAGGCGGCCGTCGTGCGAAGAGCCTGCGTGTGAACGGCTGCAACTACTTCGGCGCTACCACGATCAGATCCGCGCCTTTTGCGATCTTCAACCGTCAGGATATTCTTCAGCTCGCCCTTGACCTGGACGTGCCGGTACCGGAGATCTACGGTACAATCGAGCGCAAAGACGATGGAACGCTTTACACTACCAAAGCCCAGCGCACCGGCTGCAACATGTGCGGCTTCGGTATTCACATGGAAAAACGCCCGAACAGATTTGATCTTCTGCGGGAGCGCAACCCGAAGGAATGGGAATACTGGATGTTTAACTGCGTTACAGATCCCGATACCGGCGAGAAATACGGCTGGAGTCGTGTGCTCGATTATATCGGCGTAGATTGGCGGGAGCAGCCGGAGCAGCTGACTCTTGATGATCTATTGAAAGGAGAATTGTGTTGAAACCCATATATGAACCAAAAGGCAAAGCGAAAGAATACGGCGATCTTGCCATCAACATTTACACCGGCTGCCCGCACCGCTGCTTCTATTGCTTCGCGCCGAACGTCCTTCATCGGGACAGAGAAGCGTTCCACAGCCACGTCGAACAGAGATCGTACATCGTTGAAGCTGTAAAAGATCAGCTCGAGCATGATCAAATCACCGGCAAGCTCATTCACCTGTGCTTCACTTGTGATCCTTACCCTACGGGCTATGATTCAACGCCGACGCGCGAAATCATCAAACTGCTTAAAGCTCACGGAAATCATGTGCAGATCCTTACAAAGGGCGACGGAAGCAGGGACTTTGATTTGCTCGACGAGGAAGACTGGTATGGTGTTTCTGTATCAAGCTTTAAGACAAGGGAGCCGGTTTCTGTGTATGCATATCGTTCTCCATATGAGAGACAAGCCATTGCTCCATATGCTCGTATAGCTATGGCAGAAGAAGCAAAAAGAGCTGGAATCAAAACATGGATATCTCTCGAACCGGTAGTGGATGAAGATGTGTTGAAAGGGTTTGCTTGTTTTTCCAATACCTTTGATAAGGTGAAAATAGGCAAGCTGAATTATTTTCCTTCTGATATCAATTGGTCTGCATTCGGCCGCAAAGCAGAGGAAATGTGCAGGACTCTCGGTATCGAGTACTATATCAAAGAAAGCCTTCGTGCTGAAATGGAGGGATCGGAATGACAGCAAACGACATTCGGGCAGCACTCCGGACGAAATACCACGACAGCCGGCAATTTGCCATCGCAGAAGAGGTCGGCCTGACGACCGGATTCAGTCATCGACGCCTCGATATGATGATTCTCGACTGTTATAACTCTAACGGCTTTAGGATCGATGGCTTCGAGATCAAAGTCAGCACGAGCGACCTTCGCCGCGAGCTCGAGGATCCAGAGAAACACGTCGCATTCTTCGATGTGATCGACTATTACACCATCGCGGTCCCGGCCGGTGTTGTGGATCCGCTCTTAGACATCATCCCAAAGAAGTGGGGAATCCTGATCGTGAACGAGGACGGAACAACGCGCTTCAAGCGTAGGCCGCTCGCGCTCGAGGACAGAAAGGCAGACAAGGCCGTCCCCCGTGGTTTCTTCGCATCAATCGTGAGAGCAGTCCAGAGCAGGCAGCCTGCAGATCAGGAACTCCGCAAAGAGTACGAGCGTGGAAAAACAGAAGGAAAAGCTGAGGCAGAGCGTCACCAGGCGTATATGAGAGACAGGGTGCAGCGAGAGGCGGCCAAGCTCGATGCTTATGATAAACTGTGTTCCCGATTCTCTCTTTATCGTGATGACAATATCGACGAAGTGATGGACGAGTTCGAGTCATTCAGAAAACTGCGCACGGATTGGCTTTGCGATCGTCTCTCCGTAACGATCAAGGAACTCGTCAATCTTCGTGATTCGCTTGGCGGTATAAAGGAGGTATCTTAATGAACATAGGAAAAGCTGTTGCTATATTTGCAAACATCGAAAGCGATAAATACACAGTCGAAGAAAAAGGCACCGCGATTATGCAGGTCGCTCAGATGCCCACCCATAACGGCATCACAAAGACGGCGATGCTCAAGGTGATCTGGTGGCTGCTGAATATGTGCTTTGATCTGCCGGAAGAAACAGAGATCCCGAAGTTTGAAGGGAGGCTGATTCGATGACTTCCGTTCTGTTAAGTGTTCGCCCGGAATGGTGCGAGAAGATCGCAAGCGGGCAGAAAACCGTAGAGGTGCGCAAGACGAAACCGCACCTGGAACCGCCATTCAAGTGCTATATTTACTGCACGAATAAAGGCAAAAGTCTTTGGTACTATGATGATCGCTTTGAATCGCAAGAAAAGATGAACAGCAAGGTAATCGGCGAATTTGTATGCAATCGCGTAGAGGACTATTCCAAATGGGAATATGATATTCCGGCTCTGTATCGGCATATCAACCTTTTCGCTTGTATAGATTATCCTGAATTGTATAAATACCTGCCTGATGGTGGAGGCTACGGCTGGCATATCTCCGATCTCGTGATCTACGATAAACCAAAGGATATTTCATCATTTAGGCACCCCTGCCCGAACGCTGGTCCGTGGTGTACGATGTGCAGATATGTAAAGATTTATCGAGGTAAACTGTTGTGCGAAAGTATACTAACCAGGCCGCCTCAGAGCTGGTACTATGTGGAGGAGGTGCCTCATGGCTCATGACTGTTAGAGATTTATCCCAGCTTTCTTATATGGACATGGATATTAAGAGGTTGGAGGAGCTCCGAAAGAAAAAAGCATCTGATCTGGAGGGGCTTAGAAGTAGAAGTACCAGCATGACCGTAAATATGAGCGGTATGCCAAGATCTGCATCACCACGAAACAACCTGGAAGATATCATTGCTTTGATCGATGAAAAAGAACGTGAAATCATATCTCTGGATAAAAGGATCCAAAAAAAACGAATTCTGTACGAATCAGTAAAACAGGAACTTGAAGAAGAAATTGAAACGTGCGACGATTGCCGTATTGCTCTAATATTAAAACTCAGGTTTGTTGATCTTCTCTCTTGGCAACAGGTCGCAAATAGAATCGGCGGAAAAAACACAGCTGATGGGGTAAGAAAAGCATGCGATCGATATTTACGCAAAAAACTTCCCTAAAAAGATGTCCGTTTTGTCCGTTAATAATGTGATATTATGATATAAAGAATAAAAGAAAAAAACTGACGCAATTCGTAGAAATGATAAGCGCCAGTTTTTTGTTTAGATGTGTAAGATGTTAAAATGTGTAGCAATGAAATTATTATAAAAAAGTGTTGACAAAGCAATGGATGTAGTGATATAATACATTAGCGCATATATCTTATCTTATCTTAGATATTCGCAATGATAGTAGCAATTTTAACGATTGCTTCTAATGCGCATAAAAACGTTTCCACGTTTTTAAGGCAAGCATTCGCGGCAATAAAGATACCGATAAACGTTACTACTCCAATAATAACTATCTTAAGGGTCTTTTTATTTGCGTTTGCTTGCTTCTTGGGAGTTGTTGTGTCAGTAATCGTAACGTTGTTGTGGTTTCCCCAGCAAACAACATGATGTATGACCTTTTTCATTTATATCACCTCTCTTTCCAGGAATAATACAGAAAAACAAACTTTTTCAATTATACAAATCTGTAAACCTCCCTTTTTATCACTACACCATTGTATATTAAACGCGACATATGTCTAATCTATATTATATATTTTTTGACATACGTGAGTCAATGCCGATTTTATTTTTATTTTTGTAATCACAATAAAATTTATAGTTAGTCCACACTTTTACAATAAAAATATCAAAGATACCATTGGTTCAATGGTATCTTTTTTTGTTCATTAAATAAAAAAGGTACTGTAAAACGTTTATAAAAGCTTGCGGGCTTGGTAACCCCAAAATTCGATCAGTTACCGGAGATTTTTTCGGGGTGTTCCGTTCCTTTTTTTGTTTTTTCACCGCCTCACGGTTTCGCCGCCTCACAGTCTTATGGTTTCACAGTCTCACGGGTTTCACGGTCTCCTGTTTCACCACTTCACCGTTTCACAGTATCGTCGTTCCATTATTATTCACTGTTTCATCGTGTCATTGTTTCCAGTTTTTCATTATTGTCCGCATAGCTCAGTTGGCGAGAGCATAGGGCGATCAGCCCAGAATACGGCGGCGGTTCGAATCCGCCTGCGGGCACCAAACCGTTTTTGGTTTTCGCGAACCGGTTTATGAGGCGTTCCGGGCGGGCATGAGCCAAAACTAAAAACGCCTCTCACCTTCCATATGAAGGATATCAAGATCGCGCGGCATGGATCCAGCGCAGGCACGGTGTGGATCCGGCGCGGGCACGGTGTGGATCCGGCGCGGGTGCAGTATGAATCACAAAAACTGATTAGGGGCTGAACATATGTCTGATAAGATCACACGGGAAACAGAGGTAAGCACCGGAGAGTTGGCGCTTGTGCTGGGGGTGACCGCCAGATATGTGAGACAACTGGCGGAGGACGGCATCCTCGTCAAAAGCAGCCGCGGAAGATTCAATCTGGCACAGGGCGTACAAACCTACATGGAAGCCAAGGGATCGGATGAGCCGGATGAAGAGGAGCAGCGAAGCGACCGTGAAATCAATCGCTCCAGGATGAGCGCCGAAGCGAAACTGAAAAATGCAAAGGCAGAGATCGCAGAATTGGACGCACAGGAACGAAAAGGCAAGATGCACCGCTCCGAGGACGTTGCGGCAATGACGGCTGACCTGATCTACGCGATCAGAGGGGACCTTCTGGCATTGCCCGGACGGCTGGCGGTTGCCGTGATCGGCGTCACAACTGCCGCTGAGGCGAGCGAAATCATACGCCGCGAGGTGTATCTTGTAATGGATGAGCTGGCCGCATACGAATATGATCCCATAAAATACGAAGAACGTGTGAGGGAGAGGCTTCGGTTAGAGGCTGTGGAAGACGCCGGCGAAGAATAGACAGATTTCTTATTACGCCTTGCGCGGATCTTTTACTCGCAGATTATAATGTCCGGTTAAGGATCGTCGGCATTTTGCAAAATTACAAATAATGCTTTCCTCTGAGGAGCTCGCCGGTTTTTTGAGATTTTTCCCGGCGGGCTTCTTTTAATACATATCACATGGGACGTGGATACAATGGCGTCGCGAAAGGCGGGTTCAAAGACAAAGAAGGACAGTGACGAAATGCGAACGGCACCGGAAAAGGCGCAGCCTGTTGCCGATCTGCCTGAAAAGGCTGGTGGCAAAAAAAAGAGAACGGCAAAACCAAAGGATCAGCCTGATGTTTGTGCGACCGGGAAAACGGGGTACGACGAAGAGAGAACGGCGCAACCAATGGTGCAATCCGATTCTGATCGCACCGTGAATACGGACGTCGGCGACAAAAAGAAAACAGCAAAGTCAAAGGCGAAGTCTGTTGCCGATCTGCCTGAAAGGGCGGGCGGCGACGAAAAGAAGGCGGAAAAGGCCGAAAAAACGGATCCCGGGACAAAAAAAAGAAAAACCGTAAAGCAGAACATCGCTCGGGCAACGGAACGATCCGTCGGCGCTCCGCATGAAAAGTCGGACGGTGACGAAAAGCAATCGGCATTGAAAAAAGCGCAGCCTGTTGCCGATCTGTCTGAAAGGGCGGGCAGCGATGAAAAGAAGGCGGCAAAGACCGATAAAACGGACCTCGTGACAAAAAAAAGAAAAACCGTGAAGCGGAACGTAGCGCGGCTGAACGCCGCGATACGCAAAGCGGTGAACGGTTTCAAGCCGCCGGAGATGCTGACCGTAAGCCAGTGGGCAGATAAAAAACGCCGCCTGTCGGCGGAAAGCTCCGCTGAGACCGGCGCCTGGCGCACGAGCAGAACGCCATATCTGAAGGAAATCATGGACGCCTTTACCGACCCGCGTGTGCGGCACATCTCGATCGTGGCCAGTTCCCAGGTGGGCAAGAGCGAAACGCTGAACAACATGATCGGCTATGCGATCGATCAGGATCCGAGCTCGATCTTATTCATACATCCGACGACCATCGACGCGAAGGAGTACTCAAAGCTCCGCATTGCGCCGATGATCAGGGACTGCCCGACTCTGAGGCGTAAGGTGGCAGACCCCAAGAGCCGCGACAGCGGAAACACCATAACACAAAAGAGCTACCCCGGCGGCATACTGACCATGTGCGGCTCTACGGAGGCACACGCGCTGGCCTCAAAGCCCATCCGCTACGTTTTCGGCGATGAGCGCGACCGTTGGGCGACAAGCGCCGGGGACGAGGGTGACCCGTGGCTGCTGGCTACCGCCCGGCAGATCACTTTCTACAACGCAAAAAGCGTGGAATGCTCCACCCCGACGATCAAGGGCGCGAGCGCGATCGAAAAATCCTACGTTAAAGGCACGATGGAGCGGTATAAGAGCCGCTGCCCTCACTGCGGGGGCTACCACGAAATCAGATTCGACGATATCCGCTTCGAGTATAACGAGATCGAAACGAAGGACGAAATCACCTACGACGTATATAACATCTGCTATGTTTGCCCCGGGTGCGGCGGCGTTTCGACGGAATCGGAGATCAAACGCGCGCCGGCGCGTTGGGAGGCTGAGAACCCGGACGCATATCGGCTGCACGGCACGAGGAGCTTTTGGCTCACAAGCTGGGTCAGTCCATGGGCCAGCTGGAGCAGCACCATCGTAATGTTTCTGGACGCCCGAGGCGATTCAAAAAAAATGCAGGTGGTATACAACACCCGTTTCGGACGGTTGTGGGAGGACAGGGGCAACCTTGAGGATGAGGATACGGTCATGGCCCGCCGGGAGAACTACGGGACAAAGCCGGACGGCACGCCAGTGGAGCTGCCGGAGGGCGTACTTTACCTTACCATGGGCGTGGACACCCAGGACGACCGACTGGAATATGAGGTGATCGGATACGGCCACTTCGGCGAAAGCTGGAAGATCCGGCGCGGGCGGATCATGGGACGACCAAGCAGCGACGACGTCTGGGAAGCGCTGGACGAAGCGATCAACCGCCGCTATCAATTCGCAGACGGTCATACGCTGCGCGTCGGCTACACCTTTATTGATGAGGGCGGTCACTACACCCAGGACGTCCGCCTGCGATGCAGAGAGCGCCTCGCGCGAAAGGTTTTTGCCATCAAGGGCCGCGCCGGGGACGGCATTCCATATACCTCGACGCCGAAAAAGGTGGATATCGTCGTTGACGGCAGATATATCGGCAAATGCTGGTGCTATGAGATCGGCGTGGATTCCGGGAAACAGCAGATCATGGATAACCTTCGCGTGCAGGAGCCGGGGCCGAACTACATGCATATACCGCGCCGGGATGAATACGACCGGCAGTATTATAAAGGCCTGCTCAGCGAGCGCATGGTATACGATCCAAAGCGGAAGCACCCGTGGCACTGGGAGAAGATCCCGGGGCATGAGCGTAACGAACCGCTGGATATGACGAACTACGCAAACGCCGCATTTAAGGCCGCCGCGCCTGATCTGGACGCAAAGGAGAAGAGGTTGAGAGAGCTGCGGCTCGGAAAAAAGACGCCGCATACGGCGCAAACAAGCGCCGCGCCCGCCTCCTCCGCCGCGCGGCCGACGCGATCGGCGCGGAAGGATCCGCTGGAAAGCACGGACTGGTAAAGAAAACAAAAAACCATCGATAACGCAATTATCGAAGTTGAGATAATGGAGTGTTTCACAATGAAAACAACACAGCTATGTCAATATACGTTCGGAAATAAAAAAAGGGGATGAAAAAAATGCGTGTCATTCAAAAGATCAGAAACGCCTTGAAGCGGCGGCACATGCGAAAATACATGCCAAGGATGGGACTGATCAGAGGCAGTAAACGCTACAAAAGCCGAAGGATCGCGCGGGAGATCGCGCGAAACCATATGCGGCTGGCCGGGCTGCGAAGGGTGAATATCCGTTTTCGGACGGAATGGAGGCGGTACCTGTGAGCAAATATCTTCGGACAGACGCGGAGGGCCGAGTGGAAACGGGAATCGAAGATCCGAATGCCTGCCGATATCTTTATAACAGCGTATGCGGTTTACCTGACACCCCAATGCACGGCAGGAACCCGGGAGAAGAGATCTGCGCCTTTTGCGGTCGTTTCGCGCCGGAAAAGGACGTTGGCTCTTCTCGCAGCGGACAGTGACAAGCTGCCGATACGGCGGGCGCGGCGAGATGAGGCCCGTACGTGAAAGCGCTTAAGTTCCGCGTTGAAAAGGAAGGCGTTGATCTCAACAGCAGAAGCCGATGCTTATAAGCCGCCGATGCGGCGGACGCGGCGAAATGGGGCCGATACCTGAAGGCGCCGGAGAACCGCGACGAAAAGAAATGCGTTGTCAGCAGATCGCATAAAAAAGGAGTGACAAAATGGCTTTTAGGACAGATACGGAGCTGCGGGATATCGTGAAAGAGACGATCATGGCTTATGATCGGTTTGAAATACTGCGGGAAGCAAAAATACTTGTGCTTTACTGCGATCGCGACAAAAAGAGCAGGGGCAAGCGTGTGTTTGCCGATACGCGAAAAACAAACGAGCTCTATCGTTTTTTGACCGGAGTTGATTTTATCATCACCTTTTATGCGGGCGTGGAGATGATGAGCGAGACGGCACTGCGGGTGCTGGCCTACCATGAGCTGCTGCACGTTGGGTATGAAACGCGCGGGGATAGCGTAGTGACGAGAGTCATTCCGCACGATATAGAAGATTTCAGCGACGTGATCGAGCGTTTCGGAATAAACTGGCCGCTGCTGCAGGACAATGCCGACAACTGACAGCAGAAACGCTTGCGCAGGCGCGGTGTGTCAGTAGTCAGTAGTCAGTGGTCAGAGGGCGCGGCACCTTATTTCGCTGTTTGCCGTTCGCTGTTTGCCGTTCGCAGAAGCGCCGCGGGCGCAGGCGCGCGCAGCGCGAAAGTGGCCGCCGAGGGCGGCATTTTAAAATGAAATATCAATCCCCCGTACGGAGGTGGACGCATGAAGCATATCGAAGCGAAAAAAACAGGAATAACGGTATATCTGAGCGGACCGATCACCGGTGTGAGTGATTACAAGGAACGCTTTGCAGAATACCAGGTGGAAATGCAAAAGAGGGGCTGGGCTGTGATCAACCCTGCGACGCTTCCGAGAGCCCTGGACGACCGGGCCGCAATGCGGATCTGTTTTGCCATGATCGACGCGGCGGACATCGTTGTGTTTTTGCCCGGTTGGAAAAAAAGCCGCGGCGCAAAGCTGGAACGCGCATACTGCAATTATATGGATAAAGGAATCCTTGAAATCAGCGAGGGAACGAAATGACGGAACGGAAAAATCAGGCGGATCAGAGCCGCGGGTATCATCTGAAGATCGTGCGCGGGCCGCTGGCAAGCGGCTATTCGGACGCCGGGGCGAGTTTAACGAAACGCAGCATGAAGGCGTTTATCGCCGCGTCGCTTTCCGCCGTGGAGGATATCGATTTCAACAACGCGACGATGCGGCAGCGCGGCAGGATGCTGTACATGGCCAGCCCGATCGCCACCGCCGCGATCAATACAAACCGCACCAAGGTGGTGGGCAGCGGGCTTTACATGCGCTGCGCCGTCGATCGCGACGTGCTTCGAATGACGGAGACCGCCGCCGCCGAATGGAGCAAACGCACGCAGGCGGAGTTCCGGCTCTGGGCGGAGAATAAGCTGATGTGCGACAGTCTGGGCATGAACAACTTCTATGAGCTCCAGAAGCTGGCGCTCAAGAGCGCGCTGATGAGCGGCGATCTGTTTGGCCTGATCCGCCATGAGGACGCGACCTCTGCCCTCCCCTACGGGCTGCGCATCCATCTGATCGAGGCGGACAGGATCTCCACACCGATCCGGCACCGCGGGGGTCGGCTGAAAACAGAGGGGGAAACCGCCGACGGCAACAAGATACACGACGGCGTTGAGGTGAACACCGCCGGGCGTGTGATCGCCTATTACATCTGTTCACACTATCCGAATTCGCACGTAGATCTGGACAACAGCAGCTGGACGCGTATCGAGGCCGTAGGCCGCGAGACGGGACTGCCGAACATGCTGCACGTTATGGACCCCGAACGCCCGGAGCAGTACAGAGGCGTGACATATCTCGCGCCGGTGATCGAAACGCTGCTGCAAAGCCGCCGTTATACGGAGAGCGAGCTGACCGCGGCAATCGTGCAGAGCTACCTGACGGCATGGATCACGACGGAAACGGACCCGACGGAATTTCCCTTCAGCGCTACCGGCGACGATCTCGACGCCCTGGACGATATACCGCTGTCACCGAAAAACATAGAGGGTGATACAGCCGAAAAGCTGCCCGTTTCGCTGCGTACGCGCGCCGACGAGGTGGAAATGGGCCCGGGCACGGTGAACGTGCTCAAACCTGGAGAGAAGGTAGTGCTCGGGAACCCGAACATTCCGACGGCCGGTTTTGAATCCTTCATGAAAACCATAATCAAACTGAGCGGCGCCGCGCTGGAACAGCCCTACGACGTTCTGATGAAGGAGTTCGACTCTTCTTATTCGGCGGCAAAGGGCGCGTTGGAGGAAGCGTGGTACGTTTTTCTGATGCTCCGCAAATGGTTCGTTTCGGACTTCTGCCAGCCGATCTATGAGATATGGCTGGCCGAGGCGGTCGCCCGCGGACGTATCAACGCGCCCGGCTTTTTCTCGGATCCGCTGATCCGGAAGGCGTGGTGCGGCGCGGTATGGGACGGTCCCGCGCAGACGCATCTGGACCCGATCAAGGAAGCGCGGGCAAATGAAACGCTCGTGGCGCACGGCTGGAAAACGAACGCGCAGATCACCCGCGAAAGCTACGGCGGGGACTGGTATGAAAATATGGCCGCCCTTGCAGCGGAAAACGGCATAGCGCCGCAGATAAATCAGACATCGGTATGAGAGGAGCTTCAAAATGGAAACAAGACCCACGAGAGAAGAGATCATAGCGTTCGCGCGCGCAATGAACGAAAACGCGGAAGCGTTGGACCGCAGCGACACCCACGGCATTCTCGTCATGCAGGATAAGGAGCTGTGTGCGATAAGCCAGATCGGTAGGCCAAAAGAGCTGCTGGCGCTGTATGCGATCGCGCTTGGGAAATTCTGCAAGGGTATGGAGATCACAAGCTATAAGGAGATATTGCGGCTTTGTAAAAAGTTGGCGAAGCACGTATGGATCTCGATGAAAGACGACAATGCCGGCAGGCCCGACGCTGACGCAAAAAAGCATAACCCGCACGATATTACAACCGCAGACGTCAGCCCAGCCTCCCTCGCCGCGCAGACCGACGATACTTCCGCGGGGGTGACGAAATGATCAACCGGAAAGACGCGCAGATCATGGTGGATTACTACTCGAAACTGATCGAGCAGCTGACCGAAGCAAAACTCGCGCTGCTGCGGGGCGGTGCAAAAAGCTACACCATTGGCGATCGGAGTTTGACCCGGTTCGACATTGACAAGCTGGGCGCCGAGATCGACGACGCCGTGCTGAAAAAAGCGGAATATGAGTCGCTGCTGGCAGGCCGCGCACCCCGGAAGGCGGTCGGCGTTATCCTAAAATCGTAATTTTAAGATCAAAAAAAAGCCCCGCCATTGGCGGAGCAAGGACGTCGTCCTTACCGGCGGGGAGTTCAGGAGCTCAACAGAGTTTTCAGGGATTCCTGCAGCACTTGGGAAAAGTTGATTTTCTTCGCCTGCGCAGCGGCATTCAGCCATGCGGGCAGCGTGACGGTGCGGTTTACGGAACGATTCACTTCTGCGAGGCGGATCGCCGGCATATAAACGTCGACGAGCGTGACGCACTCGTTTGCTTCGTGTCCAACATTATGAAGCGGCGTGGGCGCAGGGATAGGCAGATCGTTTTCTTCCATACTCCAGAGATGGCCGCCGAGCGCTTCCTGCGCATTGTTCAGCGCTTCGACTTCGGTTTCGCCGCAGGTGGCGCACCCCGGAAGATCGGGAAACGTTACGGCGATCTCATAGCCATCCTCGTAAGTGAGTACAGCTGGAAAACAGTAGCTGATGGGTTTCTTTTTCATGTGTGTACCTCCGAATCATCGCGTTGCGTATACCCCCCCCCGAAGGGGGCGGGGCTGTGTCAGAACACAAGCCCCGACTGTTTCTCGATGCTTTTTAACGTTTTGGGCGGGAGATCTTTTTTCGGGTGTGGAACGGTAAAGATACCAGGCTTCGTAGGGTGTTTGAAGTGGTGATGGCTGCCGGTGACCCGATCGAGAACCCATCCGTCTGCTTTCAGCATCTTGAAGACTTCCGAAGAAGAATAGCTCTTCACTATTTTCTCCTCCTGTAATAGGATATGCGCCTTGCGCTGGTAATATAATAACACATATTATTATATTTGTCAAGCATTATTTACACATATTATTATATTTGTTTTCATAAAAAAGAGGTGGTTTTAACTGAAAAACGACGACAGATACAACGCGGAGGGTTACAGCGATCCGACTGCGTATCAGGCGCTGAAGAACATCGAAGAACGGGAACGAATCGCCGATCAGCGAGCCGGGCTCCTTATGCGGCTGCTGCGCGACCTTTTCAGTTTGACCGGCTTTACCTCTCTATCACCCTTCAGGGTGAAGGACAGGAAAACCGGCCGGGTTTATACAAACGAACAAAAAAACGGAGGTGATGCGGATGGCAAAGGGAACAAAAAATAGCCCCGCGCTCTACCCGCAGAGAACAGGTTACAGTGTGAGAGCCGCCTCGGACAGCATCGAGCTGACCCTGTACGGCGAGATCATGCCCCGCCGCCCGATAGATTACGAGACCGGGGAACCGATCGAAGGCGACTTTATTGTGCAGGACGAGATCCTTGCGGATCTGGCTACGGCAGTAAAAGCAGGGGTGAAAAAAGTGCACCTGCATATCAACTCTCTCGGCGGGGACGCCGCGACGGCGCTGACCGTACACAATAAGATCCGCGAGTATATAGGGCATGGCGTAAGCTTTTTTTGCACAGTGGACGGGTTTGCCGCCAGCGGCGGGAGCCTGATCATGTGCGCCTGTGACGACGTGAGCGTTTACCCCGCATCACTTGTGATGATCCACAAGTGTATCGCGCTGATGATCGGGTATTATAACGCGGACGAGCTGCGAAGCGCCGCGCGGAGCAACGACGCTTACGATAAGGCGCAGATCGCAGTATACGCGCGGAAGACGGCGATGAGTGAGACGGTGTTGAGCCACATGATGAGCGACACCACTTATATGAGCGGCGCGGAGGCCGTCCAACGCGGCTTCGCCGACCGGGTGCTGGACGGCGAGGGGCTGAAGATCGCCGCCTGTGCGGACGGCAGCGGCCTGACAGTAGGCGGAAGGATCGTAGCGCTCTCTGACGATGAATGGTCGGCGCTGCAGGAATTCGGTAAGCGGAACACACAATTCGGGATCCCGCTCTCCCCCGTTACGCGGGCGCAGAAGAAGCCCCTTATGGGGCAGGCGCGGCAGGGCCGCGAAAGTGCGCCGCCGAACAGCGGCGATCATAATGAGGACGGAAACGGAACCGGGAACGGGTGCGCCGCCGTTGGAATGCCTGCGGCAGGGTCACCTGTCGGCTCCGAGGACGGCCCTGCCGCGGAGGGCATTTATAATACAGGCAGACCGGGAACCGCGCCTGAAGGAAACGCCGGGAACGGGAACGCCGGGAACGGGAACGCCGGGAACGGGAACGCCGCAGAGAACAGTATGTCCGCCGGGGAACCGGCTGATATAAATCAAATCAAGCCGAAAGGCGAAAATAAAGGAGGAGAAATCCGAATGGCACAGAATCTTGGGGAACTGAGAACCGAAAACCCCGAACTGGCTGCGCAGGTCGTTTCCGACGTGCGCGCCGAAATGGCCGGCGAGCTGGAAAACGCAAGCGCCAGCGCCGCCCGGACGGAGCGCGAAAGACTCGCCGCCATCGACGAGATCGCGCATCTGTTTGACGCTGAGACCGTACGCGCCGCAAAATACGGCGACACGCCCATGACAGCGGAACAGATGGCGTTTGCCGCCGCGAAAAAGGCCGCGCAGGCGGGCGGCGCGTTTCTGAACGCGATGCATGCGGACGGTAAAGCCACCGAGGGCGTAGGCGCCGCGCAGAACACGCCGGAGGACCCGAAGGCGAAAACGACTGCGGAGAAACTGGAAGACGCGAGAGCCAGCGTGAAGGCGCTGCTTGGGAAAGGAGGCAAAAACTGATGAAGGAACTCGGCAGAAAAGTAGGCGAAATGACCTATGACGGCCTGATCACCGACGTTGCGCCCGACGTTGTGGTGTGCGGCGTTGTGTTGGCGGCGCCGGAAAGCGAAACCACCCTGAAACGCGGCACCCTGCTGACGGCAGGAGAAAACGGCTTTGCCGCCGCAGCCGCTGAGGACTTTGCGGTAAACGGCACGTGCGCGATCCTTTGCGACGACGTGACTTATTCGGCAGCGGCGCCCGTGACCGCCTACGTGGCGGGGTGCTTCAATCCCGCTCGCGTATGGATGGACAACGGCGAAAGCCTGACCGAAAACGAAATCGATACGCTGGCGTTCGCCGCGCAGGGGCTCTATTTCAAAGCCGCAGTGGGGGTATAATATGAGCGATACGTTAAAGCCGCGCTCGAATCTGGAACAGATCCTCAACGGCGACAAGGTCACGCCCAAAAACCGCCTTGCGTATTTCGTAAAGAAAGCGATCGACAGGATCATCGGCAGTTCCGGAGGCGGCGAAAATGACGAGATCGTTATAACCGCGACGGTGAATCCCGTTACGAAAGAGATCAGCAACGCCTCCATGACGCTGGACGATGTAGTTGCCGCCGCAAAGGAGGTCAAACGGCTCGTTTTCCGCATTGCGGTAGAAATCGATGGCGTTATCTATTCTTATACAACATTTCCCGCGATGGATATAACTGAGTTTATCGATAACGGAGAGACTGTAAAAACGGCGATATTTTCCCATCAAACGATGGATGATGGGCGGTTAGAAACCTTTATTATAGCCGCAGTCAGCGGCGACCATGACGGCGCTTGGACATTTCACGAGATTCCCGCATCCGGCAGTGATTTTGTGGTGACGTTTACTGCAACAATGCTTGACGGTCGGGTTACGATGCTGACAGCAGACAAGCAAATATCTGAAATCATCGAGGCGCGTACGGCCGGTAAACGAGTTATTGGCAGAATATCTGATCCCTACGAGCAGGAGTTTATGTTCACCATGTTGAACGACGATAACGAGGGCGATTTGTACGTAGGTTTTATGGCAGCGTTTCCGGACGCCGGAACGCAGAAAACAAAACTGTGCTCAGTGTTAGGCCACGCGACGCTCATTGAAGGCGCCGAGAACGACGAATGGAGTTATTACGGCGATTAAAGCCCGAAAACGCCGAAGGAAACCATAGTATAACATTTCAAAAAAAAGGAGGTAATTACCTATGGACGGCTTAATCAACATTTTTGACACCTTTACCATGATTGCGACGGTGGAAGAAATCGTGCCGGAAGTATATTTCTTCCGCGACAGATACTTCCCCACCGCCGAAGAAGACATTTTCACTACCAACAAGGTGCTGGCCGAATACCAGAAAGGCGACCGCAGAATGGCGCCGTTCGTTTCCGACAGGGTCGGCGATATCCCGATGGACCGCATGGGGTATCAGATCCACGAATACGAACCTGCCGGCATCGCGCCCAGCCGCCCCATGACCGTTGACGAGCTGGAGAAGCGCGGCTTCGGCGAGGCGCTGTATGCGAACTCCACGCCCGCCGAAAGAGCGATCCGCATGCAGTTGCGCGACATGACCGATCTCGACAGGGCCATTTCCCGCAGAGAGGAGTGGATGTGCGCGAAGACCATGATCGACAACGCCTGCACGATGCAGACCTACGTGGACGCGCATACGCAGGGCGAAACGCTGTACGTGCGCTACTACGACAGCGTGAGCGACCACACCTACACCGTGGCTGGCGATAAGAAATGGGGAACCGCAGGCGCCGACATCCGCGCGGATATCAGAAACATGTGCGACATGCTGGCCGACAGAGGCCTGCCCGCCACCGACCTGGTGCTGGGCGCAGCGGCCTATGACGCGCTGCTGAGCGATGAGACCATCCGCGATATGATCAAGACCTTCTCCGGCGTGGCCGCAGGGAGCATCGATGAGCGCGTGATCTACCCCGGCGTGACCCGCGCCGGCTGGCTGAACGTATACGGCTACGACCTTGAGATCTTCGTGGTGAGAACCACTTACAAGGACAATGAGAACGTTACCCAGCGCTATTTCCCGACAGACGGCGCCATGGTGACCTTCCCCGGCTGCGGCCACCTCGCATACGGCAGCGTGACACAGATCAATTTCGGCGAGAACATGCCTACGACCATCGCGGGAAAACGCGTGCCGAAGCTTTCTGTGAATCAGGAAAACGATACGCGCAAGCTGCGCCTGAAGGCGCGCCCGCTGGCCATGCCGACGAACTACTGCCCGTGGATCTACGCCGCGGCGGTTTGCTGATACAAAACTGTTCCATAACTGCGCCGCTGCAAACGCGGCGCTTTTTTCAGCCGATATAAGGAGGAGACCATGAAAAAGATCAAAATCGTATCCGGCGGGTACGGGCACACCAACGAGAGGGGCTTTTCTGTTTTGAAAACGGCTGCGGATCCCCCGTTTGACGTTGCCGATGAAGAAGCCGAGAGACTGGTGGAGCTGGGAGTGGCGAGAGTTGCGGAGGAGACCGCAAGCGAGGATGCAGAGGTTCCCGCAAACGATTCCACACAAGCACAGCCGAACAAACAGACGCCGCCCGATACGCCCACGCCGCCAAGAGATAAGCCCTTGGCTAAGATGACCATGAAGGAGCTGATCGCGTACGCCGGTGAACTGGGGATCACGGCCATGAAGGCGAATTACACAAAAGCCGACCTGATCGAGGCGATCAAAGCAGCGCTGGCAGACGACGGCAGCGACTTCCCCACCCTGCCCGATGAGGACATGGAGTGATGGGCTTTAAGGAAAGCGTCGATGCCGACATCGAGGCCGTGTTTCTGAACGCGGATGAATTTGCCGAATTTATGGACGTGAAGTATGACGGAACGGTATATGAGAATATACCCGTTGTGCTGAGCCGGATCCAACAGACGGAAGCCCCGACGCTGGTGATGGAGCGCAGTCGCCATGAAACGGACAGAATGAACGGGGTGCACATTGCGAGCGCCGCCGCCCATATCGCTCAGAAGGATATGCGCGTGGTGCCGGAGCAGGATCAGTGGATCTATTTCCGGGACGGCACCGCCGCGTACGACGTTTACTGGCGCCGCTACAGGATTATTACAAGCGACGTGGAGCTTGGAATGATCCGGCTTGAGCTGGAAGCATATTCGGAATAACTGTTCACATTGCGGTGAATGTAAAGGAGGTAACACTACGGAAGGTATTTATACGCACCGAGAAAGCGATAGATTCATAACCGTGGACGCCGTCGGGCTCAGCAGCATCGATAAAGCCGTGCAGCTGCTGGCCGGGATCGAGAGCGGCGCTTCCCGCGCCGTTTCGAGCGCCCTGAAACGGGCGACCTCCTCCGGCGCGATGCTGGCGCAAAAAGAGATCCGCACGGAATACGTGCTGACCGCTTCCACGTTCAAGGCGTATACGGATACAAAACGCCACTACGTGACAGACGCCGATGGCACCACCGTGGAAATCACTTTTGCAGGTGTGCACATTCCATTGATGAAATTTGACGCCAGCGTGAACAGCAGCGGAGTTGTAAGCGCGCGAGTAAAACGCTCGAACGCAAGAGGTACATTGGAACACGCGTTTAGTCGAACCGTAGGCAAACACGGACATCAGGGCATATTTGAACACACCGCAGAACGATATAAGAACGGTAATGCGAAGATGAGAGAGCTTTTCGGTCCAAGTGTACCGCAGATGATTAATTACAACGAAGAAATCAGTGCGGAGATCAGAGACCGGATACGAGAGAAGTTTGACGAACGGCTGGAGCATGAGATCCTCGCCGTGCTCAACGGCTGGAACACCGGCCGCGGCGGCGGACTGCGATAAAGGAAAGGGTTTTTACGTATGGAAATCAATATGACGCGCTCCGCCCTGTTGGAGGCGCTGAAGAACCGCATCGTATCGTGTACGGCTGATATGAAATATCCGTGTCAGCCGCAGAAGGGAGACACGGAGATCATTTACCGCGCCCCGGAAGTATACAAGATGCGGCTTTCGAACAGCAGCCACGCGAAAAAACTGGCACCTTACGTTATACTGCAGTTCGTCAACGGGATCGACGTGCAGAAGACCGGCCGCTGGGAAGACAGCACCGCAAACGTGCGCATCATCTGCGTGGTGTACGACGAAAACGAGGAGGAGGGCGCGGCTATGCTGCTGAACCTGATGGACGCCCTGCGGCTGGATCTTCTGCAAAACCCCATCGTGGGGAACGCATTTAAGCTGGACACCGAAGCGGGGCTGGAAAGCCTTGTGTATATCGACGACACCGCGCCGTTTTACGGCGGCGAGATGTTCGGCACGTTCTACTGCCCGCCGATCAGGCGCGGGGATCCGACGTTCGCCGTTCGCTGTTAGCCGTTTGCCTGATAACCATTTTGCCGACGTCGGCAAAATGGTAGGCGCTCATTTGCGCGTTTGCGAAATACCGGCTGCGCCGGTGCGAAATGCGCCGCAAACGGCGCGTGAAAAAGGAGAGAAATCATGGCACAAAAAAAGACGAAGGCCGCCGCGGCGAACGGCGGCGCATCCGTGTATATTTATCTCGGGCCGACCATTCGCGGGGTGATCCAGAACGCCGCGATCTATACCGGTACGCTGAACGAAGTGCGTGCGCACCTGAAGGATGCGCTGGACGCGCAGCCGGATATCGGCGTGCTGCTGATCCCCGCCGCCCAGGCGGGCGAAGTGCGGGCGGCCCTGAAACGCGGAGGCAACGCCTACGCGTTCTGCTACAAAAAACTTTCAAAAAATGAACCTTAAGGAGGTAATCTAATGCTGAATCACGGTATCAATACCAAAAAGGCAGACACCGACTTTTTGACCGTGACCACGGGCAGCGTGGGCATTCCGTTTTATATCGGCGCCGCGCCTGTGTTTGCCGCCGAGAATTACGGCGGCGATCTGGTGGCTGCGGCGAATTTTACCGACGCGAAAGAAAAGCTCGGTTACAGCGAGAACTGGGGCCGGACGGGATACGGCCTGTGCGAGGCCATGTATGCACACCTGAAGCTGGCCGCCATGGGGCCCGCGATCTTCTGCAACGTGTTTGACCCTGCGACCCATAAGACGGCCGCAGCTGCCGCCGATTTTGACGTGGCGGATCACGCCGTCCGCCTGCCCGGCTATCTGGCAGACGGGCTGACCGTGCTCAACGGCGAGACCACCGTGCCCGATACCGCTTACGAGACCGATTACGACGGCGACGTACTGGTGCTGACCCTGAAGCCCAACGCTGCCGCCTACAGCGCGACCGTGCTGAACGTGGCCGGGAACAAGGCGGACCCCACCGCCGTGACCAAGGCGCAGATCGAGGCAGCCATCGAGAGAATCGAGGAATGCAAAGGGAAACTCGGCATCGTGCCCGATCTGATCGTGATCCCCGGCTGGAGCGACGATGCGGAGGTGGCGCAGCTGATGGCTGCGAAGGCCGCCAACATTAACGGCATTTACCGCGGCAAGGCCGTGGTGGATCTTTCTTCCGCCGTAGCCGCCGCGGACACCTATGACGACGTGCGCACCTACGCCGTGAACAACGGCTACACCGACGACAACATGATCGTTTGCTGGCCGCTGGCCAAGGTGGGCGACAAGACGCTTCACATGAGCTCTGTGATCGCCGGACTGATCGCGCAGGTGGACGCGGAGAACGACGGCGTTCCCTTTGAGAGCCCCTCGAACAAGGCGCTGCCCATTACCGGCTGCGTAAATGCCGCCGGTGCGGAAGTAAACCTCAGCGTGGGGCAGGCCGATATGGTCAGCATCAGCGCCGGCGTTGTGACCGCGCTGAATTTCGGCGGCTGGATCTCGTGGGGCAACTACACCGGCGCCAAAACCGCCGGAGAGACCGACCCCGCGAAGGTATTCATCTGCACGAACCGGATGCAGGACCACATCTGCAATACCTTTGTGGAAACCTTCTGGGCTTACCTTGACCGCCCGCTGACGCCCGTGCTGATCGACGCGATCGTGAACAACTTCAACAGCTGGCTTGCCGGACTGACCCGCGACGGCGCGCTTTACGGCGGCGAGATCGCCTACGTTGCGGACAATAATCCCACCGCGGACCTGCTGGCCGGTAAATTCCTGCTCGACTGCCGCGCCGCGAGCCCCGTGCCCGCGCAGCGCATCGACATGGTGGTGGAATTCGACGTGGAGCTGCTGACGGCTTCACTGCTTGTTTAAGGAGGTGCTGAACAATGGACGGCGGCGTTATCAACTTTGCTGTTTATGAAAACGGCTCGGATTATCTCGGCATGGCGTCGGTATCGATGCCGACGCTGACCAGTAAGGTGATCACCGTGAACGGCGCGGGCATCGCGGGCGATATCGATCTTCCCGTACCCGGCCACAAGGACGCGGCAAGGGTCACCTTTACCTTTACCGACGCGCCCGCAGCGGCCGCAAAACTGGCGGTTGCCCGCAGACATCTGCTGGATCTTCGTGTGGCGCATGAGGAATACGACGCGGTTAAGGGCGCGATCGTGACCAAGGCGTACAAGCACATCCTCGAGGTGATCCCCGTGACCGAAAACGGCGGCGACGTACAGCCCGCAAACGCGCAGGGCGCGAGCGTGGAATGCTCGCTGCTGAGCTTGAAGACCATAATCGATGGCAAGCTCATGCGGCACTGGGACCCCGCCCGCTGGATCGATATCGGTCCGGACGGCAAAAACAGCCTTGCCCCCGTGGCAAAGGCGCTCGGAAAATAAACCGCTGAAAGACGCGGCAAACGAAAGGGTTGCGCTGCAAAAACGCAGCGCAATCTTTTTTATTAAAGAAAGGGGCAATAGAAATGGACGAAAACGCGATCCTTGAGATCAAGCTAAAAAGAGCCGTGGAATACGACGGCGAAACCTATGAAAAACTTACCTTTGATTTCGGAAAATTAACGGGCGAAGACGCCCAGAACATAGAAGAGGAGATTGCCGCGCTCGGCAAAACGCCCATTGCGGCAGCGCTGAGCACGGATTACCTGATCCGTATGGCCGCAAAGGCCTGCAGGGAACCCATCGGCGCGGATCTGTTCGGCAAACTGACGCTGCCGGACTTTGAACGGATCAAAACGCGGGCGCGCAGTTTTTTACTCGGAACGGCCTGAGCAGCCCGGAGGCCTACCGCCGGAACGTGCTGATCATGGCGCGGAAAAACAACACCGGTGTGGACGTGTGGCTGCGCATGCCGCTGATACGGTTCGCGGCATTCATAAAGGCCGACGACCTGCTGGAAGCCGAGCTCGCCCGCGCGAGGGATGAAGCGCGGCGACGGCGTAAGAGGTGAGGTGAGACCTTGGCACAGAAAGAATATAAAATGCTCATGACGCTGCAGGCGCAGCTCGGCAAAGAATTCGGCGGCACGTTCACGCGCGCGCAGCAGTATCTTGCAGCGGCAGGCGGCGAGATCAAAAAGCTGAACGATCTGCAGCGTGACGTATCGGCATATCAGATGCAGCAGGCCGCCGCGGAGCGCACCCGCAGCAAACTGGAACTGCTGCAGACCCAGTATGACAACATTCAGGCGGAAATGGATGAAACCGGAAACCATTCCGCCGATATGAAAAATAAGCTGGCCGCCAAGCAGAAACAGATCGACGACACCGCCGCCGCATTGGGACGCCAGACGCAGAAGCTGGACGAGATGGGCGGCGCCCTGCGCGAAGCGGGCGTTGACACCGAAGACCTGACCGGCGAGCAGAAGCGCCTGCAAAAAGAGGTTGACGAGCTCGTTGAACAGGAAAAAAATTTCAAGGTCGGCGGGCTGGACGCCATTGACGCCGTAGGCGACGCGCTGATCGCCGCCGGGATCGCAGCGCTGCTCAAGGAGATCGGCGACGCCTTTGCCGAATGCGTGGAGCTGGCCGCGGATTTTCAGGCGACCATGAGCAGCGTGGAGGCGCTTTCGGGCGCCGGCGCTCAGGAGATGGCGCAGCTGAAAGCAGAGGCAAAGGAGCTTGGCGCGACCACGAAATTCACCGCCACCGAGGCGGCCGAGGCCATGACCTACATGGGCATGGCGGGCTGGGATGCGCAGCAGATGCTTTCCGGTATGGACGGCGTGCTGCAGCTTGCAGCCGCCAGCGGCGAGGATCTGGCCATGACCAGCGACATCGTGACCGACAACCTGACTGCCTTCGGTTTGAAAGCCAGCGATACGGCGCATTTCAGCGACGTACTGGCAGCGGCGGCGACGAACTCCAATACCTCGGTGAGCGTTATGGGCGAGACGTTCAAAAAGGCTGCGCCCGTGGCGGGGGCTCTGGGCTACACCATTGAGGACGTGAGCGTTGCAGTTGGCTTGATGGCCAATGCCGGAGTGAAGGGCTCACGCGCCGGCACAGCCCTGAGCAACACGTTTACGGGGCTGCTGGAGGGCGTAACGCTGACCGGCGCGGCCATTGGTGAGGTGGAATTCAACACCGTAAAGGCCGACGGCACGATGATGAGCTTTCGGGACACCATTGAGGGCCTGCGGCAGAATTTTGCCCTGATGACCGAGGCCGAAAAGGTAGCGAATGCCGAAGCCATTGCCGGACGGCTTGGATATTCGGGCCTGTTGGCCATACTCAACGCGACGGATGCGGATTATCAGCATCTGACGGAGAGCATCAACAACTGCGCGGGCAGCGCCAAGCGCATGGCCGAGATCAAGCTGAACAACCTCTCGGGCCAGATGACGCTGCTGAAGAGCGCCACCGACGCGGTGCGCACCACCGTGGGCGAGGCGTATCAAAAAGAATTTACCGGGCTTGCGAAGATCGGCACCGACCTGATGAGCGGGCTCAACGAGTATCTGACGAAGCACCCGGTGCTGCTGAAAAGCCTGATCGCCCTGACCGCGGAGGCGGGGCTGCTGGTGGGCGCCTACACGACCTATACGGCCGTGAAAAAGCTGAAAAACACGCTGAATGCGCTGGAGATCAAGCTGGGGCTCAAGCAGATCGCCACCACCGCAGGCGAGACCGTTGCGACAAAGGCCGCTACGGAGCAGCAGAAGAAATGGAACGCGGCGATGCTCGTGAACCCGTGGACGATCGCCCTGACTGCGATCGCGGCGCTGACAGTGGGCATTGTGGCCCTTGTGAACGCTGAAAAAAGCGAGGAAAAAGAGACGCGCGAACTGACTGCGGCCAGTAAAGCGCAGTATGATCAGATTCAGAAGCTGAACGCAGAATATGAAGCTGCAAAGGCAAACTACGGCGAACACTCAGCTGAAGCACGCGCCCTCGGTGCTGAGATCAGCGTATTGAATGACGATTTTGAACTGCACCGCCAGACAGTGGCAGAGGCAAGAGACGCATATAATACCCTGAGCGACAGCTGGGAACAGACGCTGAACGCCAACCGGGACACAGTTGAGGGGCTTCAAACCGAGGGCGAAAGCACGCTGTTCCTCATTGACAGACTCAGTCGCCTTGCGGATGAGACCGAAAAAACAGCCGCGACGCAGGCGGAAATGCAGGCCATCATCACAACGCTGAACAATACCGTTCCCGGACTTGCGTTGAGTTACGGCGACGTGGCCAACGGTTTGGGCGATTATAAAGACGCGCTTGAAAAGATGGCGAAGGCCAAGGCTGCTGCTGAGATGGATGACGCTGCCGCGCAGGGTATGGCCGACGCAGTAAAGGTGCAGGTAGATGCACAGAACAAACTGAACGAGCTTTACGATCAGAGTACTGCCGCCCTGAAGCGAAAACAAGATGCTGAAAAAATTTACAACCGGGATTACGGCAACCTGACCGGCTTTGAAGCGCTCCTCTCTCGCTTGACGCCGCAATATAAAGAGTTGCAGGCCGCGCGGGAAGAATATGACGATATCACAGACAGGATCGAAGACAGCAGGGATAAAATAAAAAAAGCCCAGGAGGACTATGATAATTATCTATCCACGCTAACGGACGGATATGAGGCGCTTTACGGAGCGAGCGACGCAGAACAGGCCCTCACCCATGCTATTGAAGAGACCTATACGCAGGTGCAGGCGCTGACCGAGGCCTACAACGAAGCCTATACCGCCGCCTATGACAGCATCACCGGGCAGTATGAGATCTGGGATGAAGCGGCAAGCGTGAGCGCCGTATCGACGGAAAAGATCACCGCTGCGCTGGAATCGCAGAACAAATACTGGACGGATTACAACGCCAACCTTGAAAAGCTGCGTGAGCGCGGCACGGATATCGAAGGCCTGACCGACGTGATCGGCACCTTTGCCGACGGCAGCGCCGACAGCGTGAACGCCATTGCCGGCATGGCAGCCGCCAGCGACGAGGATCTGGCCGCCATGGTGGAAAACTATAATAAGCTGCAGGAAACGCAGAAAACCACCGCTGAGAGCATTGCGGACCTGAAAACCGACTACACCGCGCAGATGACGGCGCTGACCGAGGATCTGAAAAAGCAGATCGGCGAGCTGGAGATGACCGACGAAGCCTACGAGCTCGGCATGCAGAGCGTGCAGGGCTATATCGACGGCGCGGCAGCCATGACCGATCCGGTGAGGACGGCATACGCCGCTATCGGCGACGCCGCCATAGAGGCCATGCGTCGCAAGCTGGATATGCACAGCCCCTCGCGGGTGTTCTCGGAACTGGCGGGCATGACGTGGGCCGGGTATATCGAAGAAACACACAGGCAGCGGGACGCCGTTGCCGCCGCCATGGAAGAGACCGCAGCGGCGGGGATCGACGCCGTTACCGCCAGCGCGCCGGTGAACACCGGCGACGTGAATGCGCCGATCACACTTTCGATCAGCGTATCGGGCGCGCCGGGATCGGATGCGGTACAGGAGATCCGTACCGCCGGAAACGATATCGTGCAGCAGGTGTTGGACGCGCTGGAGGACCGCGCGTACGACGGGATACGGAGGAGCTACACATGACCTACGTAACGCAGCAGGGCGACATGTTTGACCTGATCGCCTATAAGACGCTGGGCAGCGAAAAATACATGACCGACGTCATGAAGGAAAACCCCGATCATCTGCTGACGGAGCAATTCCCCGCAGGGGTTACGCTGCAGATCCCGGACGTGGAAACAAGTGAGACCGGCGACGAACTGCCGCCTTGGAAGAGGGCTGTAGGATGAGCGATATCGACGTGGCCCGCCGGGCGAAGGTAAAAGTTTACATGGGATTCCGGGACGTGAGCGCCGACATGGATAAATACCTGCTCTCAGCCGTGTATACCGACAGCGAAGACAACGAGACCGACGACCTGCAGCTGACGCTGCAGGACCGGGACGGGCTGTGGCAGCGGGATTGGTTCGGCGCGCTGATCGAGGCTGCCGTGCAGACGCCGGGCGAGCAGGTGTATTACACCGTAGCTTCCTCCACCGGCCTGACGGTGCGCACCGGTCCCGGTGAGAAATACGCGAAGAAGGCGACGCTGCCCTACGGTGCAAAAATCAATACCGCCAATATCGCCATAAAATGGGCGCGTATCAGCTACGCCGACGGGGACGGTTACGTGTTGGCAAGCGGAATCAAAAAGGTATCAGGCAGCGTTGCAACAGGCAAAAACGTCGACGTAAAAAGCTACGCCATCGGTGACGAGGTGACCGTGAGCGGACGCCCGCAATACTCCAGCTACGGCATAGGTACGCCCGGGAAAGAAGTGACGAACTACACCGGGAAAATCACCTACCTCAACATGAGGGAAGGCATTCCTTACCCCGTTTGCGTCGGCAGCCTCGGCTGGTTCGCATTGGATCAGATCGGCGGCGGCAGCGCCCGGGGAGAGGTGCGCGAGGGGCTGAAGCTGCAGGCGATGATTGACAGCGTAAACCGCGACGGAGACGGAAAGGACCGGATGCTGGACTGCGGCACCTTCGAGCTCGACAGCGTGAAGATCAGCGGTCCGCCGGGCGTGGTGACGATCAAGGCCACGAGCCTGCCGTATACCAGCACGATCCGCAAGGTAAAAAAAACGCGCAGCTGGGAGAATTACACGCTGGCCGGGATCGCCGCGGAGATCGCGAAAAAGAACCGTATGACGAGCCTGTATCTGCCCGGGGTAAAGCCCGCTTACGCAAGAGTGGAGCAGCTGGGCGTGAGCGATATCGCCTTTTTGGAAAAGCTGTGCGCGGACGCGGGATTTTCGCTGAAGGTGACGAACAACATCATTACCGTTTTTGAACGCGCCGACGACGGCAAGCCGCCGGTGAAAGTGATCACCCCGGAAACGAAATACGAGAAAATGAGCGTCACCACCGGACGGGACCGCACCTACACCTCTTGCCGCGTCAGTTACGTTACCCCATCGGGAAAGCTGATCGAGGGGATCGCCTACGCGGAAGGATATAACGCAAAATCGGAAACCAACGAGCAGCTGGAGCTGACGCAGAAGGTAACGAGCATTGCCCAGGCGACGTCGATTGCCGAAGCCGCGTTGAAAAAAGCGACGAAATACGCGCTGAAGGCGCAGTTTACGTTTTACGGCGACACGACGCTGCTGGCAGGCATGCCCGTGGAGCTGCGCGGCTGGGGCGCGCTGGACGGGCGCTACATCATTTCTTCAGCCCGGCACTCGGTGGGCTCCGGCTATACGACGGCCATTGAACTGAGGGAGGCGTAAACAAATGATAAAGATCGGAATTGTAAACGCCGTAAACGGCACAAAGGCGCGGGTGTGGTTCCCCGCAGACAGAATGATGAGCGATTGGCTGACGGTGGTGCAGCGCGGCGAGCCGTGGACGCCGGAGATCGGCACGGCAGTGATTTGTGCCTTTGCCGAGGGCTTTAACGCCGACGGTTACGTGCTGGGGGTGACGGGATGATCATTGGAACGCTCGGCGATATCGTGTTTGAGGTATCGGACGGTGTGATACGCACCCTGCAGAAGATGGAGCGCAGCGGGTCCGCACGGATCAGCACCCATCAGCTGCACGGCGGCCGGGCCGTAACCGAGTTTACCGGCACCGACCCGGAGAGCGTTTCGCTCTCTTTCCGCCTTGCGGACTATCTGGGGGTACGCCCCATGGACGATATGGCGCGGATCCGGCGGCATGTTTATAACGGGGACGCGCTGCGGCTGGTGCTCGGGCGCATGCGCTACGGCGACCGGTGGCTGATCAAGAGCTACAAGTTTACAACAGAGCGAACCGATGCGGACGGCAACCCCACAGACGTTTCCGTATCGCTCACGCTGACGGCATACGACGGAGGTGCGGCATGAGATACGTGATTCGCAGCGACGCACCCCTGCCCCTGACGCCGATGGAAAACGATGCCGTTATGAGCGCGCTGCAGAACATTGCGCTTCTGTGCTCCACCCGCAGGGGCACCTGCCCCGGATATCGTGATTTTGGATTACCGATGGCATGGCTGCACCGCCCCGCCGCGGCCGCGGAGACGATAGCGGCTGCGGAAATCAGCGAAGCCATAGAGCGGTTCGAGCCCCGCGCAACGTTTGTCGATTGCGCCCTGATCGAGGTTGACGACAACGATGATAAATACATACTACAGGTCGAGGTGGAAATATGAGGGGAACAGACTTTGAATTTGTGAAATCCGATCTGCAAACCATTACAGAGGAGCTCATCAGCGCGTACGAGGAGATCACAGGGCACACGGTGAACCCCGCGGATCCGGAACGGCTGCTGATCGCATGGCTGGCCGACGTGATCGCCAAACAGCGCGTTTATATGAATTTCGTTGGGAACATGAACATACCCGCCCGGGCGACGGGGGAATATCTGGACGTGCTCGGCGAATGGATCTACGGCGTAAAACGGCTGGAAGCCGCCGCCGCGAAATGCACGGTGCGGTTTACCATTGCGCCGACGAACACGGCGATACTGATCCCCGCCGGTACAAGAGTGACGGACGGCGCCCAGACGCTTGTATGGGCGACCACCGCCGACGCTCTGATCGCCATCGGCGACGAGAGCGCGGACGTGATGGCGCAATGCGAGACCGTAGGGGCGGCCGGCAACGGCTGGGCTCCCGGACAGATCGATACGCTGATAGACGTGGATAACGTACAGTATTTTGTTTCCTGTGCGAATACGGACGTGAGCGACGGCGGCAGTGAGACGGAATCCGACGATGATTACTACGCACGCATGCGGCTCGCGCTTGACGCCTATACCACAGCGGGAAGCGAAGGTGCTTACGTTTACCACGCGAAGAGCGTTTCGGACGCGATCTGCGACGTGAAGGCCGTGCGGCCCGTGGAAACCGTGGACGCAGATCTGACGGTGCTGAAGGACAGCAGAAATAACAAATACCTTGTGATCAGTGCGCATGACGTACCGGCCGACAGTATTCAGGTGTCCGGAGCGACGGTTGCGCCCGAAAAACACGGGGACGTATGGTGGATCCCCTACACGGGACTGCTGAATATCGTACCGGTAACGTACACCCGGAAGACGGGCGGCACCGTGTATATCTACGTGCTGATGGATGACGGGACGCCCGCCGGGAGCGTGATCAAAAACGCCGTTGCCCAGGCGGTGAGCGCCGCGGAGGTGCGTCCGCTGACCGACACGGTGGAAGTGAAAGACCCTGAAACGGTCAGCTATAACGTAGACGTGACCTACTACGTACCGCGCGACACCACCGTACCGCTGGCAGATATGCAGGCAGCCGTACAGGCGGCGGTGGATGAATACGTGGCATGGCAATGCGGACGGCTCGGCAGGGATATCAACCCCTCGAAGCTGTGGCAGCTTTTGATGCAGACCGGCATCAAGCGGGCCGTGATCACAGCGCCGACGTTTACCGTGCTATCAGACGGCAGCGACGGCAGCGCGCCCCAGATTGCCGCCGCAGGCACCGTAACGGTAACGAACGGAGGCTACGAGGATGATTAACATTGAGACGCTGCCCTATGCGCTGCAGGGCAATGAAACAATGCGGACCCTCGCTCTGCTGACCGCAAACGCCCTTTCGGCGGACTTCGCCGCGCTGAACATTTACGGCGCCGTTGACGCCATGCCGGAGCAGCTGCTGGACGCGCTCGCCTACGACTTTAAGATCGACTGGTGGGACGCGGACGCGGATCTTGAAAACAAACGAAGGGTGTTCAAGAACGCGTGGAACGTGCACCGTAAACTCGGCACCGTTGGCGCGGTGGAGCAGGCCGTGACCGACGCGTTTGCCGGAGCGACCGTAAGGGAATGGTTTGATTACGGCGGAGAGCCGTATCACTATATGCTGGTTGCCGGACTGGGCGAACAGACCGGCACAGAGGAAACGCTTCAGAGGATTCTTACACGCGCCCGCTGGTATACCAACGTGCGCAGCGTGCTTGACGCGGTTGAATTCGCAACCGTACGGACGCGGCATCTGTATTATGGGTGCGCGATTATGGAAGGCGTTACGTCGGTGTTTACCGTGGCGCTTCCGGTATGAAAAGGAGGTTTTTGATATGACGCAAACACCGATCGTGACCACTGCAGGGGCGAGGCTGCTGATCCGCGCAATGAACGGAGAAATACTGCAGTTTACCCGGTTTAAAGTGGGGAACGGATCGCTGCCGAGCGGCTCCGACGGCACGGCGCTGACGGATCTGATCAATGCGCAGATCACGTTCGGTATCGTGGAAACAGACGATACCAACGAGGGGTATCTGACCGTGAAGGGCCGTTTTTCGTCTGACGACGTGCCCGCCCAAATGCTGTACCGTGAGCTCGGCCTGTTCGCCATGGGCGAGGACGGCGTGGAAGTCCTGTATTGCTACGCGAACGACGGCGACAAAGCCGGCGTTCTTCTGCCAACGGGAGACACCGTATATACGCAGCACGACGTGACGTTTGTGGTTGCCATCGGACAGGCCGAGCACGTAACGGCCACTCTGGTGCCGGATATGATCTATGCCGCGAAGGCGGATCTTGACGCACACGTTGCAGACACGAATAACCCGCACGGCGTGAGCGCCGCGCAGATCGGCCTTGGAAACGTGCAGAACGTGAGTACAAACAACCAGACGCCGACGTATACCGAC
>JAEEGL010292521.1_pt1 | contig 39226 bp, 30 predicted proteins | sample 9134231 | NCBI WGS metagenome assembly JAEEGL01 (sample SAMN16246548, study PRJNA631951) | gut metagenome | biome: gut microbiome; feature: rumen; material: fiber-attached | host: Bos | place: Iran: Karaj | collected 2018-10 | reverse complement strand
GACCAATTGGTGCGCAACGAGGCGCAGAGCCATGGCCTCTGCCATCTCCTGAATCACTACACGAGCCTTTTTGACCGTATAGGCACAAGTCAGCACTTGTCCGTTGCTGAAGGAGTTGTTTTCGGGTCGGTAGGCTTTCACATAGTCGATGGTACAAGGCTCCCAGCCCCAGGCATGGTCAATTAGCAGCTCTGCATTGATGCCGAACTCCTTGTATAGAAACTCCTCGTTTTGCAGCGAGCAACGGGCGAGTTTGCCCATGGTGTCGATGCCATAGAAGGCCAAACGCTGGGCGATGCCGCGACCCACCCGCCAGAAGTCGGTGAGGGGTCTGTGGTTCCACAGTTGTTGGCGGTATGATATCTCATCTAACTCAGCGATGCGCACCCCGTCTTGGTCGGCGGGACTTTTCTTGGCCATGATGTCCATAGCGATTTTGCACAGGTACATGTTGGTGCCGATGCCCGCCGTGGCGGTAATGCCTGTCCGTTTCAGCACATCCTTGATGATGGTCATGGCTAATTCGTGGGCGGTTTTCTTGTAGTTTTTCAAGTAGTCGGTCACATCCATGAATACCTCGTCGATGGAATACACATGGATGTCATCGGGGGAGATGTATTTTAGGTAAATTTCGTATATCTTCGCGCTGCAGGCGATATAGTGTGCCATTCGGGGTGGGGCGGCGATATAATCTACTGTCCAGTCGGGATGTGCTTTGAGTTCAATGTCAGAGCTGGACTTGCCGGTCAGACGTTTTTGTGGGCTCTTTTGTCGCCGCTCATTGTTGACATCCCGCAGTCGCTGCACTACTTCAAAAAGCCGTGCCCTTCCGCCAATGCCGTAGGCTTTCAGCGAGGGGGAAACGGCTAAGCAGATGGTCTTCTCGGTACGGCTGGCGTCGGCCACGACCAGATTGGTCGTGAGCGGGTCCAGGCCACGCTCTACGCACTCCACCGAGGCGTAAAACGACTTTAGGTCGATGGCGATGTAGGTCCGTTCCTTGTTCTTTTTCATGTTGCGAGAAGAGGTCTTTTTTCTTATGCAAAGATACATTATTTTTTCGTACACCCATTGGCCTGTCTATTGATATTAAACCCTCTGCGAGGGTATAATGGAATATAATGCATGTCCTTGTTCTATTGATATTTATTTCACCTGGCAGAGAAAATAATAGGTGTTCTCCATATCATTATTATTCGCTACACCTCAGCATAATATATTATTGATATCCTGTAAGGATTCAATATCAATAGATGTGGATGTGATTTGATTTTATTTTCCGCGGTGTGGGTGTTGTGTGCCCCGAAGCACTGAACCATCTCACCGCGGAACGGACTCGTCATGGCCAATGCAAAAAAAAAATCATGCTATAGTCGTGCAAAGTAATTAGAAGTTGCCACGATTTGAAAATTTCACTATTTTTGCGTTTGAAAAAATAAATAGGAGTAATTATAATTCAAACAATAGCAAAGATGAAGAAAATAGTTTTTTTTAGTTTGATATGCCTGATGGCATTGAATGTAAATGCACAATGGGTTGACTTGGGGCTTCCAAGTGGAACCTTGTGGAAGGATAAAAATGAGGAGGTAGGATTCTATACTTACGAACAAGCTGCCTCTAAGTTTGCAAATAGTTTGCCTACAAAAGAACAGATGGAAGAATTGAAAACCAAATGCAAATGGAAATGGACGGGTAATGGCTATAAGGTGGTTGGTCCCAATGGAAATTCGATAGTTTTGCCCGCAGCGGGCTCCCGTAATTGCGATGGGCATGTCATCCGCGTAGGCTCCGTCGGCTTCTATTGGTCGTCTACACCCAATGGTTCGGATGTCGCATGGAGTCTCTACTTTGGTTCGGGCGGAGTGTACGTGGAAAAATTCTACCTATGCAGCGGACAATCCGTTCGTCTCGTCCAAAACGTTGAAGCAAAATATGTGGACCTTGGTTTGCCAAGCGGTACTTTATGGAAGGACAAGAACGAATCAGGTCTTTACGATTCAACTGCTGTTGAGATTTTTGGCGATAAACTGCCTGACTCGTTTCAGTTAATCGAATTAAAATCAAAATGTTCGTGGACATGGACGGGTAGTGGTTATAAGGTAGTTGGCCCCAATGGACAATCCATCTATTTGCCCGCTGCAGGCTGCCACACTTGCGAGGGCTATGTGAACCGAGTGGGCTCTTGTGGTTACTATTGGTCATCTAATCTTAGAGGTTTTTACCTCCGCTTCGATTCGGTCCACGTATACTTGGACGTATTTCGAAGTCAATGTGACAAGGGATCCATTCGCCTTGTCCAAATGGCTGAAGTTGAAGCAAAATATGTTGACCTCGGTTTGCCAAGTGGCACCTTGTGGAAAAACAAGAATGAGGAGGAATTATACACATACGATCAAGCTGTAAGCAAGTTTGGTCGAGCATTGCCAACCAGTGAGCAGTTTGAAGAACTTAAGAATTTGTGCCAATGGATATGGATGGGTAGTGACTATACGGTAGTTGGCCCCAATGGACATTTCATTAATCTGCCCGCAGCGGGCTACCGAACTTGCGGTGGTTCTGACCGCTATGGGGGCTTCTGTGGCTACTATTGGTCTTCAACTCCCAATGGTTTGGACCGTGGATATACCCTCGGCTTTGATAAAGGCAGAGTGGGCATGTACGTCTACAACCGATGCTACGGGATACCCGTTCGTCTCGTTCAAGGTAAATGATTGCGTGCGCAAGAGCGCAAGCAGAAGACATTAAAGATACTGCATTTTAATATTTCTTCGTCTGGGATTCCCATTGCTCCCAGTTTATTTCGTCAAGGTACTGTTGCACTTTGGTGCGCAAGGCAGGGATGTCATTAGTGATGATGTTCCATACAACACGGTTGTCCACTTTGTAATAGCCATGTACAATATGGTGACGCATTCCCGCAATGTCAGACCATGGAGTGTCATTATATTGGGTGGTGAATTCGGGACTTAACTTATAACTTGCCTCACCGATAACCATTGTGTAATAAACCAAGGCTCCATAAAGCAACTTGTCAGACAGGAACTTCTCGTAAGTCACATCCTTAGTGTGCTCTATCACAAGGTCTGCGGCTTCGATGATATGTAGCAAACGTTCACGGTCTCTAATGGGTTCTCTCATATACAAGGATTTTATCACGGTTATAACTCTCACGGGCATAGTCGGCAAGACCGTCTTCTGTCACTAAATCAACTTCACGGCCAAGCAGCTTCTCTATATCGTTCCACATGCCGAAAAACTTAAACCCTATAGGTTGTGAATGGTCAAGATCAAGCATCAAATCAATATCGCTGTCAGCATTCTCTTCTCCACGGGCGAAAGATCCAAAAAGCCAGACTTTGTTCACTGGTTTATCTTTGAAATAACTTCTAAGCGATAGCTTTATGTCCGTAGTGCTCATGATTCTTTCTTTTATATTCAATTTGCAAATGTACATAAAATATATGAATTAAACACAGATGGATAAAGATTTAAATTTATTTTGAATGTTTGTGGTATTCCAAAAATTTCATGTAAATTTGCATCCTCATTATTATAGGAAATCAAATTTTATACCTATGAAAAAGATATTTATCGCTATCGCTTTGGTCGCACTCATAAGTGCCTGTACCAAAAAACAAGAACAAAATGACACGAAAGTCATCGGTAAACCTGAAATCCAAGTCCAGGACGGCCGCTTTACGCCTGAAGTGATGTGGTCATTAGGCAAAATGGGTGAATATGCTGTCTCACCCGATGGAAAGCAAATCGCTTACACCATGACATACTACAGTATGGAGGAAAACAAAGGGAATGCGGAAATTTACCTGCTTCCTACCGAGGGAGGAGATGCTGTACGTATGACGACTATCGCCCAAAGCGAATTCAACCCTGTCTGGCAGGATGATAACACACTGCTGTTCTGCCGTGGCAATGAAATCCGTTCTATGGATGTGAAAACCAAGGTCGAAAAGGTTATTGGCACTTTCGAGAATGGGCTTGAAGGCTTCAAGCTGGCTCCTGACGGCAAGTCTATCGTATATATTGCTACCATTCCTGTGAAACGTCCGGAACATCTGCAAAAATTGTATGAGGGACTGGATAAAACCACAGGACGTATCAATGAGGACTTGATGTATCGCCACTGGGACAACTGGGTGGATGAGATTCCACAGATTTTTCTGGCTTCTTTTGACGGTTTAAAAATCGATATTGAGCATTCCACGGCTTTGATTGACAGTACTTTCGAATGCCCGATGCGTCCGTGGGGCGGGATTGAACAGTACAACTACAGCCCCGACAGCAAAACCATCGCTTACACTTGCCGCAAGAAAACCGGCTACGATTATGCACATTCCACCAATAGTGATATTTATTTGTATGATATTGACAGTAAGACTACTAAAAATATCAGTGAGGGTATTATGGGCTATGATCAGAACCCTGTGTTCAGCCACGATGGAAAATATATCGCTTGGGAAAGCATGGAACGCGATGGTTACGAGAGCGACCTGATTCGTCTGATGGTGATGGACCTCGCCACGGGTGATCGTACCAATATGTCGGAGAATTTTGACTATTATTTCACGGGCATCAGCTGGACTGATGACGACAAGGAAATTCTGGGTGTTGTCTATTATCGTGGCACTGACCAGATTTTTGCTTGCAACCGCGAGACCAAGGAGTTCCGCCAGATTTCTTACGGCTATCACGATGTGCATAGCTTTGAACTGTCAGATGGCAAACTTTATGCCGACCAGGTGTCTATGCAGTATCCTTCAGAGATTTATGTTTATAATCTGACTGACGATAAGGGCGAGGGTAAGAAACTTTCCGCTATCAATGATGATGTCCTTTCACAGGTTCGTATGGGCAAGGTGGAAGAACACTGGATCAAGACGGTGGATGGAAAAGATATGCTCACATGGCTGATTTATCCATACGATTATGATAGCACGAAAACATATCCCGCATTGCTGTACTGCGAAGGCGGTCCGCAATCAGAGGTGGGTCAGTTCTGGAGTACCCGTTGGAACTTCATGGTGATGAGTGGTGGTGGCTATTTCATTATTGCTCCTAACCGTCGTGGTACCGTGGGTTTTGGTCAGGCCTGGACCGAGGAAATCAGCGGCGATTATGGCGGACTTTGTATGCAGGACTATATGACCGCTGCTGACTATTTTACGGATAATGTGAAACAGATTGACAAAGAAAGACTTGGTGCTTGTGGTGCCAGCTTCGGTGGTTATAGTGTTTATTGGTTAGCTGGTCACAATTACGACGTGAAAGGTTATAATGACGGAAGAAGATTCAAAGCCTTGCTGGCTCATAACGGCATGTTTAATTTCGAACAGCAGTATCTTGAAACCGAGGAAATGTGGTTCGACAATTGGGATATAGGTGGTCCTTACTGGGATTGGAACAATCCTCAGGTGAAGAAGAGCTACGCCAACTCCCCGCACTTGTTTGTGGACAAATGGAATGCACCAATTTGTGTGATTCATAGTGAGTTCGACTTCCGTATTGTGGCTTCAGAGGGTATGGCCGCTTACAATGCCGCACAAATGCGTCACATTCCGAGCCGTTACCTCTACTTCCCCGATGAAACGCACTGGGTGCTGAAACCGCAGAACAGCCTGCTCTGGCATCGAAACTTCATTGACTGGTTTGATACGCAGTTGAAATAATAAAAAGAGGGTGTGTCAATTGACACACCCTCTTTTTTATAGTCATTTTGTGAAAAGTCTCTGATTATTTTGTCGGTTCGGTGTGCAGGGTGACGTGAGTCTCTGCTCCGAAGCGCTCTTTGAGTTTGCGTTCGATGTCGGAGGCTCGTTCATGGACAAGGTGTAGAGGGAGTTCGCCATCCATGCGGATGTGTGCTTCGATGGCAATGCGGTTGCCAATACGTCTTGTCCTCAGGTTGTGTGGCTCGAAAACATCAGGGAAAGAGGTGATTATGTTTTCTATTTCGTGTTCGGTCTCTTCTGACAGGGAACTTTCGGTGAGCTCATTCATGCTGGTTTTGAGCAGATCCCAAGCCACTTTTGCTAGCATGGCACCTACCACGATGGAAGCCAGCGGGTCGAGCACTGTCCAGCGATCGCCGAGCAGGATGGCTCCGCCAATACCGATGGCGGCACCCACAGACGACAATGCGTCGCTGCGGTGATGCCAGGCGTTGGCTACTACCACTTGTGAATCCAAAGTTCGTCCTTTTCGGACTGTATATTGATACAAAATTTCTTTCACGAGGATAGAGATCAAGGCAGCCCACAAAGCGAGTTTGCCGGGAGCTTCTAACTGTGTGCCATTTAGCCAATCGGCGAATTTTACCGCACCCGACACAATGATGCCCGTGGCGGCAGCTACCAGGGCCATGCCGATGAAGAAGGTCGCTAAAGTCTCAAACTTGCCGTGTCCGTAGTCGTGCGACTTATCCTGCGGTTTTGAGCTGATATTGACGAAGATAAGCACGATGATGTCGGTGAGGAAGTCGGACAGTGAGTGCACCGCATCGGCAATCATGGCGGCACTATGGCCAAGAATGCCGGCCACAAATTTAAAGCTGAGCAAGGCGATATTGCCTGCTGTGCCAATCAAAGTTACCTTGTATAGTTCTTTTTCCCGTGACATTAGTTTTTTTTGAAATAGTCGTTGTAGATTTTAATGCCGAAAACAATGCAGCTGCAAGTGGCAGTGATGAGGTTGGTGATGAAGAGTGACCAGATGATATCAGGTTTATGCAAGATACCTTGCAGCATAAAGAAAATAGCGCCAACACCCATCATGAGAAAGGTCGGAAGGGCAATGTCATCGGTCTTTCGCGTGCGGATGGTGCGGATAGCTTGGGGCAGGTAGCCTAAAATCATACAGATGCTGGCCGTCATGCCGCAGATTTCGTAGAAAGTGATATTCTCCATGGTAAGAAATACGTTATTGGGTGCTGTTTTGCTTATTTTGTTGAGCCTTTTACGGCTTTGGGTGTCCAGTTTTTGAAGAAACGTAGCACTTTCTCTTGATTGTAGCCTTTGCCTTCTTCCAGAAAACTCGAATCTTGGATATGGAGCACCTTGCCTTTCTCGTCAAGAACGATGAAAACCGGGTAGCCGAAGCGGGAAGGGTTGTCCAGACGTTGCAGCAGTTTGGCATTCTGTTGCGCTTTGTCTTTGTCCGCTGTCACGCGTGGGTTGTAGTTCACATGGATAAAGACGAAGTTGTCGTCAATCACCTTGCTGATGGTACTGTCTTTGGTCACAAAATCGGCGAAGAGCAGGCACCAAGGGCACCAATTGCCTCCCAGCTGGCAGACCACGAACTTGTCGGAGCTTTTGGCTTGGGCTATCGCATTGTCAATTTGTTCCAACGGGTTAATTTCTTCATTATAAACCCTTTTTATGGTATTCTGGGCATTGCATGTCACAGAAAGTATTAAACTCAACACGATGATAGTAACTGTCTTTTTCATTGTATGGGATTCTTCTCTTGATATTAATATCATGTAAAAATTGTTTGCAAAATTACATGAAATTCCTGAATTATACACAGACAAGCATATTTTGTTAGTTGTCTATAGCAGTGTGCATGGCTGCTTGTGGGGTTGATGTGCCTGACCATTTCTTGCAAAGCCACTTTTCCTAGTCCAGATGGCATATTCTTTGTCAGAATGTAGATTACTTTTCCCGCAATGATATGGCAAAGCCACCGCAAGGTGCCATTTTGAGTTTAAGTACCGATTTAGAAGTGACTTTCTTCTTTGTAATGGTATAGGCTTGAGGATTATATTTGAATTCTGAATCATCGGGTAGCCCGCAGGCATCAGGAGCATCAGCGTAGATGGTGGCTTCATATTTCATGCCAGGTTGCAGGAAATCCAGTTTGACCGTCACTTCACGGGCGTTTTCATCAGTGACACCTCCCACATACCATACATCTCGGGGTGTTAATCGTTGTAGTTCGTCGGTGGTAAGTTGTGCTGTATCGGGGATGGCATAAACGAAGCGTGTGACGCTGTTAATGACATTCTTTTTGCCGTCGGCAAGTTGTGCCAGTCCTTCGGCTGCCTTGTTCAAAGTGGAAGTCTTCGGCTGTCTGGCGGTCACGATGTATGCGCCTGGTTCAGCTTCCAGGTAGATACTTTTATCCCAATCAACGGCCACATCTTTGATAAACTGGAAGGCATCCATGAAAGGCTCATAATGTTCCGGAAAGTCGGCGGCCATTTGCAAAGGTGAGTAAAATGTGACGTAAAGACCTAATTGATTGCATATTGTGATGCGCATTTTCTCAGTGCTCCAAGGAGCATTCTTGCTCATGTCCGGTTCAAAGATGCCAGGAGTATAGTCCATCGGACCTCCTTGCAGTCTGGTAAATGGCAAGATTGTGGTGTGTCCTGGCATGATGCGGCCTCTGAATTCGGTACCCATGGCACTTTCGTTGCCAATCATGTTGGGCCAAGTGCGGCATAAGCCTGTCGGCCTTACGGCTTCGTGGGCATTTACCATAATATGATGTTTGGCAGCTTCCACAATGGCATAGTGGTAATGGTTGTTGATGGGCTGGCTGTAGTGGCCTTCGGCAAAGGGGATGATGGTGCCCACATAACCGCTTTTGACGGCATCGTAGCCATATTGGTTCATCAAGGTATAGGCTTTCTCCATCCAGCGTTCGTAATTTACTGTGGAAGCGGAGCTTTCGTGGTGCATGATAAGACGGATCCCTTTCTCGTGGGCATATTTGTTGAGGGCGGGCAGGTCAAAGTCGGGATAGGGAGTGAGGAAGTCGAAAACGAACTCTTTCTGTTTGCCGTACCAGTCCTCCCAGCCGATATTCCAGCCTTCGATAAGCAAGGCGTCGAAGCCGTTGGCGGCCGCGAAGTCGATATAACGGCGCACGTTGGTATTGTTGGCGGCATGACGACCATGGGGTGTTGCCTTGTAATAATCGGTCTCGCCGAGTTTGACGGAGGGGAAATCATTGGTATAGGACCAGCAGTTTTTGTCAGAAATCATCTCCCACCAAACACCCATGTATTTCACGGGGTGAATCCAGGAAACGTCATCCAGAACACACGGCTCGTTGAGGTTGAGGATGAGTCGCGAGGCAAGCACATCGGTAGCTTTTTCGCAGACCATCACGGTGCGCCAAGGGGTGTGGCAAGGGGCTTGCATACGGCCTTTGTAGCCTGCCGCATCGGGGCACAACCAAGCATGAAAGGTGTATGTTATGTTGTTGGTTTGTTGACTTGCAGGATAGCTGATGTCGGAATGTTCCGGTAATCCTGTTTTCAAGGTGTCAACAATTAAATCAAGATGCATGGTTGGATAGTCAAGGGTGGCGGCTTCGTGGATGTTGATATACAAGCCGTCGTCGGTTTTCATTTGTAGGGCCGTCTGTACACCAGTGTTTGAGAATGAGGTCCATGGCCAGCCACCGTCCTTGTGGCCTGCCTCCCATAAGTCGCGGATTTCCGATAGTTTTGATTCCGTATAGTTGTACTCCTGTGTGTCGAGGTCACCGGGAATCCACCATGCTGTATGGTCACCAGCCATGGCGAACTCGGTCAACTCTTCTTTGAACCAGAAGCAGACAAGTGCATTTTCCATCGGGAACTCGTAGCGGAAGCCAAGACCGTCATCGTATAGACGGAAGCGGATTTGCATAACGCTTGGCTTCTTCTTTGTAGAACCATCCATGCTTTCCACACTGCCAATGGGTTGCTCCAAAGTAACGAGCATCTCGTTGTAATGGTTGCGGATTTTGGCCTCTTCTCCCCATACGGGTTCCCAGGTCTCATCAAAACTACTGTAAGTCTTGTCTTTAAGTACAAAGGCGTGAGCCAGGTCATCGCGCCATTCGAGCGTAAAGCCCATCTTGGAGGGCAACACCACGGGTTTGCCGACCCGGTTGAGAGCATAGTAAGGAACACCATCCTTGAGTTCGAAACTAAGTTCCAGTTTCCCGTCGGGACTTTGCAGTTTGACGGGTTCGGTGGCTTCGGCATTCATAAGGCAACATGCCAGCAATAAAAATAAAGCTAAAAGTTTCCTTTTCATCATATTGTTATTTTGTAATATCTTTTTCTGATGATAATTAGTCGCACCAGCCAGATGACGAAAAAAACATCGGAAATTATCTTGTAAAGCGGGGGCATGGTGACAAATAGCGAGACTATCCAGACCACAAGGTCAATATCGAACAGAATATTCCACAGCCTTTCGCGATCGTGAAATTTGCAAAGAACGTCTTTCCCCTGCGGTACCTCTATCTGCTCCGTTGAAGATACTGACAAATCGATACTTTTACCGCTTTTCCCCAAAGGAATAAGTCCTCCAAATTGTACCTTTAAGCTATAGCTGTCCGCTGGCATCTCAATACGCATATCGTGATCCTTCATCATCCCGACAAACTGTCCGTTGATGAACACCGCATGGGGCAATTTTGGCTCATACCAGTGACGAAGATGGTGAATGGTCAGCATGTTTTATCCTTATTGTCAGTGCAATGAAGTAAACCATTCCTCGAACTTTTCTTTCAAAATTACTTCATTATCAATTATTTGTCGTAATTTTTCCAAACGTTCGGCATTGGGCGAATGGTCAAACCATAGTTTCAGGTAACCATTGCGGCCATATTTCTCGTGCAGGTGCTGCATCATCCGTTCATAATGTCCTCTTTTGTCCAGTTCTGGGTAATGTTCGAGGCCGTATTGCAAGGTGCGTTGGATGATGGTGTCAGGTTCAATAAAGCGGTCGGCTTCCGCAACAATACGTCCGTACAGGCTTCTTGGTGCATGGTCGGAAGAGGCGCGATGGTCTTCTACGGCCTCGGCCATGGTTTGTAATTGGCTTGTTGTAAACCATTTACTTAGTTCGGTGTCTGCTAACAACATCTGTGCGGAAACCAGATGGTGCCGTTCTCTTCCTTCGCAAAGCCCCACATCATGATAGGCGGCAATTGTGAAAACCATTTCTGCATCTACGTCCAATTGTTTGGCAAGTTCCATGCTCTGTTTGATTACCATCTGGACGTGGTCACGCTGATGAGCCCTGTCAAAATGGTCGTACAGCGGAATAATCTGCTGCTCAATGTATTGCAGAAGAGCTTGATTTAAGGGAGGAGTGTGAAGAGTTGCGTTCATTGAATGGTGATCTGGATTTTGCGCTTGAGACGGATGAAACGCTTGCAGGAGCGTTGCTGGCGACTCTGATAATTCTACTTGTGAATTTTTACTGTAATTTCACGGCGGGCCAGCCGAAATCTTGGTAGTAGTGGACGGGGAGTCCGTGGCGATGAACATATTCGCTCAGTTGCTCCTGGCGGACAGCTTCGCGGACGTCCTCATTAGAATGCATGTTCTGATAAATCTCATAATGCTTGCCAAAAATACGCTTGGCGCTTAACTCGTTGCCAGCACCGTCAACGGTCTGCTCAAAATCTGTCACAGACAAGTTGTTGCCGTTTTCGAGAAGGGTCATGCAACCGGAATGATTGCCTCCTGAAACAGTCTTGAGGGTGTCACCGGAAATATTGTACCAAAAAATCCAGAAATCACCGAACACATTGGCATACAAGGAGTCTGACTTTTCTTCCGCCACCATCATCAATACGGGAACACACAGCTCGCCCTGCGAATAATTCGCTCCGATTTCTTTTACCAAATAGTCGCTTATCACTTTGCGCAAGGCTTGCTCTTGACGGTTGATTTCAATGTAACGGATGCAGTCGGCCTTGTGCTCGTCAAAATCGCTCATAAGCCATTTGCCATCCACTTTCTCCATGTAGAGACGGTGCTCTTCAATGTCACTGTTTTTATCGAAAGAACCATCTTCCCATTTCTGTCGTACATTGATGGTCGCAATGGCGTGTGTGTCATCGGTCTGCTCCACTTTAACCACCTCATAGTCAGCAATGGTGCCTCCGTTGCCAGTCACAAAATAGTAGAGCCATTCGTGGTCCATGGCTTCGTGTGCGGGCAGATGATTGAACATAGTGTCCAACACGGCGTAAAAATCTTCAGTCATATAGTTTTTCGACTGTTCCAACAACTCATGGTCAGGGATGTATTTGCATAACTCAGTGGCACGTTCACGCAACTGTTTCTCGGTATTGTTACAAGCTGCGAGCATCATGGCTGCACAAAGGATAAACATTATTTTTTTCATGATATGATTTTGGTTTTTGTTGTTGAAATGATGATGGATGATTAGTTTCTTGTTTTATGGCTGATAGGCTTGAATTATTTGGTTTTGTTTATTTGCCAAACACTTCCTTGGCTTTGTCCATTTTTGAAGGGATATCAACTTCGAAAGGACAGCGGCTGAGACATGCTCCGCAGTGGGTGCACTCGCCCGCATGGTGCGGCAGCGCATTGTATTGGGCTTGCAATTCGGGAGTGAGTCCCTCTAATTCGGCTTTGTCCAACAGCTCGTTTACTTTTGCGATGGGAATACCCATGCTACAAGGCGAGCAGTGGTTGCAGTAAGTGCAGTCTCCATCGGCCTTGGCTTGTTCCTGTTTGCTTACAGTGGTGTAGTCTTTCTCTGTGTCGGTGGCATGCATCCAGTGCAAGTCGGCTTTCAACTCGTCGAGGTTGTCAATGCCGAGAATGCAGGTGCTGACACACGGTTTTGCCAGACAGTAGGCAATGCACTGTTCGGGTGTGTAGGCCACACCAAGGGGTGAGGTTTTGGCATCCAGCAGTTTTCCGCCACCGCCCAAGGTTTTCATTACGGTAATAGCGATATTGTGAGTGGTACAGTAGTCGTACAGTTCCACTCGTACGGGGTCGATGCCAGCCTGCAGGTTGTCCATGGCACCCTTTTCCCATGGGATAGCTCCTCCGCGCAAGCGGTCAAAAGCGAGGTTCATAGAGAACATGATGACTTCGATCCAGCCACTCTTGGCGGCACGCAGCGCCACTTCGGCATTATGGCTGCTGATGCCTATATGTTGGATTTTCCCTTCTTTTTTCAGTTGGAACACGTATTCGAGGAAGGGGCTTCCTTCCAGCTCTTCCCATTCTTCATGGCTGTCGGCGATATGTATCATACCCACCTCAATATGGTCGGTGTTTAGGCGTGCCAGCATATCTTCAAAGCCCTGTTTGGTTTCTTCCACGTCGCGGGTGCGGCAGTGCTGGCCGTCTTTGAAAATGCAGCCGATATGGCCTTGGATGATCATTTCGTCGCGTCGTCCTTGCAAAGCGTAGCCGATGTTGGAGCGTGTTTTGGGGTTGGCGTCGTACAGGTCGATATAGTTCATACCGCTGTCGAGTGCCATGGTCATCATTTCTAGCGAGGCGGCGCTGTCGATTTTCTCAAAGCCACCGCAGCCGATGCTGATCTCGCTGACCATCAGCCCCGTGTTGCCCAGGGGACGGTAATTCATATTGGTTTTCTTCTCTTGCTGTTTACAGCTGATTGCCATCATGCAGAAGGCTGCCATTAAAATGATGTAGAGTTTCTTCATAGGATTTGTTTAAGATGAAAATTTTATTCGGATAATAAATGCAAATTTACATAAAATCCTCGAATTACACACAGACAAATAAATTTTTTGTAGTGACACATTGCGTACGTCCGAAAAAATAGAGAGGCAAAACATAACTTTTAATGGTAGTATAGAATGCCATTGACAGAAATATTTTTTCCGAAAGCGTCAGACTGATGTATAGCTCTTTCGAATCGACTCTTTTAAAAACAAAAAAAGCGACCTGTACAGTCGCTTTTTTTAGGGTTTAAAGAAATGATTAGTCAATGGTGAAGTTTCTCAACATAGTGTTGGCTTGTTCCAATTGTCTGTTCAGAGCGTCCTGTTTTTCGGTAGCCTTTGTGATTTGTTCTTGCAGTTTCTGAATTTCTTTGTCAGTTTTTTCTTTTTCCTTGTTGGCATTTTCGATTTCTTTCTTTATTTCTTCGATTCTTTGTTTCAACTGATATTTTTCAATTGCCCTGGGGAATTTTGAAACGATATTCTTGATGTTGCTGGCAGCAGTGGCGTTATTTGATGATGAAACAACGTTCATGTTACCTAAGCTGCAGATGAAGATGATGTCGGTAGAAACATCCTGTTTTTTGCCTTTTTGAACGGCTTTGACGAAAATGTCGTAAGTGCCGTCTCCAATGTATGAGAATTTCTGGGCTCTGTAGGAGTTGTACTTGTCTTCGGTTTTGGGTTTAACCAAACCTTTGTCAGCCAAGTATTCGGTGATGGCGGCGTTGGCGGTTTTGGCGTCCACTTTGGGAACATTGATGGTGAAACCGTTGACATGTGTTTTCAGGATAGTTACTTGACCTTCGTTAACGCTCTGTGCGAAAGCGAAGCTTACACTCAGTACGAGTGCCAATGCGAAAGTGAAGATTTTTTTCATAGTTGTTAAGTTTTAAATGTTATGTATTTTCTTTTGTTACAAACTGCAAAAATACAATTTTTTTTAATTGCAAATATTAAAAATTCTCAATAAATCACTTCTGTCGCATGTCTTTCTTTTTTCGGATGGTGAATTATGACATATTCGTTCAAGGCAGTGTCTTTTTACAGCACCATTCTGTTTTTTGGTTCGGTGAGTGTGAATAGATCATCGCTGCTGGCATGCAGTACATACAATCCATGCTTCAGCGCATAAATATCGGAATCCTCGTCGTATTGCAATGCCGCGATGGCGGGATAGACCTTGCATTTGTCAAAGGGATGGAAAGCCTCCTTGAAGTGCTCCATCTGGTTCATAAAGTATTGAATATCTTCAACCTTGCAGGTGGTCTTCACTTCCACAGCCACGGCTTCTGCGCTATTGCATAAAATAACATCTACCTCCATTGAGCCTGTGGTGTATTCTCCGTAATGTGCGCCTCTATAGACCTGTGTGATGTTGATACCTTGATCTTTAAATAATTTTAGTGCTGCAGGTCTCGTCAAGGCCTCAATCAGCTTTCCCCACTGTGTGGTAAAAAGCCCTTGCAATTCCTTCATTCTGCGGTCTGTCTCTTTCATTCTGCGGTCTGTCTCCTGCATTCTGCGGTCTGTTTCCAGCATTTGAAGTCTGTTTACCTCCAGTTGCATGGCGTTGTTTTTCATTATTTTTTTAATTTCTTCCCAACTGATGTTCTGGGACTCAAGTCTTGTCGTTTCCATATTCTTTTTGATTTAAATTAATTTTAAATTACAGATATTTTGTTGTTAGAAATTGCTAATAGTCCTATTTCTTTTCTGAAAAAAAGATGCTGCAAAAATACAAATAAATTTAATGTGAATATAATATCTTGAAAATAAATTTCAAAAAAATAACATAAAAATAAATTTGTTTTGTACGTTTTTGTGTTGTGGCAGCAAAAATATTATAGAATCTTTGCCTTTCCCAGCAAACGTAAAATCATGCTTACTATGTCTGTTCTTGAAGGGTATATTATTTTACCAGACTTTCCAGCTCTTTCAATGCTTCTGCTACAGGAATGATTTCTGAAACGCGTTCCTTGCCTTTATATACCGCGGCGAGGCCGTTGGTGGCACCCACAATGCCGTAGTCGGCATCGGCCATCTCGCCGGGACCGTTGACAATGCAGCCCATCACAGCGATTTTCAGTCCAGGATAGTTGGCAAAACGTGCCTTGACCTGTGCCAGCACCGACTCAATGTCGTATTGCGTGCGTCCACATGATGGACAGGAGATGAACTCCGTTTTGCTCATCTTCAGACGGCAAGCTTGCAAGATGGTAGCGGCCAGGTTGTCGTTTTCCGCAGGGCTGAAATGCTTGTTTTCGATGCGAATGTCCTTGATTATTTGCTGATAGTTCAAATAGCCGCTTACCGCTGCAGCTCCGGCAATCCAACGGTCGAAGTCGGACTCGGGCTTGTGGTAAATGAGGGTTTGGTTGGCGATGGTATAATCAGTGGTTTTAAGGTCCTTAATGACTTTAATTAATGTGTGTGCGAAAGGTGTCTCGTTTTCGGGTTTTTCAGTCAGAGAAACACGGATGGTGTTGCCAATACCCATCATCAGCAGGGCTCCGATGCCTGCGGCGGATTTTACACGGCCTTCCAAGCCATTGCCTGCTTCCGTCACACCCAAATGAATAGGGTAGAGTGTGCCTCTGTCACTCAGCATCTTATGCAGGTCGAGGGTGGCAGCCATCATGGTGTTTACATTGCTGGCCTTCATGGAGAATACTATGTTTCGGAATTCATTTTTCTCGCAGATATCCAACCATTCGATAGCCGACATGGCCATCGCATGGGGGGTATTGCCGTAACGGCTGACAATGCGGTCTGCCAATGAACCATGGTTGATGCCGATACGTAGGGCTGTGCCGTGGGTCTTGCAGGTCTCAAACAGTGGTTTTGCTTTGGCTTCCATGGCATTCAGCGAGGCTTGATATTCTTCTTCGCTGAGATCCAAGGTCTTGAAATTGCGCTTATCTACGTAATTGCCCGGGTTGACACGCACCTTTTCTACGATGGCAGCGGCGGCTTCGGCTACTCTGGGATTGAAATGGACATCGGCAATCAGTGGGGTGTCAACTCCTTCGGAACTAAGCTGTTCCTTGATTTGTCGGAGAGACTCCACCTCTTTCATCGAGGGCACGGTGATACGCACCATCTCGGCACCGGCGGCAATCATGCGCTTGCATTGGGCAACGGTGGCTTCCACATCTGCCGTGTCGGTGTTGGTCATGGACTGCACGACAATGGGATGACCTTCACCCATGATTATCTTTCCGATTTTAACCTCTTGAAACATTTTTCTTTATTTTATTTGTAGCCAAGTTTATTAATAGAAGCGGTGGTGTTTATCATCACTATCTCTCTATAAACTGTGTTTGTTATTTTATGGTAGCCAAATAGCAGAGCTTGTATAGATCCAGTAAAAACATGCTGGGCTTTTCGCAAAGCTGTTGCTCTATTCTTGTCTGATATTTCTTGAAAATCAATTTTAAAAAGAATGGAAGACCTATAATGCTACATGAACGATAGGCTTTCAATAGTTTGTTATCTTCGAGAAGATGTTTATTAATGTTTTGATCCTCAGAAAGTTTTGTAAGATTCCCAATGGAAACCCTGATTTTCTTTAAGAATTCTTCATTGGTATCCAATCCATTGTGTATCAAATGATTGTCGATATGCAAATAGGGGATTTCCTGTTCTTTGAGCTGGCATCCGAAGAGCGTGTCCTCATGTCCGTATGAGGTCAGACTTTCATCAAAATTAATGCATTGGAATAAGGATTTGGTAATGACAACATTGAAGGGGGTAAAGTGGTGATAGGGTTGCGATGCTCTTTTGTCGGCGCTTTCCTCTTCTCTTTTTTTGCCGTAATACCATCTTAGAAAATATTTAGAATCAGGTTTTTCAGCTTGATAAGCAATGCCACCATTGATGACAAAAAATGGCTCTTTCTGCATTTTTTCAATGGCTTCAAGATTTTTTTTGATATAATCTTGATGCTGAACTGTGGCATCGCAATCAATGAACAAGAGATAAGGATATTGAGCTGCATCCGCCAAACGGTTGCGGATTTTGGCGCGCCCCATATTTGACTGATTCTGAATATATTGAACACTTGCCAATCGGGACAAATTCTCATTTCTCTTGCGATAGTCCAGATTGTCGGAGCAGTCATCGGCCAAAATAATCTCGTAGGGAATACCCGACTGCGTCAACTGTTGGTCAAGAGTAGTGACTAAGTTGTTGACATCGTGATTGTAAATGGGTATCAGTACCGAGAGCATATTACAGGACTGAGTCGATCAGTTTTCCGTTTTCGATGCAAATCGTTCTGGATGCGAATTTGTCGATCATGCCGAAGTTATGGGTGGCCATCACCACGGTGGTGCCGCTGTTTTTGTTGATATCGTGGAAGATTTTGAAGATTTCTTCGGAGGTGATGGGGTCAAGGTTGCCAGTGGGTTCATCGGCCAGAATAATATCCGGTTTGTTAAGCAAGGCACGGGCAATGCAAACGCGCTGTTGCTCACCACCTGACAGCTGGTATGGATAGCGGAAATCCTTAGTGGCCAGACCGACCAGTCCCAGCACTTCCTCACAGCGGTTGCCCATAGCTACTTTGTCTTTCCATTGGGTGGCCTTCAACACAAACATCAGGTTCTCTAATACGGTCATGTCCGACAGCAACTGATAGTCTTGGAATACCATGCCCAGACTTTTGCGCAGTTTCGGAATATCTCTTCTTTTGAGTTTTAGCAGGTTGAAACCGTTGATTTGTGCTTCGTCGCCTTCAGCGGGCACTTCCGCAATCATGGTTTTCAGGATTGATGATTTGCCGCTGCCGGTTTTGCCAATCAGATAGACGAACTCCCCTTTGCGCACACTCATGCTGACTTGTGGAAGTATGAGTATGTTTTTCTGATAGATATTGATGTTTTTCAACGAAATGATAGGTGTCTCCGCCTTAACCATGTCTTTAGGGGTTGAGGTGGCAACAGTTTCCACGTTCTCCGTTGTGGTTGCGGTTTTGTCAACCTTCATTTCATTTTCTTGGGTTTGCAGCTCCTGTGCGTTGTTGTCTTGGTCCATAATTTATTCAGATTCAGAATTTTAATAAAATTATTGGCCTAAAATCCATCAACTTCTTTCCTTAGGCGTCGATATTGGCGTATTTGGCGTTTTGTTCGATAAATTCGCGGCGTGGAGGCACTTCGTCGCCCATCAGCATGGCGAACACACGGTCGGCGTCGGCGGCATTCTCAATGGTCACTTGGCGGAGGGTTCTGCTATGCGGATCCATGGTGGTGCTCCACAGCTGTTCCTCGTTCATCTCACCCAAACCTTTGTAGCGTTGCACATGCAAGCCGGCTTCGTTGGCGCCGTTGTTGGTCATTTCAGCGATTAAGGCCACACGTTCCTCATCGGACCATGCGTATTTCTCGTTGGTGCCTTTTTTGATGAGATAGAGAGGGGGAGTGGCAATATAGACATGGCCTTCCTCTATCAGTTCTTTCATGTGGCGGAAGAAGAAGGTCAGAATCAGCGTGGCGATGTGGCTTCCATCCACATCGGCATCGGTCATGATGATCACCTTGTGATAACGTAACTTGGAGATATTCAGAGCTTTGCTGTCTTCATCGGTGCCGATGGTCACACCCAAAGCTGTATAAATGTTCTTGATTTCTTCGCTTTCCAGCACGCGGTGTTGCATTGCTTTTTCCACGTTCAGAATCTTACCTCTCAATGGCAGGATAGCCTGGTGCTTGCTGTCGCGGCCCTGCTTGGCGGTTCCGCCTGCAGAATCACCCTCGACGAGGAACAATTCGCATTCCTCGGCGTTTTTGGAGGAGCAGTCGGAAAGTTTGCCAGGGAGTCCGCCGCCGCTGAAGACGCTTTTACGCTGCACCATCTCACGTGCCTTACGGGCTGCGTGACGGGCAGTGGCGGCAAGGATGACCTTATCAACAATTTCTTTGGCATCTTTGGGGTTCTCTTCGAGATAATAGGTAAGCATTTTACCTACAATACGGTCAACTATACCCTTTACTTCGTCGTTGCCTAACTTGGTTTTGGTCTGTCCTTCGAACTGAGGCTCAGCGACTTTCACAGAGATGATGGCGGTCAGACCTTCGCGGAAGTCGTCACCGGCAATCTCGATTTTCTGTTTGGCCAATTTTTCCAGCATCTTGCTGTCGTCAGCATATTTCTTCAGCGTACGTGTCAAAGCGCTTCTGAAACCGGTCAGGTGAGTACCACCTTCGATGGTGTTGATGTTGTTGACGTAGGAATGGATATTCTCGGTGAAGGAAGTGTTGTATTGCATCACAATCTCTACGGGAACGCCGGTTTCGGAGCCGTCGTCCTCCATGTATATCGGGTGTTCCATGATTTTCTCACGTCCACCATCAAGATATTGGATAAAATCTTTCAAACCATCTTTGGAATAGAAAGTCTCGCTTAAAGCTTGCCCGTTGTCATCTTTGACTCTTAAATCTGTAATAGTCAGTGTGATACCTTTGTTCAGGAAAGCCAACTCTTTCATACGGGTGGCTAAAGTCTGATAGTGGTATTCGTGCATGATGAAGATGCTGTCGTCAGGTTTGAACCAGATCAGCGTACCGCGCTGGTCGGTTTTGCCAACTTCTTTTACAGCATACAAAGGGTGACCGTATTCGTATTCCTGCATGTAATGGATGCCGTTTCTGAATACCTCGGCGCGCAATTGCTTGGACAGGGCGTTCACGCAGGAGACACCCACACCGTGCAGACCGCCGGAAACCTTGTAGGAGTCTTTGTTGAACTTACCACCGGCATGAAGTACTGTCAATACGACTTCCAAAGCTGATTTCTTCTCTTTCTCGTGCCAGTCGGTCGGAATACCTCGTCCGTTGTCCAATACTGAAATGGAGTTATCTTCATGGATGGTCACGTCGATTTTGTCGCAGTGACCTGCTAATGCTTCGTCAATGGAGTTATCGACAACCTCATAGACCAGGTGGTGCAATCCGCGCTCTCCAACATCACCGATATACATGGCCGGACGCTTTCTTACTGCCTCCAAACCTTCCAATACCTGAATATTCTCCGCAGTGTATTCTTGCTCTTGGGGTTGTTTGTTTTCTAATTCGCTCATAATCAATACTATATTAATTTTTTTAGACTATGCAAAGATAATAAAAAAATCCTAATTTTGCACCAAAAAAATGGTCTTGTTTTTTGTTTTTTTGAATTGATTTCGCTCCGTATGGAAAAAATAATGCTTCCGGTTTCTAAAAGTTTGTATATCAGAAAGTTGATATGTGATTTTCTGAAGCGCCGTCCATTGGATGAAGTGGATGAGAATTTCTCGGCGGATATTCGGATTGTGCGTGACTGCCTTGCCCGAATTGCGGAGGCCGAGTCGGGACAAAATCCGGCGGACAAACCGGTGTGCATAGATGTGCGTGATTGTGGAGCAGCATACCGTTTTTTGATGGCGGTATTGGCGATTACCCCTGGACAATGGTTGTTGACAGGCACCGAGCGTTTGTTACATCGTCCAATAGAGGAATTGGTGGAGGCATTACGTTCAATCGGGGCGGATGTCCAATATTGTCCACGTAGAGACGAGGCAAACCCCGTCTCTAACGTTGGTGACGTTTATCCTTTTGGAGACGTGTACCCCGTCTCTAACGATCGTGACGTTTATTTTTTGGGAGACGGGGCATGCCCCGTCTCTACAGATATGGAATATGTTGGTTTCTGGCAAATTCATGGCAAAACCCTCCATGCCTCTGAAATGACCATCGATTGCACCCGTTCGGGGCAATTCGCCACGGCTTTGTTGCTGATTGCCGATAAAATCGGTTTGCAAGAGCTGCATGTCCAGCCTGAAAAACCGTCTTCTGTTGCCTATATCGCTATGACAAAGGCGGTTATAAAAGGAGAGGCTGATTTGACTCCCCAGCGCTTGGGCGACTGGAGTGCCGCCGTGTATTGGTATGCGAATCTTTTGTTGTCGCAACAACAAAAAAATGGTAAGTGGGAGCTTGCTGCAGATGCTGATGTTATGTCGCCTGCTGGTGCGAAAAGCTTCGTATGCAGTGAATTACGAAATATTGAAAAGAACGTTGACGTTCCATCATCCTATAAATTGATGCGCATGGATTTGGCCTCCATCCAGTCTGATGCGGTTTTGGCTCGTTGGTTTTCCGAATGGGGCGTTGAGAGTCGCCAGGAAGAAGATGGAGTGGTTATCTCTTATAATGAGCGTTTTATTAAACAGCAGGAAGTGGTAGAATTAGACATGAGCCAGAATGTCGATTTGGTACCTGTCCTGGCTTGTATGGCTTGTTTATGGCCTAAAAAAATGGTTTTCAATGGCGTGGCGAACCTGAGGTACAAGGAATCAGACCGCCTGAAGGTTATTCAGGAGCAATTGTCAGCATTTGCCGAAATCAAATTAAATACATTTAATGGGATTGTTGATAACCAATTGGTGGTTAATCCCCGTAGAGACGGGGCATGCCCTGTCTCCGATTCTGGTGGTGCATTATTCCACAGAGACAGGGCGTGCTCTGTCTCCGATTCTGGTGGTGAATTATTCCATAGAGACAGGGCGTGCCCTGTCTCCGATTCTGGTGGTGCATTATTCCATAGAGACAGGGCGTGCCCTGTCTCTACATGTTCATACGGAAATAATGCAAATTGTTCTGGTGCGGATTTTGTTTTCGATGCCCACAACGACCATCGTTTTGTGATGGGTTTCTCCTTGTTCACCCTAAAAGGCAAGGTGCAAATCAAAGGTTTCGATTGTGTGCGGAAATCATACCCCGACTTCCACGCTGAGGGTGTCGTAGGCGGGACGGACATTGTCGGGTAAAATCTTGACTACATCCTCATATTTGCCTAAGTTATGCGAGATGTGCGTAAGGAAGGCTTGGCGTGGCTTCAGCTCGTCAATAATGGCTAAGGCTTGTTTCAGATTGAAATGGGAGTAGTGCTCTTTGATGCCCAAAGTGTTGATGACCAGCGTGTCCAAATCATGCAGTTTGTTCATTTCTTTTGGGGCGATAAAGCTTCCGTCTGTGATATAGGCGAAATTCTGGATGCGATAGCCTAAAATGGGCATAGCCAGATGCAACACATGGATGGGCATGATGTCCACACCATTGATGGTAAATGGTTCATCTTTAACGGCTTTCAGTCCTAACATGGGTACACCGGGGTATTTGTGTTCCGCAAAGGCATAGTCGAAATTTTTCTTGACAATGCCGATAGTCCTGGGCAAGCCGTAGATGTCTATGGTTTTGTTGTTGAGGAAGTTAATGGGTCTCACATCATCAATGCCGCCTACATGGTCGGTATGCTCGTGGGTGAGCAGAATGGCATCAATGTCGATGATTTTGTTGGTCAGCAGCTGCTGCCGTAGGTCGGGACCGGCGTCAATGAGTAACTTCACGCCATCGACTTCCACAAAGGCGGAGGTACGCAAGCGGTGGTCCCGGGGGTCGCTGGAAGTGCACACGTCGCAGGTGCATCCCACAATGGGGACACCCTGCGATGTGCCAGTTCCTAAAAAAGTTACTTTGATCAAAATAGATGCTTATTTAAGTCCTCTCTTTTTGAGTAAGGGGTCAATGGAAGGTTCTTTGCCACGGAAGGCTACGTATAGTTTCATGGCATCGTCAGTGTTGCCTTTCTCCAAAACATTAGTTCTGAAAGCTTTGGCGGTAGTTTGGTCGAATAAGCCATTTTCCTTGAAAGCTTCAAAAGCGTCGCTATCCAATACGGCAGCCCAGGTGTAGCTGTAGTATCCTGCGCTGTAACCGCCAGCGAAGATGTGCTGGAAGTAAGGGCTTCTGTATCTTGAAATGATTTCAGGAATCAGACCGATTTTGGCCATCTGCTGGTCCTCATATTCGGGCAGACTCACCTGTGTGGGTTCGGTGATCACATGATATTGCATGTCTAACAGAGAGGCCGCCAGCAATTCGGCATTGATAAAGCCTTGTCCGTAGGTGCCGCAGTCTTCCAACTTCTTGATCAGTTCTTCGGGGATGACTTCGCCAGTCTGGTAATGTTTGGCGTACATGCGCAATACTTCGGGTTCGCTGGCCCAGTTTTCCATGATTTGTGAGGGCAGTTCCACGAAGTCGCGGGATACGTTGGTACCTGACAAAGAACGGAAACGGCATTTGGAGAAGATGCTGTGCAGACCATGGCCGAATTCGTGGAAGAAGGTCTCTGTTTCATCGAAGTTCAGCAAGGAAGGCTTGTCAGCTGTGGGTTTGGTGAAGTTGAATACCAATGACACCACAGGGATAACGTTTTTGCCTTCGTTATCAATGTATTGTTCTCTGAAGTTGGTCATCCAGGCACCGCTGCGTTTGCTTTCGCGCGGGAAGTAGTCCATATACAGAATGGCAATGGTTTCGCCGTTTTCTTTTACTTCGTAAGCGTCGATATCCGGATGGTATTTGGGCAGTTCTTTGCTTTCTTCAAAAGTGATGCCATAGAGTTTGTTAGCCACCATGAAAACGCCTTCTTTTACATTATTTAACGAGAGGTATGGACGGATGATATCATCGTTCAGGTCATATTTGGTTTTGCGCAGCTGCTCGCTGTAGTATCTCCAATCCCAGGGCTCCAATTTGAAATCATTGCCTTCGGCTTTGATCATTTGCTGATATTCAGCGGCTTCGGCTTTAGCTTTGGCGATGGCGGGAGTCCATACCTGATAAAGCAGGTTGAAAACGGCTTCGGGGGTCTTGGCCATGCAGTCGTCGAGAGTGTAGGCGGCGTGGCTGTCAAAACCTAAAATCTGAGCGCGTTCCAAACGCAGGTTGATGATTTGGTTGATGATGTCGCAGTTGTTGGTCTCACCTGAGGTGCAGCGGGTAGAGTAGGCTGTCCACAGCTCATGACGCAACTCGCGGTCTTTGCAGTTCATCAGGAAGGGTTCCATGCTGGGCAGATGGATGGTGAACACGTATTTGCCCTTGGTGGCTTCATCGGCGTTGCCGGCTTCCAGTGCAGCGGCTAACTGGTCTTCGGGCATGCCTTCCAAACGAGCCTTGTCGTCAACCACTAATTTGTAGTCGTTGGTGGCTTTCAGCACATTGTTGCCGAATTTCAGGGTGAGCAGTGACAGCTGCTGGTTGATTTCACGGAAACGGTCTTGCTTGTCGGCAGGTACATTGGCACCACCACGAACGGACATTTTGTATGTTTCTTCCAAAAGACGCATCTCTTCAGGAGTGTAGTTCTGTTCCTCGCGTTTGTCATAAACGGCTTTGATTCGGGCGAACAACTGAGGGTTCATGTTGATGCTGTCGCTGTGAACGGAGAGTTTCGGATAGATTTCCTCAGCGATGGCTTCCATGCGGTCGTTGTTCAGGCATTCGGCAAGGTTGAAGAATACTGCGGAAACACGGTTCAGCAGTTGGCCACTGTTTTCCAGTGCCAATACAGTATTTTCGAAAGTGGGTTCTTCCTGGTTATTGACGATGGCGTTGACTTCTTCCATCTGCTGGCGCATACCTTCCTCAAAAGCTGGAATATAGTCGGAGGTGTCGATTTTGTCGAATGGCGGAACACCGTATGGAGTATCCCATTCTTGCATGAAAGGATTCTGAGAGAGGTCTTTAACCTCTTTTTTCGGTCCGCATCCCATCATCAGGATGCTACTTAAAATAAGTATGGACATGGCCTTTTTCATATAAGTTTAGATTTGGTTAATAATTTGTATTTGTTTGATAATTAGATATTTGTTTCAATGTTGCCGCTCTTTTTTTTAGTTTGCAAAAGTAATAAAAAATGTTGAATTACATGATATGTTTTTTGCCGTTGCGACATGTTAGTGAGGGTCTTTGTTTTTTGTTTGTTATGGCTTGTTTCAGACAAAAATCTCCTAAATAATCCCTGATGTTCTATGAGAAAGTTATTAACAAGCTGTTAGTAATCTATTTAAAATACTGTGCTATAAATAATTGAAAATAAAATAAAAATTACAAAATAATTAGTATGGTAATAAGAATATTTGTATTTTTGTCCTGTCAATTCAAACGGGATCAGGGACTGGCATTCCGTGCTCTTATACGAGTTGAGACGTAATAAAATATAGTATTAACATAATGATGAATTCCGCCACTGACACAATGTACAACAATAGTGTACAGGAAAACGCGAAGGTATTTTAATAGCCTTGTGCCGTATGGGGCATATAAGTATTAAAAACAGATTTATTTATATCATTTAAAAATTTTGAATTATGAAAAGAATAGCTTTATTATTTGTTTTAGCCGTAATGTTGTGTCCGGCTTTCCACAGCACCGCCAATGCAGAGGGAGATCCTCTTTACACCCTGACGGTTAGCAAGATGAATGGAGGTATCCTCTCATTGATTAACCTTTATGGCAATGTGACTTATAGTGAGACCTTTGATGACTTATGTGGTGTTATCAATGCTGAGCTTCGGTGCTATGGTCAGGGTTATACCCGTTGTAGAGTTCCTGCCGATGCCGGCAATTATGTGCCACCCACACAGGCCAGACAGTTGCCCACAGGTTTTGCCAATACGGTCAACTCTTTGTTGGAACAAAGTGACAGAAAGGTGGAACAAGGTGTGCGAAATGGTTCGGAGTCAAAGAAAGTGATGCCGACTCAGGCAACACGTTCCACAGGAAGTCGTGATAGTAGAGACATGTATATTTACACTTCCCGTTGGAATTGCAACAATAGCGGTGAAGGAACTGTTACCATTTCTTTGTATAAGACCAATGCGTCGGTATTGGGGCTGTAGTTTTTGTTTGTCAGAAAGCGCTGCTCTTGCGGTGGCGCTTTCTTTTTTGTGTTTCGAAAAAAAATAAAATATGAGGAATATCATCTTGATGTTGCTTCTCGCCTTGTCTGTGGCTTCTCTGCATGCTCAGTCGCCAGTGACTTCGTTCGTGGATTGGCTCTCTTTGGACAGTTCCTTTGCCCTTGGTGATGTCACAGCCGGGAATAGCCAAAAAGATTGGGTGGCCACTGCCTCGCAAGGGCGTTTCTATTGCTGTCAGCGCAAGGGCTTTGGAACTACTGGCAAAACTTATTGCTGCATCATGTATCGTGTGGATTTGAAAACAGGTCAGCAGGATACTTTCAGGGTGGAATATCCCAATTCGGGAACATCGTGGAAAAAGGAAGCCCAGTCCTGTTGCGTTTATGCCTTGTCGGTGGAAGACGACCATTTGCTTTTGGTTTGTGATAATCGGTTGCTGTTGTATCAGTATGATAATTACAACTATAAGTTTGTCAAGTATTTACAATGTACGGATGCTTGCATGGGTTATTTGTGTCATCGTGCGGTATATGCCCTTGTTGACGACAAAGAGCGGGGAGTTTTCCGGTGGTTGTGTTTTGACAAAGAAGATGGACAGCAGGCGCGTGTCATCCGTGAACTGGTACAGACAGCCCCGTTTTTGTTGCAGTTTGCTCCTAATCGTTATCTGTTTGCTGATGAACACTCTCTGTATTATATGCCACCAGGAGATTGTGTGGTTTATAAGTATTCTTTGGATGGACATTTGGTGGATAGTGTGTGTTTCCATCTTCCCGACAGTAAGCCTTTTCCGGAAGAGTTGCTTTCACGTTTGCGTTCATTGCCCTACGGAACAGAACGGATTTATCATGCTCTTCAGTGTGGATACCGGCGGTTCTCTTTCGCGAAAGCCGTGGATCCACTCAGTGACTCACTGCTGTTGCTTTCTGTCAATCTTGGCGATGAAAATCGGCAGCGACAGATGGCCGTGTTGCGTTTGCGAAAGACAGGTACGTGCTGGCGGCAGGATTTCTCCACCTTGGCCGTGACCGATACGGGAATTCTGTATAAAGATGGGTTGTTTCCCGTGTCTTATCATCTTAGTGCGGACAATTTGTTGCTATATCCCTATCAAAATCAGTTGATACAATTGATACAGGCTCCAGAGGAGGAATTGTTTGAAGGGAAAAGTGTTATCTGGTACCGGCACTATAAAGATTTATGGTACAAAAAACATGATCCTATAGTGAAAATACGGGTTCAGACAGTGAAAAATGACATGTTTTTTTACGATTATGATAATAATAGGGTAACAATGTCCGATTTGCCTCATGACAAGGTGATTTTGTTGGTGAACCAGCAGCCGCAGTGCTCCGCATGTCAGAAGCAGCTCCTTCTCTTCTTGTCGTCACTTGATACTTCCCGGCTCTGCATTGCGGTCCAGATGGGAAAACAAGACAGTTATCTTGCCCGTCGGCAGCAGTTGCAGAGCATGTCAGAACTGGTTCCACGTTTTTACATCCCTTTGTATGATATTGAGAATGAGGACTATTCACCATTGCGAAGGTTTGATTCTTATCCGGCTATTTTCCTTTGGAAGAGAGATTTCGGTTTCGTGGGTATTTATGCGACAGAGGATGTTTTTACCACAAATTACGATCGCTATGAATTTTCTGACACTTTTCTTCACGACTTTCAGCAGTTTCTCACTCAAGAATAATGCCTTTACCAAAAATAACTATCACATTAACTGATTTGCTAATTAACTAATTTGCTAATTCAATTGCCTGATTACCACATTGTCTCATTAGCACATTAACAAATTTGCTAATTTGCTAATTAAATTTCGTATCTTTGCAACTCGAAAAAATTGGAAGATGCCTTATCAGATAGACTATACACAATTTACCCAGTATGATAATCTTGAACTGATTGCCAAACAGGTGGTTACTGGTTTTATTACGGGTTTGCATAAAAGTCCGTTACATGGTTTTTCAGTGGAATTTGCAGAGCATCGGCAGTATAATCCGGGAGAACCTACCAAGCATATCGATTGGAAACTGTATGCCAAGACAGATAAATTGTTTGTGAAGCGTTATGAGGAGGAAACGAATTTGCGCTGTCATATCATTATCGACAATTCATCTTCCATGTATTTTCCTATCCAAGAAAAATATACTCTGGCTGAGCCGAACAAGATTCTTTTTTCCGCATACGCGGCTGCGGCTTTGATGCAAATATTTAAGAACCAGCGTGATGCCGTAGGCCTGAGTGTGTTTTCAGATAAACTGGGATTGCATACTTCGGCGAGGGGAGGGGATAGTCATTTCAAGATGATTTATAGGGAGTTGGAGAAGATTATCCAGCCCATCTCAACAGAAGTGCAGCGTCGTTCAAGGGTGACAGATACATTGCATAGAATTGCGGAACAGATTAACAAGCGTTCCATGGTAATCATCTTCAGCGACATGTTTGAAACGGATGCTAATCTGGACGAGTTGATGTTGGCATTGGGCCATCTCAAGCACAACAAGAACGAGGTGATGTTGTTCCACACTTACCATAAAAAAATGGAGGAGGATTTTGGTTTCGACAATCGTTTGTATCGTTTCGTGGATATGGAAACGGGGTCGGAAATAAAGTTGCACTCCAATTCGATTCGAGAGTACTATAAGCAGGCTATTGGTGATTTCTTTAAAGAGTTGACATTGAAATGTGGTCAGTATCAGATTGATATGATTCCTGCCGACATCACCAAGGGCCTTGACCAGATTATGCTTCCTTACCTACTCAAGAGAGAGCAGACAGTGTAAATTCCCTTTTGATTGAGTCACTGTGCGAAAGAGTGAAGATTCCCCAACGGGTGTACTAATGTTGGGGTGGTAGGGCTGTCACATTGTGGCAGCCGCATATAGGGACTCATCGCATGCGTCCGCATTATCTTGTCTTTGGAATTTGTAAGAATGTCTCACTTTCTAACCTTCCTAACCTTTCCCATGTCATCATGCCTTACCATCTCCACGTTTACCGTCTTACCGTCTAACCTCCTACACATCTAACATGCAAACCGACAAACTGAATCTTAAGGATTGGAGCGTGGCGGACCGGCCGCGTGAGAAATGCGTGGCTCAGGGTCTATCAACTCTGACTGATGCGGAACTGATAGCTATACTTTTGCGTAGTGGTACCCGTCAGGAGACCGTTGTCGATCTAGCCAAGCGGGTCCTGTCGATGAGTGACAATCGACTTAATCGCTTGTCGGAGTGGTCGCTGCGCGATTTGCAGCAGATTCATGGCATTGGGCAGACCAAGGCGGTCACCCTTCTGGTGGCTTTTGAGTTAGGACGGCGGGTGCGTGCGGAGAAGGTGGAAGAACAGCGCAGGATGCAGTCTCCCGCGGATATATATGAGTACATGCTTCCGCGTAACGGTCATTTGGGATATGAGGAATTTTGGGTGCTTTATCTGAATCAGGCTTCGGCCTTGATAAAAGCGGACAGGGTGAGCCAAGGCGGATTGACGATGACAGCTGTGGATGTACGCTTGATTTTGAAACAGGCACTGGAATTGTCGGCCACCAGTTTGATTCTGTGTCATAACCATCCGTCAGGCGATGTTGTGCCCAGCAGGATGGACGACCAGTTGACACGTCAGCTTTGCGAGGCGGCACGGCTTTTGAATATCCACGTGACCGACCATGTTGTCATTTCCCGCAACAGTTACTACAGCTACCAAGAGGAAGGACGTTTGTAATTAGCAAATTGGTTAATTCGTTAATTGACAAAATTGTTTATGTACAATTGTGATAATGTCATTAATTATTACATTCTTTAAGCTGTTTGGACGATGTTTTCCTTAGCCAGATGATAAATCCTATCAGACATCCCAAGGTGATGACACTGGCAATGCCGTATGCCCATGGCTGAGACAGGCCGAAGCCAAACCCTTTTACAATTAGGATAAAGGTGGAACACACCAGGGTCATGAACAAGGCGGGAATTAAGGTCAGAATGAATCCGTAGGGAGAAGTTCCCCGTTTCTCTAAGGCAAGGAAAATGGTGATGCTCCACAGCGTGAAGACTGACAGCAACTGGTTTGCCCAGCCGAAATAACGCCAGATGATTTCAAAACCGTCTTTATTGGTGAGACTAAATATTAAAAGAGCTCCTGTCACCAGGAAAAGAGGGATGGCGATGAAAAGCCGGTTGCTGATTTTCTTCTGTTCAACATGGAGGAAGTCGGCCACTATCAGTCGGGCGGAGCGCAGGGCGGTATCACCGGAGGTGACGGAAGCGCTGATGACACCCAAAATGGTGATGACGCAGATGACAGGGGTGAACCAGGTATTGGCGATAAGGCCTACCATAGCGGGACCACCTAAGCCTTCTGTTTGTACAGGGCTTTCGGGGCCAAAGAAATAGGATGCGGCTGCTGCCCATATCAATGCTACAATACCTTCGGAAATCATGGCACCGTAGAAAATCGGCCGTCCCTGTTTCTCATTGGTCATGCAGCGTGCCATCAGTGGTGACTGCGTGGCATGGAAGCCGGAAATGGCACCGCAGGCAATAGAGATGAACATCATCGGGAAAATGGGATTCTTGCTTGTATATTCAGGATTGGACAATCCATCCCACAATTCTGGAATTGCAGGGTGGTAATATATGAAAGCGGCAACGATGGCAAGGGCCATGCCAAATAAGAGAAAACCGAAGATGGGATATATCTTGCCGATAATCTTGTCGATGGGTAACAACGTGGCTATCAGATAATATGCTAGAATGATACCTACCCATATATAGATGTTCCAGTTGGGAGTGAAATGTGTGTTCAGCAAAGTGGCTGGAGTATTGACAAATACAACTCCTACTAAGATCATCAGGATAATCATGAAAGCACGCATGAACTGCTTGACATATTTACCCATGTATTTGCCATGCAATTCTGGCAAGCTGCAACCGTCGTGGCGTATGGACATCATGCCGGAAAGATAATCGTGAACAGCACCGGCAAAGATAGAGCCTAAAACTATCCATAAATACGATGCTGTCCCGAACTTGGCACCCATGATGGCTCCACAAATAGGGCCGACTCCGGCAATGTTAAGGAATTGTATCAAAAAGATACGCCAAGGCTTCATTGGAATATAATCCACACCGTCTTGCTTGGTGTAGGCAGGGGTGGTGCGGTTGGCGTCAATGCCGAAGATTTTCTCGACAAATTTGCCGTAGATGAAGTATCCTAATATTAAGGCGACAATGCCGATGCAGAAACTTATCATAGGGGTTAGGATTTAGTGGTCAGTGGTCAGTGGTCAGTGGTTGACAGTTAATAGTTAATAGTTAATAGTTGGAATTCAAAATTCAACTTTTAGTTTTTAACTTGAATTGGCACATTAGCACATTGTTAATTAGCACATTAAAAACTTTCAGTTTTCAGTTTTTTATGAGTTTCTCGCTTTTGAGTAATTTTCCTTTGTTGAAAATCTGTACAAGATAGGTACCGGAGCTTAATGATTTGATATTCATATTGCTATTGCTATTCTTATTGTTGAGATTCTGTCGCATTACTTCCCGGCCACTGAAATCGTATATTACAATGCTGTCAATATCTTGTTCTGTGCTGATGGACAAGCGGTCTTGGGCGGGGTTGGGGTAAATGAGGATGTCAGATTTCTCCATTCCTTTTATGCCGACATCAGAGCCTGGAACACCAAAGGTGTATTCACCGGGCATCAGGCTTTCTGTTGTGATGGTTCCGCTCATCTGGCCGCTACGTGTGAAAGGAATGCTATGCCAATCATCAGCACAGTCACGTCTGTAGAATAGCGCCAACTCGTCAGGGGTATGCCCTTGCAGCAATTCGTGTTCAGGCTGGTTGTTGTTGCCGTTGTAATTGAATTTCAAGTTGCCCTGTACTTGTTGGCCAGTGTACTCGATCCTCCAATAGCGGTTGTTCAAGCGATATGAAGGATCTGGTTGCACTTTGAAAGGATCTGCATGTACCAGATTGTATTCCACTCTCATACGTGATGAGTCTTGTAGTGCTGTGACATTGGCGGTGACATTTGCGTTAGCAAAGTTTTTGCCGCTTGTGAAAGTGAAGCAATGGTTGTAGTCGATGATGGCATCGCAGATTTCATTGCTATAATCTGCAACTCCGAAAAGTGGAGTAAACGGTATGTTGATGTGGACTATGCCTGTGGCACCTGAAAACTGGGCGTGATGATAGTCAAAACGCTGTCCATCAGTGGAAAAGAAGCTGAGGTTTACACGATTGTCATCGGCATAATGCTCGGCATGGAACAAACGTTGGCGCAGGTGAACCGCATATTGGTTGCCGCCTTCTGCCACGATGGAGTCGATGGAGAAATGCAGGAAACCTGGCTGGTCGATCCATCCTTCATAGAAACCATTCAAATCGATACCACTATAATTGCTTAGGAAATCAAATACTTGTTCAGAATTCATGTTTTGGAAAGCATACTGGTCCAACATGGCTTGAATGCCTCCAAAAAACAGAGAATCACCCATATAATGGCGCAAGGTGTGAATTACGATGGAGCCTTTGTCGTAGGAGTGCATGCCGTAGGTGTAGGCTTGAGGAACGTTGTTTAGGGCATAGTAGCCATGGTCGCGTGTGTACAGATTTCTCAGTACATCAAAATGTTGATTGTTAATTGTTTCTGTATATTTTGCCTTGGAATAGACACCCTCGTCTGTCAAGGCTTCGCTGTAGCTGGCAAAACCCTCGTTAATCCACATCTCTTCGGCTTTTTCGCAGGTGATGAGGTTGCCGAACCACGAGTGTGACAGCTCGTGCGCAATGGTGGATTCGTATGCGGTGGTGCCGTTGACAGCCACTTGCGGTAATGCGATGTTTGTGGCATGTTCCATGGCTCCGCTGGTGAAATTGACCAGAACATAGCCGATGCGGGGAAAACGAAGCGGACCGAAGAAATGCTCGAAATTGGCCGCTATTTCAGGCAGATGGACAAAGGTGGCTGGCGCATTGCTGATGTATGATGAAGGTCCATAGACGGTAATGGGAATGTCGGCATTCATGCCATGGAAAGTGTCCGCATACAGTTGATAAGAGCCTGTCGCCACTGAAGCCAAATAGGTAGGAATGGGCTGGTCAAGTTGCCAGTGCCAGATTTTGGTGCCATATTCTCCTTCAGTTTCACCTTGATAAATTCCTCCACAAATAGCCTTGTGGTATGGATAGGTTTCGATATGGAATGCGTAGGTGGATTTGTCGGTGAATTCATCAATGCAGGGAAACCACACACGTCCGAAACAATGGGGTTGCTCGTACATGCTTACACCAATGTTGAAACTGTAATTGTTGATAAACGTAAAACCGCCCCATGAGTTTCCGTAGGGTTCGCCGTGGTAACTGATGGCAAGCTCCAAGGTGTCGCCCAATGTATAGCTGCCAGCTGCAATGCTTAGTTGGTCGCCAACGTAGGTGTAGCTGGCCAATGCCTGTTCTACCATGATGGAATCAATGGTCATATTCCTCAAATCCAGATTGATATGACTCAAATTGTTCATTTTAGGCACTGCTTGCAGTGTGGTCGTTCCACTGATAGTGTGTGCGTATGGATCGATATACAGGGCTATATCGTAATGTGCCACATGGATGCTGTCGCTACGGTACTGCGCAAAAGCCATGAGCAAGTTCATGAACAGGAATGCGGATAAGAGATATTTTTTCATGATAGGTGTTAGGTTTCAGTGGTCAGTGGTCAGTGGTCAGTGATTAGGGGTCAGTGATTAGTGGTTAATAGTTGGTCGTTGGAATTCAAATTTCAAAATTCAAAATTCAAGTTTAAATTCCCCTTCTATTAGAAGGGGTGCCCGTAGGGCGGGGTAGTGAATAAATAATAATTTTCAACTTTCAGTTTTCAGTTTTCAGTTTAATTAAATCACGATATTCACAATTTTCTTCGGCACAAAGACAACTTTCTTCGGGGTCTTGCCTTCAAGCCATTTTTGCGATTCGGGTGCGGCGAGCACGGTGGCTTGCACTTCCTCGGCGCTCATGGTGACTGGCAATTCCATGTTGAAACGCATTTTGCCATTGAAGCTGATGGGGTAGTTGAAGCTGTTCTCCACGGTCTTGCTTTCGTCATAAACAGGGAATGAAGCGTTAACTACAGAGCTGTCGTGACCAAGCAGGTGCCACAGCTCTTCGGCGATATGCGGGGCATACGGAGAAAGCAGTATTGTCAACGGCTCCAACACCTCACGTTTGTTGCACTTGAGGTCGGTGAGCTCATTGATACAGATCATGAAGGCGGAAACCACGGTGTTGAACGAGATGCTTTCGATGCCGTCTTCCTCTTTTTTGATGAGCGTGTGCAAACTCTTCAGTTCGGGAGCGGTGGCGGGCTCGCCGCTGACGCAGAACTCGTTGTTCTCGTTGTGGAAAAGCCTCCAGAACTTGCGTACGAAGCGGTAGGTGCCTTCGATGCCTTGCACATCCCAGGGTTTGGACTGCTCCAATGGGCCGAGGAACATCTCGTAGAGACGCAGAGTGTCGGCGCCATATTTTTCCACCAAGTCGTCGGGGTTCTGCACGTTGAATTTGGACTTGGACATTTTCTCAACCTCTGAACCGCATACAAAGATTTCGTTGCCATCTTTGTCTTTTTCCTTGATGAAGTGAGCATCGTGGAGGTCATCGCGCCACTGGCGGCATGCTTCTATGTCGAGGATGTCATTACGCACCATGTTGATGTCAACATGCATCGGGTCGCTGAACAACTCGCGGTCGGGTATGTTTTTGGAGACAAAAATTGGGCCTCGCTTGTACTCTTCGCCACTAATGAATGTGGGAACTTCCTTCCCCGCAATCAGGTCCTTGATTTTCTGCTCGACGATATGGGTTCCATCCCTATAATCATTCAAAACATCGATGTTTGGTACCAAAAGCAGCTTGTAGCCTTTCGATTTTGCGTACTCTTCCCATGGTTCGGACACCTTCTCGAGGCTGCCCATGCGTTTGATTTCGATGAGGATGCCTTTTTCGGGACAGAAAAAGTCGAACTGACGGCGACCGTCCTTGTAGTCCTTGATGAATTCCACGCCCATACGCTTGTCCTTGATGATGTTCCATACATCGTATTCGCACAATTTTTCCAAATTGACACGGTAGGCGAAGCTGGAGCGGCCCTGAATCATACCTTGGTTAATCATGCGCTGGAAGGGCTCTTCTTTGCAGGAAACACCTATGTCAAACAGGAACTTGCACCAGAAGCGGCTGTAAATCAGGTGACCAGTGGCATGTTCGGCACCGCCGATATAAAGGTCCACGTTTTGCCAATAGTCATTGGCTTCGCGGCTGATATATTCTTTGTCGTTATGCGGGTCTTGGTAGCGGAGGTAGTAGCCGCTGGAGCCGGCAAAGCCGGGCATGGTGTTGGTTTCGAGGGGATAGCCTTCCTCGGTGACCCAGTTTTTGGCGCGGGCCAGGGGTGGCTCGCCCGTCTCGGTGGGTTTGTATTCGTCGATGGAGGGCAGCTCAAGGGGCAGCTTTGATTCTTCCAAAGTGTAAGGCATACCGTCCTTGTAGTAAATCGGGAAGGGTTCACCCCAATAACGCTGACGGCTGAAAATGGCATCACGCAGGCGGTAGTTGGTCTTGCCAGTACCTACGCCCAGTTTTTCCAGCTCCTGAATCATGCGCTCGATGGCTTTCTTCACGCTGAGACCGTTGAGGAAGCCAGAGTTGACCAATTCTCCGTCTTTGGCATCAAAGCTCTCTTCCCATGTGGCGGGGTCGGTTGGCTCTGTGCCAGGTTTCTTCACCACTTGGATGATAGGCAGGTTGAAATGGCGGGCAAAAGCGAAGTCGCGGCTGTCGTGGCCGGGCACTGCCATGATGGCGCCAGTGCCGTAGCCCATGAGCACGTAGTCGGCAATCCAGATGGGCAGCTTGGCTCCCGTGATGGGATTGATGCCGTAGGCTCCGGTAAATGCGCCGCTCACCTTACGGACTTCAGCCATACGTTCGCGTTCGCTGCGGTTTTTGGTACGGGTGATGTATTCCTCCACTTCGGTGCGTTGCGCATCAGTGGTGATGGCTGAAACCAGTTCATGTTCGGGAGCCAATACCATGAAAGTGGTGCCGAACAAGGTATCAGCACGTGTGGTAAATACTTCCAAATCAATGTCTTTGCCATCCACTTTGAAGATGACGGAGGCACCCATTGACTTGCCGATCCAGTTGCGCTGCACTTCCTTGATGGACTCGTTCCATTCCACAGTATCCAGTCCGGTAAGCAAGCGTTCGGCGTAGGCGGTGATACGGAGCAGCCATTGTTTCATGGATTTGCGTACCACAGGAAAGCCACCACGTACGGACAGACCATCGACAACCTCGTCGTTGGCAAGTACCGTGCCCAATTTGGGGCACCAATTCACTAAAGCTTCGGCTTGGTAGGCCAGACGGTAATTCATCAGCACTTCTTGCTGTTCCTTTTCGCTCATGGCTTTCCAATCGGCGGCGGTGAAGCTCAGCGGTTTGCTTTCGGCCACGTTGAGGCCTTCTGTGCCGCATTTCTCGAAGTTGGCGATCAACTCGCTAATGGGACGGGCTTTTTGGCACTTGTTGCAATAGAAAGAGTTGAACAGCTGAATGAAAGTCCACTGTGTCCATTTGTAGTACTTCGGGTCGCTGGTGCGCACTTCGCGGTCCCAATCATAGCAAAAGCCGATTTTGTCCATCTGCTCGCGATAGCGGTTGATATTCTTCTCGGTGGTTACCGCGGGGTGGGTACCTGTTTGGATGGCGTATTGCTCGGCGGGCAGACCGTAGGCGTCGTAGCCCATGGGATGCAGCACGTTGAAGCCTTTCAGACGTTTGTAACGTGCGTATATGTCGGAGGCAATGTAGCCCAGTGGGTGTCCCACATGCAGACCCGCACCAGAAGGGTAGGGAAACATGTCCAATACATAGAACTTGGGCTTGTTGTGGTCTATGTCAACCTTATAGATTTTGTTGTCGCGCCAGTATTGCTGCCACTTTTTTTCTACTTCGTTAAAATTGTAATCCATTATATTTCAATATTTTGTATTTTTTCATTTAAAAAAACAAATATACGAAAAATATAAATAGATACAAGGAGGGTATTTCATATTTAGTTCAAGGTAACAAATGGACCAGCCATATAGTCAAAACACCTTATCAACCATTTCTTTACCCTTAACCATTAATTGTTAAATATCAACTATTAATTATTAATTGTTAATTATTATTTATTTCAAGTATTTCCTCGAAAAGATATTATATTTCAAGATACAGTGGATGGCGCGGAAGCCGTCTTTCCAGCCGATTTTCTTGCCTTCCTCGTAGGTTCTTCCATAGTAGGAGATGCCCACTTCATAGATGCGGATGCCTTTGAAACGGGCGATTTTGGCGGTCACTTCGGGCTCGAAGCCGAAACGCTTCTCCTGGAAGTATATGCTCTTGATGATATCTGCCCTGAACAGTTTGTAGCAGGTCTCCATGTCGGTGAGGTTCAGGTTGGTGAACATGTTGGACAGGAAAGTGAGGAAACGGTTGCCCCTTGAGTGCCAAAAGAAAAGGATGCGATGGGCGTTGCCTCCCATGAAGCGAGAACCGTACACCACATCGGCGAAACCATCTACCACGGGTTTCAGCAGCAGGTTGTATTCCTCGGGGTCGTACTCCAAGTCAGCATCCTGTACGATGACATAGTCGCCGGTAGCCTCATCGAAGCCGCGGTGCAGGGCTGCGCCTTTTCCCATGTTTTTTTCCTGTTTGTAGTAACGGATGTCGGCATCCGGATGGGCTGCAATGTAATTTTTGATGGCTTGCTCCGACTGGTCTTTGGAACCGTCATCAACCAGTATCAGCTCCTTTGAAAAGTTGTTTATTAAATTGACTTCCAATACTTTATCGAGTATGGTGTGAATGGTCTTTTCTTCGTTGTAAACGGGTATGACGACGGATAATTTCATAAAATAAAATTTGTGGGCAAAAGTACGAATATTTTTTGTATTTTTGCATCCGCTTTTTCGGGGTGTGGCGCAGTTGGTAGCGCGCTACGTTCGGGACGTAGAGGCCGCAAGTTCGAGTCTTGTCACCCCGACGGAACAAAAAAGGAAGTGACTTCAATCACTTCTTTTTTTGTTATAATGCAGGATACAAATGTCGTGTGAACCGAAGCTCCACACTTGACCACTGCGAAAGGGGTACATCATAATTGAGAAAAAAATTCGCATGTAATATTTCCGTATTTTTGTTGTCTAACATGATGAATGTTGCAACGAAAAAGTATTATTTTATGAACAAAGACAAAGAACAACAGTTTGAACGCCTGGTGCGGCAGCATAAGCGGACTATCTATACGGTGTGCTACATGTTCTCACACGACAAGAGCGAGGTAGACGATTTGTTTCAGGAAATCCTTATCCGCCTTTGGAAAGGTTATGACAGCTACGAGGGGCGCAGCGACGCCAAGACATGGATTTATCGTGTGTCTCTCAACACAGCCATCAATCAGGACAAGAAGGAACGCCGGCGCATCGAGTCGGTGCCGTTGACAGTGGATATTGACCCTTATGAAGCCGATGATCCGTCAACACATCAAATCCGCGAACTTTACGACCGCATCTCACGCCTTGACCTCATTGAACGAAGCCTTATTCTGCTTTGGTTGGAAGGTGTCAGCTACGACGAAATCGGAGCCATCATCGGTATCAAGCCCAACAATGTGGGGGTTCGGCTGCTGCGCATCAAGGATAAACTGGTGAAAATGTCAACAAAAGAATGAAAGGAAATCGTCATGGAAAATCAAAACAACAATAATCTTTCCGAACTGGACCAGCTGAAGGTCCAATACGAAACGCTGAAAGAGCGCTTCGAACAACAGGAAATCGTCAACGACCGGCTGATGAAGTCGTCCATTAAGCACAGCACCGATTTTTACAAACGGTACCGCAGAGTACAAATCATCCTTTATCCTCTTCTGGCCAT
>JAEEGL011602655.1_pt1 | contig 39235 bp, 44 predicted proteins | sample 9134231 | NCBI WGS metagenome assembly JAEEGL01 (sample SAMN16246548, study PRJNA631951) | gut metagenome | biome: gut microbiome; feature: rumen; material: fiber-attached | host: Bos | place: Iran: Karaj | collected 2018-10 | reverse complement strand
ATTTTCTTTTCAAAACGGTTAATCATATTTTCCATATCATTAACTTTTTGAACATCTAATTGTTCTCCAGTTTCTTGAGCTTTTCTTTGAAGTTCAGGAAGAACTACTTCACGTAATTCTTTAAGTTTACGATCACCTGCAATAATATATAAAGATATTTCTTTAAAATATTCTAAGTTCTTTTCATACATTGCATCAAAGATGTTAATATCTTTTAGCATTTGAATCTTATCTTTTTCAAGACCAGATTGAATTGTACCAATATTTGTTTCAATCTTAGAATATCTTGCTACAACACGATCAAATCCTTTTTTAGCTCCACCAAATAGTTTTTCAAAGAAACCTACTTTTTCTCCAGCTACTTCTTTATCAAAAGATTTAATTTCAGCTACTAAGTTAGCAAGTAATTCACCAACATCACCAACATCTTTTGTTTTAACATTTTGAAGAATGGAATCAGAGAATGCTGCAACTTTATCTTGAGCTTGAGCACCAAATTGTAAAATTTGTGTAGCATCATTAACATCAATTTTAGCTGTAAATTCATCAATAGCTTTCTTTTCTTCATCTGTTAAATTATCATAGTTTAATGTGCTTTCTACTTTTTCTTCAGTTACTTTTTCAGAACCAGCAACTAGTAGTTCAACATCTTTCTTTTCAAAATCTTGTAAATCAATATTCATATTCATAATCTTACCTCCTATTTAAGTCCATCTATTAAAGCATTATATTCACTCATTTTAAGTCCTGGTACAGTACTAGTTATTTCTTGTGGAACAGGTATACCAATTTTAGATACATCATATTTTCCACCAGTTACACCAGTTCTAAATCCATATTTTTCCCAAGCAATTTGTTGAATTCTTTCGTTTTCTTCAAAAGCTTTATATAGAATTTCACCATTTTCTGTAAAGTACATATAACAGTGATTATTCCATGATGTTGGTTTTGGGTAAAGGATTCTAATACGATCTTTTACTTGGTCAAAACCTTTTCTATTAGAATTAGAGAAATCAACAATACTCTTTTCATAATCAACGATTATCTTTTGAGCTCCCATACCTGCTCTTAAATATTCTTGGAACAAATCAGCTGGTGTAAATTTCATATTACCAGACTTAATATATAATTCTTTTAATTTAGGCATGTTCTTTTTAACATTAGCTTCATTTACTTCACCTTTAGATAGGATAGCAAGTAAAAGTCCATAATAAGTAGCTCCGGGACTAGATTTAACTGGGTCAATTGATGAAATAGATACATTTCCATAAATATCATCAGTTACTCCAATATCTTTCCATTTTTTACCATTTAAGATATAGTCTACTAAAGTATCCATATCTGTTACATAGTAAACACCATCTTTTTCTTCAGCAATACCATTTTGAATTAAGGCATCAACTATCTTATCCCAACTATAGAATACAATTGGTGTATTAAGAGTTAAGCCTCCACCTAAAACAGTGTAACGATCAGCTTCACCTTTACTCTTATCAGGAGCTTGTTTATAATACTCATAATATCTTATATCAGATGTGAATAAAGCATCATACTTTGTTACACCTTCTGATGTAACACTAAACTCTTCTCCATTTTCCATTCGGTTAATAATATCTTGATTTCCTAAACCAATTGTTTCACGAATTAAAGGTTTTGATACTGTTTTACTATTACTCCAAGTATCAAATACAACATTAATTTTGTATTCCTTACGAAGTATTTCTAATACCTCTTCATCTTTTAAGAAGTCTTCTTTACCACCACCAGTAGCAACATAAATTGTTGTTAGGCTGTTATCAAGAATTCCTCCCTTACTACTTAATGACTTAATTAAGATAATAGCACCTACTAAAATAACAAAGATAACTATTCCAATTATTGTTTTCTTATTCATCTTCTTCATCCCTTTCTACATTAAGTTCTGATTCATTAAAACTTTCAGATTTTAACATTTGATTAAATACTTTCATTTCAGCATCAGCATCAACTAAATCTTCTTGATACATACTTGATAAAATCTTTTTAAACGAATCTTTTACTTCACTAATCATTTTTTTACATGATGACATAAACTTTTTACTTTCTTTAGAAACTAATTCATTATTTTCAACATCATCATACTTTGTTATTATTTTAACTAAAACAGGTAAATAATAATCAAAGAAATTAGTAATACTTTTTTCTTTTGTAGGATCTTTAGCAACAACATTAATAATTTTAACTGTTGTTTCACATATTTCTTTTAAATCAGCTTTTACTTCATTATCATTAATCTTTGGTATCATTGAATAAATGTAACTGTAATCCCTATTAGCTTTTTCAATTCTATTATATAACTTAGGATTAGTCTCTCTCAATGAATCTATTTTCTTAGAACCGGCAAAGATTAATTCACTTGCACCAAATGCTGCTGCTCCAATAACTAACGCTGGAGCAAGAGGTATTGCAAGAGCTAGATAAGGTACTGCAAAGAAAGCACTTCCTACAATTGCTGATACAACATTTGAATTCTTCATAATATCACCTAATTATATTCTCTAACTTCACGGAAGGCTTCTACTAAATCCTTCTTACCATTAAATACTTTTCCATTTGTTAAAGTAGCAATACTACGTAATTCACTTTCATCAGCTTCACCAAATGTTATGGAGAATACTGGAATATTTAATTCATTCATCTCGTAATAATTTCTTAAACTAGTATAATTATTTTCACTTTCATTAGCTTCACCATCTGTCATTAAAATAACAGATACATTATATTTACTATTTTCTTTTCTTAAGATTTCTAATGCTTCAATTGTTGCTGAATATAAAGCTGTACTACCTGATGGTTCATGACTTTTAATATTATCTAATAAATAATCTGTATCGCTTCCGTCATCTGTACTCCATCTATCTTTAACATCTGAAGCAAATGGTAGAATATCAATTTTATCTTTATAAGTAAATTGAATATTATCATCTTTAGCTTGATCAGAGAAAATATATTCCATAGCATTAATAAGTTCTTTGTAACCATTTCCTCTCATACTACCTGAATAATCTAAACAGAAGACAACATGAATTGGTTTTCTTAATTCTTCTTGATACATTAATAAAGCTCTATTAATAACTTCATCACTAGGATATCTAATTGGTGAAATATATTTTGTTGTATCAATTCCCCAATCAGGATTAAAGATATCACGAGGAGCTTTATCAGTTGTTCCACCATACCAAGTTCTTCTTCCTGCTTGTTCTAATATTTTTTGTCCATCATTACTTAAAAAATAATTTTGAAGTTTTAAAAACTCTTCTTTCTTTTTATCATTCTTATTATCAATATAAGCAAGAACACTATCAGAAATAGATACTCCATCAACTGGATATATTGCATATAAAGGTTCTTTACCTTCACTAACTAATTTTTTATTAATATTAATAATTGATGATTCATATGAAATAACGGCTTCATAATCACCATTTAAGAATAACTCTTCTAAGTAATCTTCATCACCACTTGTTCTCTCAAGTCCCGTAAAAAATGTTTTCATATCATTTTTTAATTTCGAACTTTCAAGCATTTCTAGTGTTAATACATCAGGGTTTCCTGCAAGGGTTGATAGAATACCTAAATAAGCTACTGCACCACTATTTGTACTGTTTGGATTAGACATACTAAACTTTAATTTTTTATTAGATATAGCTTCCAAAATATCTTTTGTCTTAACATCTCGTCCTACAAATCCAAGTGATTCTGCTTTACTCTTTTTAATACCAAAGATAACTGGATTAATACTCATTGATTTAGACTCTGATAAAGATATATTAGTTCGATATACCCAAAGTGAATTAGCAGACCAAATAGCATCATACTTTTCACCACTATTTAATTTACTCATAATATCTAAAGTATCTGCATAAACAATATTAATATCAATATCATTCTTATCAGCAAATTCTCTAATATCATCATCTAATATTTCGTTTTCACTACTAGATATCAAATTAAATTTGCTACTATCATATGTATAATCTTTTCCATTACCATCATCATCAGGAGTATCACCTGCAAATAAGCCAATCATAACGGGAACAGCATAAATAATAACTACTGCCCAAATTACAATTTCAATTAAACTAACTTTTCTTTTTTCCTTCATATTATCCCTTTTAACCTCTATAATTCATTATAACATTATAAGAATACTTAAACAATAATTTTAAAATAAAAAAACAAACTTTCGTTTGTTTAATTATTTACAAATAAATCAATAACTTTAGAATAATCTAATCTTCTTCTTGAATGATTAATAATTGAATCAATAAAACTTAAATAATGATCTTTATCAATCTTTTGATAAATATTTATTAAATTAACTAATTCTTTTTCATTAATATCAATTAAATTATTATTATTTAAACAATTATTAACTTCTTTAATTAAAAATTCATTATATATTTTATCATAGTACGCTCTATCATAACCTATTGCCATACTATTAGCATGTTTTAAAGATCTCTTTTCAAGTTCTTTGTATTTCATTATAAAAATATCCTTTTCTTAATCTCATTTATTAGTTTTCTATTAAATGATATCACAAATACAACTAAACATACAATCAAAATTGGAAGAGATGCATATAAACTCCATTTTAAACTAACAACACTATTAGAGAATAAGTCAATTAAGACTTCTGTACTAATTAGAATTAACGCAATAGTAAATAAAAATGTTGAAACAGCTCTTGTAAAACGCATCTTTTTCTTAATAAATAAATATACTGTTAAAACAACAAGTAACCATATTATAAAGATATTTGGCATAACTAAATATAAATACCAGTTCATTCCATTATTCATATAAGCAATTGTGAATAATAAATATTCAAGACCAAAAAGATTAAGAATCGCTGATATTAATTTGTTTTTATAATATAAGAAAGATGCTTGCGTTGCGACATAAATAATTGATGCAATAACATATATTGACCATGTAGGTTTACCATTAATAAAAATATTACATAAGAAAGTAACAAAACCAGATATAAATAAGAATAATAAAATTAATAATGTTATATAACGAAAATTAATATGTTTACCAATGTCATCTATTTTATCAGAATAAGCTGATAAAGCATTACTATTCTTTTCTTTTGGTAAAGTTGTATGACACAAAGGACATTTGTTTTCACTATCTTCTAATTTAACTCCACATTTATAGCAATACATTACATACCTCCTTGATTACTTTCAACTGATACTTTAATACCTAAAGATACTAATTTAGTAAAGAATAATCTTTCAAATTCCGTTTCATATATACGACTTGTAAAAGTAATATATAAATTATTCATACAAGATATACAAGCAACCGCGCCATGTTTATTTCTACTTCTTCCAATCATAAATCCCATATCAGTTACATATTTTTGCATTTCTTCAGGAATATTGATTAACCCATAATTAGAAAAAGTTGTTGTATAGTATCTATCTCCCATTAAATAATCACTTATTGATAAAGCTTTCATTTTAATAAAAGTTGGCATAATTCTAATATAAAACTTTCTTTCCATATTAACATTACCAGTAAATTTAGAACGAAGTTTTTTTTCATTAACCATATATTCTAATTGACCTTTAACTTCTTTAATAACTTCTTCTAAAGTATAATTACCTAGTTTAGTATCAATTTTAGGGTTAACATATGATGAGAAGTTACGTAAAGTTACAGAATCAAAGAAACGACGTAAATTAACAGGAATTGAAATTTTAATAGGTTTATTCTTTTTATCATGATTATTGTTTTGAATATCTTGAAAACACATAAACATAATACTTGTTAAGAAAACGGTTATCGTACAATCATATTGTTGACATAACTTCTTTAATTCATTAATTTTTATCTTACCAGTAATAATATTTAACATATGACTTGGTAATTGTTTACCTTTTAAATGATAAGCAGCTTCTTCTTTTTCTACACTGCCAAAATCACCAACATGTTTTTTAAAACTATCTTCATATTCTTCTTTCTTAGGTTTATCTTTAAGATTTAAGATTTTCTCCGTGTATGGGGTTTCTACTCCATATTTAAGTCTTATATACTCTCTAGATAAAGTAAGAAGTAAAGTAACACCACCTGTTCCATCAGTTAAAGCATGGAAAAACTCTAAAGCAAGTCTTTTTTCATAAACACGTACTCTAAACATAAAATAATTATTATCTTTAAATTTTATGGTACGCATGGGATTTTTTACATCATCTAATATTGGTGGAATACCATCAATCTTTTCTAAATAGTACCAAAACAAACCTCTTCTTAGACGATATGCAAAAGATGGAAGACGAACCAAAGTATTTTTAAGAGATTCAGCTAAAATATCTTTATCAATCTTATCTTTAAAAGTTATTGTTAAACGAAACATCATCGCATATTTCTTTTTAACGGCAGGTGGATAAATTAAAGCGGCATTATCAAGCCGCATCCATTTTTTACTTTCCATCAGGAATCAACCCCAAATCTTCATTAATTATGATAGGGTCAAATCCAGATATTTCATCATATAACATTCCTTTAGGAATATCATGATATAAATATATTTTTTTATTGTTCATAAAAGCTTCATATAATTCTAAGAAAGTTGCCCCACCTAAATAATTCTTTTGTCCCTTATTATCAAAGTTAAGACATAAAACAGCATCCATTTGTTCAATGGTATAACGACTTTGATTAAACATCCTTTTCTTAAACTCGGAATGGATTCCTAGTTTCCAAGCATTATCTTCAGCAAGAGGATCTTCATAAGAATTAGGTAGACTTATTTCATGACCACGTTTTTCTAATTTCTTTTTTATATCTTTTATTTCTGGATAAAACTTTTTACTACATACAATTAGTATTTTCATAAAACCTCCTATTCATTAACTATATAATCATAGAATATACTATCTTCATAAATATCAATATTCATTCTAAATTTATCAGATAAACTAAATTTCATTAAATGATGTTTACCTTGATTATTATCATCTTCTAATAATTTATAATCTTTTTTATCTATCTTATTTATAATTTCATCTTTATATTGTGATAAATCAATATTCAATTCTTTAAAAATTATATCCAAATCACCAGCAATATCTTCTTTATATGTACTACTAGAATGAACCGTTGAATAATATAAATCAGTAAATTCACGACCAAAAATATAGAAAGATGAATAAATACCATTCTTTGCATAAATAGATAAATCATAATTGTGATTAAAATAATTTTCACACATTATTTCAGGATTACAATATTTTAATGCTTCATTAGAAATCTTTATAAGAGCTTCATTTGGAAGATCAACATTAAATACTTTTTTAGCAACAATTTCATCATAAGTAGCATTCTTTAAAACATTTTTAGATCTTCTTGCAGCAGTATAATCTTTATCGTGTCCTAAATCATTACTAAGAAGAAACTTATCATCTTTTAATCTTCCTTTAACACGAGGTGTAAGAACAACAGCAATTACTTTCTTTTCATTAGTAATATATAATTCTAAATAATATTTCTCTTGATTAAAAATACTTATTACACTACTACCTTTATTATCGTTATAAGCATCAACTAATAATTCTAACCCTTTAGTTACAACATCATCTGGAACATCAATAAATAATTTGATTGTTTTAAGAAACATATCATAATTAGGTTTATCGGTAATTACTTCTTCCATGTAAACATCGGTAGAATTATATTGTTCATTATGAACTTTAGTTAAATTAATATTTTGATAAACATACTTATCGCCTTCTTGTTTATAACCTAAAGAAACGATTGGGTCAGTTGGTTCTTTTTTACCACAACCAACAAATAATAAACTAATTAATATTAAAAGTAATATCTTTTTCATATATTCTCCTATAATAATATATCTTCTACTTCATTAAATTTTGTAACATCAACCCATTTAATATATTTCGTGTATTTCATTAATTCAGGGATAGTTAATTTTATCGCAGTTCCTGACATTCCACAAGCAGGATAACAATATTTTTCTTTTAAAAGTGATATATCTAAATAAACTTTAACATCATCATTAGGATTAAAAGGGCATACCCCACCTACTGGATGACCAATAACATTTAAAACATCATCTTTATCAATCATTTTGGGTTTACAATTAAAATTTAAACGAAATTTATCATTATCAATTTTAACATCACCACTTGTGACTACTAGAATAGGTTCTGGCACTAAAAAAGATAATGTTTTAGCAACTTCACTTTCACGACAATCTAATGCATCAGATGCAAGAGAAACTGTTTCTGTTGAAGCTACAAGTTCAATAATACGATCTCCTAAATTAAGAGAATTCAAATATTCATACACCCTATTATTCATAACCTATCCTCAAAATGATTATAACATAAAAAAAGAAATAGATAACTATTTCTTAATTTATTTTGACACTAAATAATCCATGTTTATTACAATATGAATATATAGTTGCATTCGGAATATAAGGTAATGTAACAATAGGTACTTCACCTGGTACTAAGTAATAAAAATATTCACATTTTTCATTACCAATCATAATCCACATAATATAATGATCTACATCCATTGGATGAATCATTTCCCCAACAGTAACTTTAATAGAATTACCATCTACTTCATAGATTGGCACATGTTTTTCTAAACTAGCATCTTTATCGTGATCTTTAATTTCTAACATATTAGTACCACAACAAATATTATCCGCACCATCATTAAGTACATGAATTACTTTTCCACATTTTAAACAACGATAAAATTTCATTTGACCTCCTTATACCATTCACAAAATTTATCAAAAGAACTAATAGATTTATATGGTTTTCTATTTAATCTTTCAAGATCACTCATTTCAGCTAAAGTCTTTTTATAACCATATGGCATAAAGATATACCATAAACTTGACCATTTCTTATCAGTGTCATTTCCCCTTATACTTGTTGCAAGATGACCTTCATGAGAGCCATAAAACTGATGTAAGTTAACACCATCATAATATGATAAACATTCCGTAAAACGACATTTACGATTTTTCTTACCTTTCATTAATTTTAAGATACCAGTAATACCAATCGTATCAAGGGCAAAATTAACAAAAGCTTTTGGAAACCCATTTAAACTATCAATAATAAAACCAGAATCCATTGAAATACATGGACATTTAACAATTTCATAAGCTTCCATAACTTTAACTTTTGAAATTAAACTAATATCATCACTACGTGGTTCTGATAGTTCATAATCATAAGTTACAAAGTTAACATCTTTTAGTTTCTCTTTAGCTGTTTCAATCTTACCTTTATTATGAGTAACAAATACTATTTTATCCATTTCTTCTCTCCACCAATAACAGCTTTATAGAAAATACTAGATATATTATCAAGATATTTATAAATATCATCTAAACTTAATTCTTTATAATCTAAATAATCAAGAGAAATATCATAATTAATCTTTTTTAAATACCATAATAATAAATTATAAAAACTTGTTAAGAAATGAATTCTATTTGGTGATTTATCAAGTTCACCTCGACGAGACAAAATATCACGAAGTCTTTCAATTGGTGATAAGATACCACGATCACTTGCCATCAAATCAGCAATATTTAATATACGATCATAATCACTAGTTGAATAATTTCTTAAAATCTTAGATAGATTATCATACTCTCTTTCAAAATGTTCTTTATCATTAACATATTTAATTTCAACATCAGGGATTTCATTATTATTAAATCTTCCATCATTGATAAAAGAATGTGTAAGACAAGCACGGGACTCTTTTAATCCCATATCAACTAACTTTTCAAAACCTTTAATAACATGACTAAAATCATGAGCATACTTTCGACCATAATCATGTAATAAACCAAAATTAAAAGCAGTATCTTTATCAAGATTTAATTTAGAAGCAAGAATCTCACATAATCTTGCTTCATATAATGAGTGACTTAACCAACTACTAGTATTAATATTATTAATTATTTTATTTCCTAAGTAAGAACCAGAATCAATAATATTAAAAGCAAAATCTAATATATTATCTTTAATTTTACCAGTTTGTAATAATTTATAAGCATCTTCCTTACTTATATTATAGAATCTACCTAGTTCGATACATAAGTTTTCTAAATCACCAAACGGTAAATTACTAACAAGTAAAATAAAGGAATCAACACGGCTTAAACTTGTTTTAGGTTCACTATTTAGAATTAACATTGCTTTATAATAATAATCTTCATTTGTAAAAAATAATTTCATTTTAAGCCTTTCTAATTAAAATATGATAATGATATGACGTATTAACACCATCATCATGTTCATAAAAGTTACCAACATGGAGAACTTTAATTATTTCAAAGTCTTTAAATAACTCTTTAATTAAATCATAATCTGCATAGAAATGAGGAACTTTATATTCAGGACCTTCAACCATCTTTAAAGTTGTATTCTCATCTACTTTTGGCCAATCTTGTTTAAAGCCCCATGTTTCTTTAGAACATAAAGTTAAATAACATTCACCATTATTTCTTAATACACGATATAATTCACTAATAACTTTTTTAACACCATTAGTATCAGTATGATTAATAACATTACGACATAAGATACAATCCATACTAGAATCACTATATGGAAGAGATAACATATCTCCTACTTTATAATCAAAATTAAGATTTTCTTCTTCTGCCCACTCTTTTGTTTTATTAATCGCTTCACTTGATATATCAAAAGCATAAACATTAAAATTATTTTTACCAAAAAGAATAGAATGTCTACCAAGACCACATCCTAAATCTAAAAAGTCTTTTTTATTATCACTTAACCATCTATTTAATAAATAATAAGACTCCATACTAGGATTTTTCCATACATCACGAAAATCTCCTTTAACTACTTTCCAATCCCAACCTTGTGATTTAACCATACATTACCTCCATAAATTTAATATAACATAAAAAACTGTTGAAATAAATCAACAGTTTTATTATTAATCTAATTGTTCACCTTTAACTACATTAGAATCACTTGATTTTGTTGCAATAATGTCATCAATATTACTTGTTGTACTACTATAATTAACAGTTATTCCTGAATCTTCTTTAGTTGATGCACCATAGAATGTGCTTCTATATGATGTTGGATTACTATAAATATTTAAAGTTGCTTTAGCATTTCCACAATTATAGAAAATTGAATCAATCGATGTAGCATATACTTTCAATGTACCAATGCTATTCCATGTTGTTGCATTATAACCAGCATTTCGAAACATATAACTCATATTAGTTACTTTTGATGTGTCCCAATTACTTAAATCACCTATATTCCATGTTGTGGCACTATATCCTGAACGAGAAAACATATGTGACATATCAGTTACTTTTGACGTATCCCAATTGCTTAAATCGCCAATACTCCACGTCGTTGCTTTATAACCAGCAGAACCAAATATTCCCACCATATTAGTTACATTTGACGTATTCCAATTACTTATATCCCCGACATTCCATGTTGTTGCGTTAGTAGCTGCACTTTCAAACATATATGACATATCGGTTACTTTTGACGTATTCCAATTATTTAAATCTCCGATATCCCATGTCGTCGCTTTTGTTCCTACTAAACGAAACATATGTGACATATTAGTTACATTTGACGTATCCCAATCACTTATATCTCCTATATTCCATGTCGTTGCGTTACATCCAGCAATATGAAACATTTCTAACATTGTTGTAACATTTGACGTATCCCAATCACTTAAATTTCCAATATCCCATGTCGTTGCATTATATCCTGCATTTTTGAACATGAATGACATATCAGTTACATTCGATGTATCCCAATTACTTAAATCTCCTATATTCCATGTTGTGGCACTATATCCTGCATTATTGAACATATTTGACATTGTTGTAACACTCGATACATCCCAAGTACTTATATTTCCAATATCCCATGTCGTTGCTCTATATCCTGCGATATTAAACATATATGACATTGTTGTAACACTTGATGTATTCCAATTACCTATATTTCCAATATTCCATGTTGCTGTGTATGTTCCTGAAGAATAAAACATTTCTGACATGTTAGTTACTTTTGATGTATTCCAATTACTTAAATCTCCTATATTCCAGGTTAAAGCATTTTTCCCTGCATTTTTAAACATTGATGACATATCAGTTACTTTTGAGGTATTCCAATTATTTAAATCTAAGTTGAATTCTAATGCAGCAAAACCTGCATATTCAAACATAGATGCCATATTTGTTACTTTTGAGGTATTCCAATTATTTAAACTTCCAATATTCCATGTCGTTGCATTTTTTCCTGCATTATTGAACATGAATGACATATCAGTTACATTAGATGTATCCCAATTACTTATATTTCCTATATTCCATGTTGTTGCATTAAATCCTGAATTATGGAACATATATGACATATTTTTAACATTTGAAGTATTTAAATTACCTAAATCCATATTAAAAGTAGTTGAAGTATATGCAGTATGAGAAAACATTGCTGCCATATTTGTTACTCTTGATGTATCAAAATTCGATAAATCAATAGAATTAACTTTTGAAAAATAATAAAAAGCATAAGAACTATTTGGATTTGCTTTTACTCCATCCTCTTGTCCTATATATAATTCATACATACCATTATTATCAACATCGGTATACCATGCAAGTACTGATCCATTTTGTTCTGCTGATGCATCCCAAAAATCTAATGCCGTAGAAGGTATAGTAATATCAGCAACTGTTGTTATACTTTCAAAACTATTTCTTGAAATATCCTTACCAAAAGTTTTACGAATTATATTGTCATGTTTCATTAATGTTCCATCAAGTTTTACTTTTACAGTTCCATCCATTGTTTTAACTAAATCTTGTTTTGTCCAAGTTGCTCTTATATTTACATCATGAGGTGGCATTATAAACATATCATCATTTATAAACTTAATATCAATTAAATCATTACTATCTATATACCATCCTTTAAAGATATACCTAGGACAAGTTAAACTATCACTTCTTTTTGTTACTGTTTGATATGCCATATATTCTTCAGTTTCTATTGATGGTAATGTGCATCCATCTGGAGCATTTGGATCATAAATAACATTATAAATATTCTTAAGTACTGGTGTTAGTTCACTCTCTCTTGTTTTTTCTTGTTCATCAGGTAATTTTGATATAATTGTTTCACTCTTATTTGTTGGATAAAATCCTCTTGTATTATGAAATTCTTCTTTCAATTTAAGATCTATAGTCATTTTAACATTGCGACCCGTTACATAATTGTCTCCAAGATCCCAGGTTACCTTTTGAACACCATCAACAGTATCTAGAGATACTTCTCCAAAAGGAACTTTAATATCATTAACTGATTCAACATAAAAATAATCATCATTTATGTAATCTGTTATTACAAAGTTATCATAAGTTACTGGAGTAACTGCTGCTTCAAATAAAACATTATTTAAAGTATCTTGATCGGCAATAAATTGATTATCAGATATTTCAATAATTTCCTGGATAATTTCTTTTCCCATTTCATATTGAATACCATTTATGGTCATATATGGATATTTATCTTTTAATAATTTATATGTTGCAATTTGGTTTGGGGTATCTTCATTTGGATATCCATCTGTTAAAAACAATAATACTAAATCCTTATTATCACTTTTAATATAATTTTCCATTACCTCATCAGCGCTTAATAAACCTGCATTGTAATTAGTAGTACCACCTGATGATAAATTTGTAATATAATTTACCATTTCATCTTTATTATTAGTAAAACCTGATATTATTTCTGAGTTTGAATCAAAGGTTATTAAAGCAACACTATTATGACTATCAGAAAGTAAATAATTTGTTAAATCAATAGCATCTTGTTTGGCTCTATCTAGTTTACTTCCACTCATTGATCCAGATACATCAATGACAAAAATGACATCTTTATATCTGCCTTCAGAAGTTTTCATTACTGAATTAACATCAAAGGTTACTCTTGCTTTACCTAATCCTGTCCATTCAGCTGATTTATCAATATGCCATGAACCAGGATTGTTATAATCATTGCTTTGTATTTCTACACTTTTAATTTCTTGTGTATAAGTAAGTGAAAAAGATCTACTTATAAACATAACTAGAATTGGTATTATCAATAATAAAAATAGATACTTTTTATTCTTCATACATTACCTCAATTATAATTATACTATATATCTATTTATTTTATATGAAAAAAATGAAAAAAATATAATAAAAAAAGTAATTGAAATCAATTACTTTATATTTTTTAAACTTCTACAGTTTTTGCCCAAGAAATAAATTTATCCATATTAGCATCTTTATCTTTTTCAAGACAGAAGAAGTTAAGTAGATAGAATCCATTCTCTCCTTTAAACATTGTAGGCATATAGAAATATGTTGATCCACCTACTGCCTTAGAATAAGTGAAATACATAAAATTACCTTCAGTCTTCATTGTTGCTGTTGGCATTTGTTTAATAATAATATCTGCATATTCTTTTAATGAAGTATCTTTTGTAATATTAATAGCTTTTAAAGCTTCATAAGTTTCTAATAATACTGTTACACCAATATTATCTTTATTATTTTCATAATAATATGTTGCACTAGCTAAACTTTTTTTCTCAAAATTTTCCGTTAAAGTAATCTTAAAGTTACCTTCATTAAATACTTTACCACTTGATTTTCCACAGCCTGTTACTAATAGTAAGGCAATAACAAAAATTGCTAATAATCTTTTTTTCATTTAAATCTCCCTTTTATTTAATTAATTTTTTTACTAACCATACAAAAATGCATGCACCTACCATTGAAACAAGAATCGTTCCAATAATATTAGATGCTCCAATACCAAATAATCCTAGAACAAAACGTCCTACGAATCCACCGATAATACCTACAATAATATTTCTTATTAATCCTCCTTTAGAATTCATAATAAAACTTGCGCCCCAACCGGCAACAGCTCCAATTCCAAGAGTTATTAATAAGTCTGTTAAATTTGGCATAACGAATAACATAAAATCATCTCCTTTATCTTCATTATAAAACTATTTTTTCTTTATATCAATAATAACATATTCGGATTTTGCTCCTGTTTTAAAATACAAAGCCCAATTTGATATACCTGATGTAACAATAAAATCCGTTTTATCAATATGATTGTGTCCATAATATTCATCATTAGAACCAACTATTACACTAAGAGGTCCTATAGGCCACATTTGACCTCCATGAGAATGACCTGATAATACTAAATCAACTTCTTCTCTACTTTCATTTTCATAATCATTTGGTTGATGATTAAGAACAATCATATATTTATTTTTATCTAAATCTTTTGTGAGTTCTTGAATTTTTTTTCTTGTGGTTCTTGATTTATCTTCTCTTCCAATTATATAGATATTATCTAATTCCACAACTTCATCTCGTAAAACTTTAACACCATTCTTTTCAAGTTCACGAATTAAATCTTCTTCATTAAAATCACGATTATTGTAATAACCTCGATCATGATTTCCAAAGACATAATAAATACCTTTTTTTGGCTTTAATAATTTAAATGCTTCACAACTTTTTTTCATATCAATAAGTGTTGTATCATCATCAACAAAGTCACCTGTAATAACAAAGATATCCATATCAATCTTACTAATCTTTTCAATATATTTATAAAATCCATTTCCATCAAAAGTTGTTCCGATATGGGAGTCTGCAATCTGAATAATACGAAAATCATTAATATCTTTATTAGTATATAAAGTATATTTAGTTTCAAAAACATGAAAATCTAAATACATACCTATTCCTAAATAAATAATTGTTATAATAACCGCAACAATATTTCGAATATCAATAATATTTAATCTCTTAAAATATTTTTTCTTTTTTAAATCTTTTTTATTTATTTTTTGATATAAAAACAATATTAATAAAACAAGAAATAAAAAGATTGATAAATGTAATAAAACAATAATTGAATTAATAAAACCAAATATTAGTATGACAATTATTATTGGTATACAACATATTAATAATTTTAAATATTTATTTTTAGTTAATTTATCTAAAAAAGAAAACTTTAAAAAACATTTAATAGGATATGATACTAAAAGAATTAATAGAATAAAAAGTAAAAATATTGCTAAATAAATCATCGTTTCCTCCAATAATTTTATATCAAAAAAATATGTTGCAAGCAACATATTTATTTTCTTTTACTTTCTTTTTTTTCTTCACGATCAGAAGATTTTCTTCTATTTTCTGCTAATAGTTCAATCTTATCTTCAAGTGATGAAATTTTATAATTAGTAAAGGCAACAGTTACACCAATACCAGCGATTGTAGCAAGTACAGTACATAATACAATAGCTGTTGTTGAAGCACCTGATTTAACAATATTACCATTTTCATCTTTTGGATTTTCAACCATTTCAACCATTACATCATAACGATTACCTTTTTTAGTTTCATATAATGCTTTGATTGTTGATTTGATTTCTTCATCCCAACTACTTGAATATCCACCAAATACTTTATCACCAATTACGATATAAGGAACACCTTCAGCGGGTTGACCTAAGTAATCACCAACTTGTTTCATAAGTTTAGCATTGTCTTCATTGTACCAAACTTCATAAGATACTACTTTGAAATACTTTCCATAATCTCCAACAATACTATTTAAGAAAGTTAGAAAAGCACGACAATAAGCACATCCATTTCCACGGAATAAATAAATTACAGCTTGATCATCATTTTCTTTATAATTATCAAATGCTTTATCAAGTTCAATTTCTTCTTCTTTTAGAGCTTCCTTTAAGTTAAGTGTTTTAACTTCTGCCTTTGCTGTTAATGGTAATACTAAGCATAAAGCCATTACTAATATTAACAATGTTTTCTTCATTTTCTATTTCCTTTCTATTAAGATTATAGCACAAAAATATCGTATTACAATGTAATTAACTGTAAAATATCACTTTTTTATTTTCCTTAAAACCAAACCACCATATGGATGAATAACTTCATCATTATCTCCATAAAGGTTATATGATACTTCACTATTTTGATAAAAAGAAGGTATTGGTGTTTTAATTTCTTCATTTGTTCGATTAACAGTTACTAAAATATTATGGTCATCATCTACTCTTTCAAACATTACATATTTATCATTAACATCATAAATATTTGTATCAGCCCTACCTAAAAATGGTTCAGCTTTTCTAATTTTACCAATTTCTCGAAAAAAGTTTATTAAATCAAAATCAACTTCTTTTCCAATAGGAAATGGTTGACGATTATATAGGTTACCCATACCTTGAAGACCCAATTCATCTCCATAGAAAATAGATAAAATACCTGGAAAGAATGTTAAAAAGAAAACATAAGCTTTATATATATTTTTAGCTTGTTGATAATCTTTTTTACTAATTTTATAATTTTTACAAAAAGCTAAGTCATCATTTATTAAATTCCAAGCCCATTCTCCATAATAATTAAATTCATTAGATGCAAAAATATTAATAATTCTACTAATATCATGAGTTGAAGTAAAGTTCATTAATGTTTTAATAGTTTCATCAGGATAATCACGTAAAATTTCATTAAGTTTCCAATTAAGTTTTGTAACATCACTATATTTAAAATAACGAATCAATGCATCAATTAATTCATAGTTCATAACAGAATCCATTCCTTTGCCACTTGTTATGTAACCACGATTCATTTTTGTAGGATCTTTCCATACTTCACCTAGAATAAAACCATCAGGTTTATTTCTTTTAACAGCAATTCTTATACCTTCAATAAAACGATCACTTAATTCATCAGCAACATCAAGACGAAGGCCATCAATACCTAAACTAAACCATTTATCAATTACACCGCCAACACCATAGATATAATTTTGCCAATCAACGGATTCCCCATCACAAACTGGTAAATTCTTCATCCCCCACCAATAATCAAAATAAGTTTTATCAGGTGTTTCATGTTTACGATAAAAATTATAATAAGGGGACTCTTTACTTTGATAAGCTCCTACACTATCATAGTTATTAAATTCATTAAAATATTTACTATCATTACCAGTATGATTGAAAACAGCATCAAGTATAACTTTCATACCTCTTTTATGAGCTTCATCACATAGTTTTTTTAAATCATCATTAGTACCTGCGTAAGGGTCAACTTCTAAATAATCTCCTGTATCATAACGATGATTAGATTGACTTCTTACAACTGGTGATAAATAAATAATACTAACACCTAAAGATGAAATATAATCTAACATATCAACTATACCTAATAAGTCACCACCATAAAAGTCATTATTCCAAATACCATTTTCGTCAGGTCCTGCTTTTAGTTCACTATTAAATGATGGATATAGATGTCGATTAGGAAGAATTATTTTCTTTTTTATTTTTCGATTAACACGATCAACAAAGCAATGATACATAATAGCGTTTTTAGCCCAATCTGGTGTTTTATAATTAACACTTAATTTCCACATATCACTTCTTGATACAGAATTATATTCATTCCTATTCTTTTTCTTATAATAGATAAATTTATGATTGGCTTCAAAAGAAAAATAAAAATGATATAGGGCACTCGTTTCCAAATAAAAATCACCATTAAAATAAACATAATTATCTTTATTTACAACATGATGTAATTGAAACGCATGACGAGCTATATCATTTTCTGCAATAAACTTCATTCTTTCGATAAAACCAATAGACATAGGAACTTTGATTGTAACATTATATTTACAACCACGATCATCACTCTTTATTTCTTTTATAGAGAATTTTATATTATCTAGTTCTTCCATTCTTCTCACCTATTATAAATGTAACATAAAAAAAAGAGTTAGTAAATTAAGATGACACTTTATATGTCTTTAATAATTTACTTACTCTATTTCTTAAATTTTTATTATCTTTTTCAATGTTACCAGATACTATAAATGGTTTATCAAAGACAAAGATTGTTTTCTTAAAAGGATTAAATTTTCCGATAATGGCGAAAGGAATAATAGGACTATTAGTTTCATTAGCCATTTTAACAGCTCCATATTTAAATTCCATTAATCCCCTACCACGTTCTCTAGTACCTTCAGGGAAGATTCCTACTATTTTTTCTTCTTTTAGACATTTAATTGCTTCATCTAAAGCTTTTTTATCATGACCATCACGATTAACTTTAATTAAACTACAATGACGAAAAATAATACCTTGAGGTAATTTAAATAAAGAAGCTTTGGCAAGAAAATGAATTTTTCTTTTAGAAGAAATAATTAAAGGACCAGGATCAAGTAGGTGAACATGATTACCAGCAAGAATTACTCTTCCTTCTTTAGGAATATTCTCTTTACCAATAATAGTTGGATGAATATAAACCTTTGTTATTAACCATATTAAAGGTTTTAAAATATCATATAACATTATTTAACTTCCTTTAATATTTCATCAATTAAATCTTTGTCATAATATACTTTTAAAGCTTTCTTTTCAATTTTAAGTTCAAATCTTGTATCAGTTAATTCTTCACCATCAATATTAGCTGTTATTGGTACTGGTGATTCAATAACCATTTTGCTAGTTTTAACATTTTTAACTTTAAGCATACTTTCATGTTTACCTTTTTTAAGTTTTAAAATGTAATTAATTAATTGAAGTTTAGACATCTTATCAACAACAATAGCGTCCATAAGTCCATCATCTAAAGATCCATGAGGATTTGGATGGAAACCAGCCCCATAATATCTTCCATTACATACTGTTATTGTAGAATATAATCCTTCTTCTTTATCCATACCAGATTTAATTTTAAATTCAAAGGGTTTAAAATGAATAAAATGTGAGATAATTGCTGCAATATATTTATCTTCTCTTGGAACAACCGTACTATTTGATTCCGTACCTTTATTGGCAATCTCAGCATCAATACCAAAACATACAACATTCATACAATACATATTATTAATTTTAATTAAATCAACTTCATTAATACCATTATGAAATAATTCTTGTGCACTACGATCAAAGTCATTACCAGATCCATATGGAATATATGAAAAAGTATTTTTGGTTTTTAAAATAGCATTCATAACACGATTTAAGATACCATCTCCACCAATCGCATAAATAATATGTTTAGCATTTTTATATTTATTAATAATGTCTTCTGTAGAATAAATATCATTATTAATTTCAATTTCAAAATCAAGTTTTCTTCTTTTACAAACTCTTTTTAAAGCCTCAACCATTTTATCAGTTCGATGTTTTAGGCTAAAACGATTAATTAAAAATATATGTTTCATAACACCACCTTTTTTAATTTTATCATTTTTTCTATATAATTAAAAGAAAGTATGACAATTAAGGTATAATATTATATAATTACATTGGTGAGTTATGAAAGTAATAAAAGAAAACATAAGTAATAAACTAGAAGTTAATAAATCCTTTTTCTTTACAAATTTAATAAAAGTTTACAATAAAGATGAAGTAACAAATGAACTTAATAAAATAAAAAACAAATATAAAGATGCAACACATTATTGTTACGCTTATATCATTGATAATAATAAAAAATCTAGTGATGATGGAGAACCAGGAGGTACTGCAGGAGTACCTATTATGGAAATATTACAAAATAAAGATCTAAATTATATATTATGTGTTGTAACAAGATACTTTGGAGGTATTAAATTAGGAGCAGGAGGACTAGTTAGAGCTTATCGAAAAGCAACACTTGAAGCAATAAACAATTCCACTTTACGAGAATTAATTGACGGATATGAAATAAAAATAGAAGTTAATTATAGTGAACAAAAAGATTTAGAATATTTAATAAAAGATAATTATACTAAGGAATATTTAAATAATGTTATTTATACTATTAAATGTGATAAGGATATAAAAAACATATTAGAAAGTAAATATAATATTGTAAACATAAAAGAAATTAAAATAGAAAGATAGCCAAGCTTTCTTTTTTTATGCTATAATTTAGACGGAAAATGAGGATTTATATGAATGATTCAAGAGAACAAGAAATTAACAATTTAATAAATTCGTTAACAACCAATAATGAGGTTAATAACAGTGTTCAAAACAATGATTTAATTAATTCATTAACCACACCAAATAGTGATATGAATACTGTACCTGAACAAAATATGGTTGTAAATCAAAATGTTCCTTATACTGAACAAAGTCCTATGCCACAAGAAAATATTCCAATGGAACAAGCATATAATAATATGCCTCAAGAAAATGCTATGATGCAACAAGCATACAATGATGTTCAAGAAAATGTTATGATGCAACAAGCATATAATAATGTTCAAGAGAATGTTATGATGCAACAAGCATACAATGATGTTCCTCAAGATAATGTTATGATGCAACAAGCATATAATAATATTCAAGAAAATGTCATGATGCAACAACAAGCATACAATGATGTTCCTCAAGAAAATGCTATGATGCAACAAGAAGTATATAATAACATGCCTCAAGAGAATGTAACTATTGAACAAACAGTAACTGAATCCCCTATACAAAATAATGATGTTCCGGTTAATAACAATCCTGTTCAAGATAATAAACCAAAACAGGCAGCTAGTAGTAATACGAAAACTGTTGATTCTAATTTAGACAAAGATTTTGGTGATACTTTAATTAGAGCTTATGTTGGTAAAAATTATGAAAAAATATCAAGAAGAAAATTTAATTTTGCTGCTTTCTTCTTAACTGCTTTCTATTTATTTTATCGAAAAAATTTCTTTTTTGGTATTTTATTCGTAATCGTACCTCCTATCTTATTTGCTCTTTTCCCAGATTATGTCTTATTTGTGGCAGCTGGATATTTAATTGCAAGTTTTATTATTGGCCTTACATTCAATAAAAATTATATTATTAAAGGAAATGCTAAGATATATAAATTTAAACTTGAAAATCTTCATGCAAGTTTAGGAGAATTAAAAACATTGTGTGCTAATGAAGGTGGTACAGCTTTTGGAAATATTTTTGCTGGTTTAGCAACAACTACTGTTTTACTTTTAGTATCAAATTATGTTCTTAATAGTATGTTTAATATTTCGATATGGGATAATATCTTCTATAACTATAAATATGAAGGTGTAATAACATATGATAAAGATATTGATATAGAAAAAAGTTTTGTTGTAACTATTCCCAATGATTTTAAAAAAGATGTTACTTCTGGATTATATGAATATGCCTATAGTAAAACTAAAGGCAAAGGTAAAGATAAAGCTAAAAGTAATGATCAATGTAAAGTAACTTTTAATGCCCTTCAATTATTTAGAAATGACAAAAGATTAATTACCCAAATGAAAGAATTCTATAAAGATAGTAATCCATCTAAAGTTACTGAACAAGAAACTAATGGTATTAAATGGTATGGTTTCTCCCTTACAAATTCTTTTGGTAAGTATTACTATTATGCAACTAAATATGACGATAGAATATATCTATATACATTTGAAATAATGGATCAAACAAGCCAAGAATGTGAAAGTTTTTCAAAAGGTATTTTGTTTTCCATAAAAGAAAAAAAGGTTGTTCAAGAAGAACTAAAGAAACAGAAAGAACAACAACAAAACAATAATAATCAAAATAAACAAACTGAACAAAAAAATAGTAATCAAACTAAAACAGCACAACAAGCTAAAAAGAAATAATAAAAAGAAAGATTAAAATAATCTTTCTTTTTTATAACATAAATCCAAATAATCTTAAAATAGTTTGAAGAATTGTTTTTCCAAAAAATTGATGTTTAATTTCTAATTCTTTATTATCTTTAAACATATTTATAAAATCATTTTTAATATCATTTAAAGCTCTACATTTATACATGTATAAACCACATTCAAAATGTAAGAATAAACTTCGATAATCAAGATTAATAGTTCCAACTACACCTTCAATATCATCACTAATAAACATCTTTGAATGAAGAAAACCTTTTTCATATTTATATATTTTAATTCCTTCACGAATTAAAGTATTAGCGTATGATTCTGATAACATATAAACAAGTTTCTTATCAGGAATACCTGGTATAATTATTCTTACATCTACTCCCCTTCTAATTGCTAGTTTAAAGGCATCAATAAACTCCATATCAAGAATTAAATATGGTGTTGAAATATATAAATATTTTTTAGAATTATTAATAATATTTAAATAAACATTTTTACCAGTACTTTCATTATCAAGAGGAGAATCATCATATGGAATAACTAATCCATTTTCTTTATATTTTCTATTACTCTTATATTTTATGACATCATCATTATATAAATGATAGGTATCCCAAATAGTTAAAAACATAACAGTAAATGAATAGACAGCCTCACCTTTTACCATGATACTATTATCTTTCCAATTACCAAATCTTTTTAATTCATTAATATATTCGTCTCCAATATTAATGCCACCTGTAAAGGCCACTTCACCATCAACAACTAATATTTTACGATGATCACGGTTATTCATGATAATACCTCTAATAGGTCTTAATTCATTAAAAGTAACACACTTAATACCTTTACTTAATAAATAATCTTTATAATCTTCTTCTAATTTATCAACACATCCAAAGTCATCATATATAAGTCTTATATCAACGCCTATTTTAGCTTTATCTATTAAGATATTTAATATTTCATCCCACATTTTACCAGGCCTTATAATGAAATATTCCATAAAGATATATTTCTTAGCTTTTAATAATTCTTTTTTTATACCTTGATAAGCTTCTTCACCTGTTTTAAAATATACAACTTCATTATTTTCTGTTACAGGAAATCCTAAGAACTTAGATAAATAATTAACTTCCCCATTATCACTATTTTCATTAATTATTTTTTTATCTATTTTATAATACTTTAAATATTCACATCTTTTTTCATTAACTTTTTTTAATAATCTACTTCTACTTTTATTTCTTCCTAAAGTTAAATATAATATACCACCACCTAAAGGAAACAATAAAATTATGATTACCCAAGGAAAGGTATAAGAATTATTACGATTATTCTTTGTTAAATGATATAATGCAAAAATACTAATTACAAAATATATTATTTGCAATACTTGATATTTTTGTCCAAAATAAACAGTAATAAGTAAAGTGAAAGATAATTGTATTAATAAACCTAAAAGAACTACTAAACATTTTTTTAAGCCCATCCACATAATAATCACCAATAATTATTTTAACACAATAAAAAAAATAAACTAGATATACTAGTTTATTTTATTAATCCATTATTAGTAAAATATTAGTTACTAATATTAATGTTATTATTTCTTCTGCTACAATTGATGATACTGCGATAGAATTCTTTGTATTTTTATAAGCTTCATCGCCATATGTACTTTCAACAAGTAGTATTGCGAATAATAATCTTGTTGCTTTACCAAACGGCCATAAACCTGTTCCTTTTTTAGAACCAAGATATTTATCTACTTCTATAATATCATCAACAATTTCATTACTATCTTTATTAATAAAGATTAATGTTGCAAGAACCATTAAAACGAAATTATCATCAATATGTTTTTTATGGACTTTAATTTTATTATAAATATCAATTATCATATCTGTTTTTTCTTTAACAGGTTTATCTGATATTGTAAGAACACATGCCATTGATTGACAAGCGTTTTTAGCACGTTTAATATTTCTTCTTAATATTTGATAACATTCTTCTACTTCAGTATCAATTCTTTTTTCTTTTTTATTAGATAGTGCAAGTAACATAGCAAATGGTGCATCTTCATCATCTGTTAAGAGTGGATGTTTATCATTCATTAAATTAAAGATTTTGATTTCTTTTTCAATATATTTATCAGCATTAATATTTTCTTCACAATCAGATAAAATTAAGGATGTAAAAATATTAACTAAATTATCAAATTTTTTCTTTTTCTTTAAGATTCCTTTATATTCATCAACACGATCAAAATACTTTGATGGACTTTTCGTCATTGCCATTTTACAAGCTAAAATCATGGAAACAAAACGGTAATCTGAGAAAATATTCGTTCTATCAACAATTATCTCATGTGCTTCCATAAGTTTCTTAGTATCAACTTCTTTATCTAAATCTGTATATAAATATGAACTTAATAAACAATTAGCTTCACTTTCATATTTAAAAATGCTTTTAATTTTCTTTTTGTTTTGTAAAAATAAATCAACTTTCCTTTTTAATTCTTTTTTCATATATCCTCCGATAATAATTATATTATTAATAATCTTCGTAGACAATAGTTTTATCTGGTAATTTAATTAATTTTTTAGGTATATAACTTTTATCTAAATACCGGCGACTCTTTTCAAGTTCATCTTCACTAAATGGTTTTAATTTAGCATCAACAAGATAATTACCATATACTATTTCATTATTATGATTAAAAGTTAATATTTTTAAATAGTTATCACATACTTCTACTAATGGTACATGATCTTCTTCAAAATAACCACTAACATAATTAGCACTACCACCATCTATATTTAAATAATCTTCTCCAATATTATAAATAACTCCATATTTACTATCATTAGGAGTATGACCAACAATTGTTATATAACTATCATGACCTATACGGCATCGAAAATGATAACCAGGGTTATTTACTCTTGCCCAAAGAGAATATTCCATGCAAGGATTATTATCCTTTATTCTAATATCACATTCATCTTTTACAAAAATAGGACATGATGCATGAACTAAAACAATATTTTTATAGTCTATTGTCTCAGGAAACTTATGATATATTTTTAAATTAGATATAAAATCTACGACTTCTAAGATTTTATCTTTATCATAAGCAAACCTTATTGCTAAATCATCATCGGTTACTAATCCACCATTTAAAAACCAATCATTATATGTTGGTACATATATTTCTTTTTTTCTTTTTTCGAAGACTTCATACATCATTAATTCATGATTACCTGCAAGATAAGTTATTCTTTCACCTTCTTCGATTCTTCTTTTAATATCAAGAAGCATAGAAGCTGAATCAAGACCTCGATCTATTAAATCACCATTAATATATAATTCAATGTCTTCTTCTTTTTTAATATTATCTAAATAAGACATTATTGATTTATAAACAATACCATCACCATGTAAATCACTAACAACAAACTTTCTCATAAAAATCCTACTTTAAATATTTCTTAGATTTATTAATTAATTTTTGATATAAAGGTAACATATGTTCTTCCGTTACATATTTATCAATCTCATTAATATTAATCCATTTAACCCCACTATTCTCGTCTTCTTTAATCCTTATTTTATCATTTTCATTTGCCATAAATAAATATTCAATGTCAAAATGCAAATGCGATAATACTAACTTATTATTTTTCATATGACGTTGAACAGCATTTATTTCCATATTTAAAATATCTTTTGTTACTAATTTAAAACTATTAAGTCCTGTTTCTTCATTAATTTCTCTTTTAATAACTTCCATTATATTTGGATTATCATCTAAATGACCTCCAATATATCCCCATGAATGAAATAAATTATGATTAATCATTAATACTTTAGAATGATCTTCATTTATAATCCAAGCAGATACTGTTATGTGACCAACAGGATTATCTCTTGATAAAGGATTATTATATTTGTTTAGGAAATCCAAAATATTATTTTTTATTTTTTCATCAATATCATTATCAACTTGATAATTATTAACTTCTTTAATTAAATTATTAAGCTCTACTTTTGAATACATATACATCTTCCATATCATCAAAATGTTTTAATTCATAATTACCTTCAGTATAACTATTAATAACATTATCCCAAAAACTTTTAGCAATAGGATTATTATCCATAGGTTGTACTTCATAATAACCTTTATGTAGATCAAATACTTTATAAGCAGCAAGTTTACCAATATGTTGTCTTCTTGCTCTTGGCATAATTAAAAATTCAGCAACACTATAATTATTTTCATTTTTATCTAATACTTTTAAATGTTTATTTAACATTGTAAAACCTACCAAAGTATCATCACACTTAATAAAATATGCTTCGCGATCAGTATCTTTAAAATAATTCTCAAAATATGTATATGGAAAAACACCATTTTCATCAATATCATTATCGATATATTGACTACCATCATATAAAGAATATTCAAGTAATCGATATAAAATATCATGATCTTTTTTCTCTACTTTAACTAAATCAACCTTCATCTTTATAACCTAACTTCCTATTTAATTTTACAACTACAATACTAATAACAAGAATAACTATTAATAAAATGACAAACCACATTATGGAAATAAATAAAGGTTGATTATTTACTCTTAAGAATGGATATGGTCCATCAACAACTCTAAATAAGTTTAGAAAGATCATTACAAAACCATATATTGCTGTAACAATAAGAGGAATAAACTTATTAACTTTTTCTTTGTTAAAGATAATATATGAATTAACCATTAAAGCAGGTGCTAAGGTATGCATAACTAAATTACTACCTTTAAACATTAACCAATGATAATTAAATTTATACATTGGTGTTAATACAAAGAAAACTACTAAAAAGGTCATTAATAGCATACACGTTGATAAATAATATAAATTATTAACATATTTATTATCACCTTTATAATAATATAAACATAATATACTTGTAAAAAACGCTAATAAGTTACTTAATACTGTATAATATTCTAATCCCATTTTTCCATTCATTACAAACATTCTAGAAAAAGCATATAATTCTAAAATAATAATTATAAAATGAATAATAGCATAAATTCTTTTTTCCATTATTTACCTCTTTCTGGCATCATAAATATTTTAATTGATTCCATAAAATATTCTTTGGTTTCTTTTGATATATCTGATAAATCATTAATTGTACTAATTAAAGTACTTTTATCTAATTTCTTAATATCGGAAAATCTCTTTATACCATTATTTTCAATAACAGAAAAGAATGTTTCAACAACAGTTTCTAATTCTTTAGGATTAAGATATTTCAATCCCATAACACTATTTTCATGTAATTTAGTACTTGTTTTTGATAATTCACTTTTAATGAAGAATGAACCATATGTATTCCAAGTATTCATCATATGACTCATAAAGCCAATTCCATCTGCTTTAACATATTGATAGTTTTTATTATTCATTAAGATACCAATAACACTATTTTCAGGTAAATAATTAATAAGACGATCTTCAATTCTTTGATATTTATCGCTATTAAGTTCTTTATCAAGAACACCTGGTCCATCAAAGTTTACGATTCTTTTAATTTTCTTACTTATTTTAAGAGGTAATTCCATACCACAAGAAATAGCAAGATTACCACCCTTAGAATGACCTACTAAATAAATATTAGTATCAAAAATATTAGTATTATCAATAACATATTTTTTAGCTAATTCTTGTGTATATATTGGATACATATAACTTAATCTAAAGTTTTCACACCAACCAATTAAACTATTATCTGTTCCTTTAAAACTATAAATAGTATTATTACCAAATCTTATTTTCACAACTCCAAATTGAGTTTTATCGTCAACAATTGAAGTAAAGTCTTCTATCATAATATCTTTAAAACGATTAGAATTAATTAATAATTTAATAAGAGTAACACAATATGAAGCCATACCTTCATATTTAAAATCAATTATTTCTCGAGATATTGTCTTTAAGTTTTTCTTCTTATTAAAAGGTTTAACAGGTAAATAAGATAGAGTTGCCATAATGGCTAAATCTAAATCATTTATTTTATATTCATCTAAACTAACGTCTTTATAATAATTTATATAATCATCAATCTTCATCTTCTACCTCCAAAATATTATTATTTAAAGCATAATTGGATACCTTTAAAAAGTTTTCATCATATGGATAAGTCTTTTGTCCAAATAGTAACCACATCTCAGAAAGAGAATATCCTTGTTCATATAACTCATGAACACGTGGTTTATTAAGAAGTTCATCACTTCCTTTTGATACATCAGCAAACCCAGATAAATCATATATTCTTGCTTGTAAGTCACACTCAAGTTTATCACATTGATAAGCAAATTTAGCTTCCTTGGTTTTTCTTTCATCAAATTCAAGAACTAGGTTCATTATTTCATCTTTATTTTTTAATCTTGATAATATCTTGGTAACCGCTTCATGTCCTCTTTTCTTCTTCTCTTCTCGATCTATTTGAAACATTGTTAAGTCACCAATAATTATTTCTTCAAGTTCATGAACTGATAACATATATAATACTTTCGTTAAATCAAGTTTATATTTAAATTCTGAATGCATTGCAATTGCAAGCATTAAAGTACCATAAATATGTTCAGCTACACTTTCAATTCTTTCACTTGAGATATTCCAATCAACCCAACCTGTTCTTATTACATTTTTAAGTTTATTACATAAAACATAGTATTCAATAACATTTTTTTCCATAATTCACCTCTTACTATTTATTATTTCATATGATTTATCAATACATTTTATTATTTCTTTATCCGTTAAAGTCTCATCTAAACTTATAGTAATCCACATCTTTTTATTCATATGATAAGCTTGATAATAACCTTCTTTTTTAATTAAATCTTTTATCTCTTCTTCATTTAATTTTAGATTTATTACTTCAATCTCTTTATTAATATTATCAATTTTATTTTTATTAATAAGCATAATTAAAGCATACCATTTATTATTTCTTTTATTTCTAAATATGCCATTAGAGTCTCTCCAAGGAAATTCAGGATAATCAGAATACTTTGAAATAATATAATTAACAATACGATTAGTTTGTTGATACTTAAAATATAAATTATCAAAACAATTATTTTTAATATCAATTAAAATATCTTTATAACTATTTCGAACACTATTTATAAAACCATTATCAACTTCTATTCTAATATTTGTATATAAACAATTACTAACTAAATCATATACATTACCAGAAACATTATTATCTTTAATAATTATTTCTGCTAGAAAATCATCATTTAAGAATTTCTTTTGATATTTATAATAATCATTTTCTTTAATAAAGCCATAGTCTAATAACTTTTTAATATTTATATTACATCTTGTAAAAATACTTTTTTCTATGTCCATAATATCACTAAATTTATTATACAAAAAAATAAGATAAAAATCTTATTTTCTACAATATTTGATATAAATTACTAATCAATCATTTTTTTACCTTTGGTAAAGTTAACTGGTGAAATACCATTTGCTTGACACCAAGGGGCATAATTAGATGGTGGTATATCATAGAAATAATGAACAAATGCTGATAAATTAACACCACTTGTTACACAAATAATTGTACTATCATCAGAATATTTATGATATATATCATCAATTGCAGCCATATTTCTTTCTAAAAATGATTTCCATTCTTCATCTAATCTTTTTTCATTGAAACGCTCGTCTTCTACTATTTCTAAATTATGATATTCATTTATGATCTCTGCAGTGTGCATACAACGAAGATATGGGGATGATACAATAGCATCTATTTTTTGATCTTTAAGTCGATCACGAACTATTTCCGCTTCATGTATTCCTCTTTCTGTAATATCTTCAAGTTGTCTTAAATCTTTATCATTATGATTCTTTGTAATATTTCGTTCAGCATGATGCATATAAATTATTTTCATTTTATAATCCTTTCTAAATTATCTAATATTTTATTCATAACTATTGGAATGTTTTTAACAAATATTTCATATTGTTCTTGATAAGAAATATTAATATCTTTTTTATTAACGATTGTATCACTAACACCTTTTATTATTAAAACATCGATATTATTTATTTTCGCGATGTAGGCAATACTAGCTGCTTCCGTATCACAAACCGTTATATTATTTTTAATTAAATAATTATAATCTTCTTCCATAACAATTGGTTTATCTTGCGTTGCAATAATACCTTTCTTATAGGGAAAAGATAATTCTGGAACATTAATATTAACATTATACTTTTCTCTTATTAATGGTTCAATTTCTCTTACTGTACAATCCGTTTGAACGGCAAGATTTGGAATAACTAAATCATAGATATTAACATCTTTTGAGATTCCACAGCATGTACCAATAACAATAATCTTATCAGTATCAAAATGATCAATCATATATTGAGTAGATGCTGATGCATTAGTTTTACGAACACCTGTATAAAAGAATAATACTTCATAATTATTAATACCTTTTATAAAATATTCTCCAAATGGATAATTATTAATATTTATATCTTGATAATACTCTTTGGTACTTTTCCATTCATCTTTATTAGCGATGCTTACTAAAATCATATTAACTCCTTAACTTTATTTTATCAAAAAAAGTAGGATAAACCTACTTAATTAATAAAACTCTTTAAAATATCTTGATCTTTTTCTGTGAAACTAATATATATACTCTCTGTATCAGTATAAAAAGAACCAAAATCAAATTCAAGAATTACATTATCATCAACAAATAATTGAAATAAATAACTATAACCTGGTAGATTAGTAAAAGATGGATAATTACATCTTTTCAAAGTTTGAACAATTGTTTTAATATCAGCTTCATCATGAATATCTTTATATACTTCATAATATCCTTTTTGAAAAGTTGTAGCGTAACTGTGTTCACTATCTACTCTATCAGTCATTTTAGCAATTCTAATACCATTAATTTTTTCATAATTATCATTTATTATTTTTCTAAATCTATTTACTTTATTAACTAAACAATATTCATAAACATTTTCAAAGTTTATCTTATTGTTTTTTACAATATTATATTGTTCATAAATAGTACCTTTTTCACAAAGAACAACATCATAAAAAGGAGTATCATAAATTGTTATATTTTCTAAATATGTTGTATCTCCCCTAAACATTGGAGCAGAATTATTATTTTTAACGTTAATATAATCCATTAAAAACATAATACCAAGTGTTCCTATGAAAATAATAAAAATTAATAACAATCTTTTACTATATTTCATTTTATTTGTTAATTTGGAAATACCAATTACAAAGATAATAATTCCAAAGACAGAATAAAAGCTACTCCAACTACTTTCACTAGGAAAAATCATAATAGATGACATTGAAATAAATAATCCAAAGATAACAAGTAATAACCCTATCGTATTACCATATTTATTTATCTTTTTTGTTGAATAATCAATGGTATTAACAATATTTTCTTCTAATCTTTCTTGATAATCTGCTTTCTTTATCTCTTCACCACTTAATAATTCATTAATACTTATTCCCAGTTCATCACATAATGGTTTAAATAATGATAAATCTGGCATATTTCTTCCATTTTCCCAATTACCAACTGTTTTATCAGATACATTAAGTTTCTCTGCTAATTCACTTTGTGTTAATTTCTTATCTTTTCTTTTTTTAGCAATAAATTTACCTATTCTTTCTTGATTCATAAAATCTCCTTTTCAAGATAAGTTTATAAAATTTATTATATAAGTAACAGGAAATAAATCAAGGGTTACTCAAATAGTTCTTTAATACTATTATTCGTTTTGGTTTGACTAGTTATTTTTTTATTTAAATCAGATATTTCATTATTTTGGTTTTCAATATCATTATAACGATTTCTTATTTTATTAACGAGATCTTCTACTTCATCAGATAACTCAATTATTATTTTATTTTTTATTTCTTCTTCGTGTAATTCTCCTAATAATAATTCATCTTCATAAGCTTTATCATTTAATAATACACTTGTATCTTGATATAATTCTAAATCCATTTGATATTTTAAATATTTATTTAATTCTGGAAATAAAGCTACAACATTTATTACAATAGCAACAAAAACAATAATAACTAGATCAAATGTTTTATTCTTCATAATAAACCGCCCTCTTTCCATATTGATTAAACATCTTTTCAAATATAGTACGATTATAATATTCAATCTTACCGGTATATGGATCTGATGTAATAACTTTATCACCGGTAAAGCCAATGATAACTAAACTATGTAAGCCACACATCCAACTTACTCTTCTATTTTTATTTGTTAACCAACTAATACATACTCTTGTATTCTTCATACCAACTGAGGCCCATACTTGAACGGGTTTACCAGTCTTAACAATTTTTAATATTTCATAAAGACTTGTTCCTGTTAAGTCTTTCATTCCTTTTTTATATTTGTTAGCTAGTTCAATTATTGGACCTGTATATACCCCATATCCTTTACCATTAGTTTCACGAGGATTACCAACATATTCAAGTTCAGGATCAGCTCCTCTTAACATACCATTCTCGAGATGTGGTGCAGCTCCTTTTGCTAATTTATCTACAAGATCATCGATATTAACATTTACTTTATAATATTTTAAAATCATATATAATGATACGGCTTCACAACCATTAGGATAATTTGGGAATTGATTATATGTCATAAAACCTTGAAGCATATATTTATTTTTAATTAAAGAATCATATTCTAATAACAATTCATTATATGTATTATTCTTTAATGATAATACATTTTCTTTTTCAAAATAAATATTATCTAAATGATTTTTCTCTTTAATATATTCTTCTTTTTTCGATTCTAATTCATGATAATCATATTTATCTAGATAATAATCAATTTTTTCTTTTCTCTCCATTGTTTCTTTAAGAGACTGATTAATAGTTTTTAATTTTTCATTAACTTCATCTATTTTTATTTCTAAGTTACTATAATCATAATAATCATTTAAGGAATACTTAATCATTGCTGGAACTAATAAAATTGCAAAGACAATAAAAACACTTTTAGTTAAAGATTTAGTATTTCTTCTAACTAAACACAATAAAAAGATTAATAAAATTGTTAATATAACGATTCTTATTATCATATTCTATCCTCTATTATCATTCTAACATAGGAATATTCTTAATAAAATAAAATAGAAAGTATAAAAACTTTCTATTTACTATTAATTGTAAAGTTAGATATTACTTAATTTATCACTAAAATCATTTTTTAATGGTTCACATAAATTAATAACATTTGCTTCTGGATAAAGTTTCTTTATCTTTTCCATAGCTTTATTATCTTTACCACTTGCACTATAAAGAATAAAAGTAACTTTCTTATTAGTTAAATCTAATTTCGATAATACTGTATTAATAGGAGATGATAGTCTACTATTCCAAATAGGAGAACCAATAATAACTTCATCATAACTATCAATATTATCATTAAAATCTTTTAGTTTACTCTTATAATTAATACTTGCTAAAAAGCCACCTTTTAAAAGACTACCTGCCTTACTTTTAGGCATATCTTTTTCTAATAACACTTTTCTTATATCAATACCTTTTTGCATAAGATCATTTGCAATTTTATCACCATTACCTGATAAACTATAATAAATAAAAATTTTCATTTTAACTCCTTTATATCTTCAAATAGATAAATATTTTCTTTTATATTTAATTTTTTAAATAAACCTTCTTTATAGTATTTACCACCAATATGTTTATAGAATTCATTAGTAGGATTACCAACAAGACATGCGATTATCATTTTATCAAATCCCATTTTCTTTAATTCTTTGATAGCCAAATTAACTAACATTTTACCGAAACCTTTTTTGTGATATTTTGCTAAAACATATAAAGCATATATTTCTCCCATATTAGGTTCTGTTTCACTTCTACCAAATCGTATAAAGCCACTTAATTCATTATCAATAAATAATAAATATTCATAGATATCTTTAGTAACTTTATTGTTTTCTCGGTATCTTGTTGCCATATCATCAACATTTTTATACATATTATCTAGATAATCATCTGGAACAATCCCTTTATATGTTTCATTCCATACTGTTGCTACTAATGTTGCTAAATCATGCATATCAGTATCAGTACTTTTTCTAATAATATAATCCATTATTTTTCCTCCGTTAATAACATTTTAGAACTAATAAATGATGATATTGGAATAACTAATATTGAACCAATAAAAGCAATAAATAATTCAAAAACTCTTTGAACAAAAGATGAATAATTAATAATAAATTCAATATCAGCTTCACGATGCCACATCATGAAACCTATAAAAGCACTTACAAGGGCAAAGAATAGTGTATTAATTGTTGTTGCTAAAATATCACGTCCAATATTCATCCCTGATAAAAATAATTCTTTTTGATTAAGTTTTTTATTATTAATATAAACTTCATTTAAGGCTGATGAAATGGATATTGAAGTATCAATAATAGTACCAATCGCACAAACTAAATACATACCAATAAAAAGTTTTGTCATATCATAATTTATATCATGAGAGAAACCTCCAATTGATTCAATTGACTCCATAGAAAATCCTTGGATATTAGCATTACTACCAATTAAGTATGTAATAGTAAAAATAAAGATTAAGACAACCATTATTGATCTAAAAGCAGCTTTTGTTTTTAAATTATAACCATTTAATAAAAATAATGATACAACACTAGATAAAATACATATAATTATTGAAACAATAATTGAATCAAAGCCAAGTGCCATTAAAAATAAATAGATAATTATTAAAAATAAACTTAAATAGAAAGTAAGAAAGGTTTTTAATCCTCTAACTCTTCCAACTAAGAGTAAAAGAATTAAAAAGATTATTGATAAAATCTTAATCATTTTTATCACCTCTCTTTGTTAAAATAAATGAACTAACAAGAAGTGATAGGGGTATTGCTAAAACAATACTTATACAACTACATAAAACAGTTACAAGTTCAAGTTCACCATAATAGGATATGGCATTACCAATTGTCATATTATTCTTAACAGCAAGAAATAACATTGGAATTATTGGTGTAAAACATGTATATAACATAACATTAGACATCGTACCAACAATATCTTTACCTATTTCTTTACCTGATTTTAATAATTTGGTTTTCTTGATATTTTTATTCTTAATAATTAACTCATTTAATGATGAAGATATCGTTATGGCAATATCCATAATAGCGCCTAAACCACTAAGTAAAATACTTACGAAGAAATAATTTTCATAATCAGATACTACTTCAATATATTCCATTGACCAAATATATAAATCTTTACCATATATTTTTATTATTAAATAACAAAATCCAAAAGAAATAAATAAAGAAACAATACTTGATATAATAGCAGCTAATCTCTTTTTACTTTTCTTATTGGTAATAATAAGAGATAAGACAATAAATATTATTGATACAAATAAATAGATTAACAACATATTAAATTTATTATAATATTTATTAAATATTAAAATTGTTAAAGCTGAAACAAAAATATTTATTAATAAACTTATAATCGTTTTTAAACCTTTTTTACCAGCAATAATGATAATAGAATCAACAAATAAAACTAATAAAAATACTAAATATTTATCACGTTTTACATTAACAATTGAGATATTTTCCATATCACTTGATATTTGCAACATAAGTTCCGTATTTTTATGAACTTGAATATCATAAACACCTGAAGAAGATCTTAAATTGTTTACGGTTACTCTTTTTCCTTTAAATTTACCATTTTGAATAGTACCCGTAATCTTTTGTTTATAATAATCTTCATTATGAATACTTGATTCATACTTCTCTTCTATTATTTCATCTATTTTAAGAATAGGTGTTTTATATAAGAAATAATCGTTATAAACAAAGACTATTGAAAAAATGGAAAATACTAAAAGAATAATATAAATATAATACTTTTTAAAAAATTCCATACTAACACCAAAATCATTATAACAAAAAACGATAGACTATTCTATCGTTAATTCACGTTCATATAAATGTAATAAACTACACTTAAAGAATGATAAGTATGTAAGAGATATAATGATGCCACCAATAATATCACTAGCCCAATGAACGCCAGATATTAATCTTGTAACAACAATTAATACCATTAATCCCCAAGCTGCTATATCAAATAATATTTTAAGAGTTTTATTTTTAATAAAATTTTTACTAACTAATAATGATGTACCACATAAACAAATTGCAAGAAGTGTATGGGTTGATGGATATGAAGCTTCAATAACCATATCTTTTATTACTGGTCGATAATTAATAACAACATTTTCAAAGAAAATATAAAGACCTACAAAGATAACATAAAATAGTGCTAAAACATAAAATCTTTTATCTACTTTTTTTAAACTTTTACTCTTTATTAAATTTATTAATCCCATTAGACCATATACACCAACAAAACCAAATGGTAATACTCCTGCATATTTAGATATTTTATAAAAAGTTTCATTATATGGTAATAATCCTTTTACAAACTTATTTAAAGTTGCAAAACCTACTTCAGTATTTTGAGGTCCAATTGCTTTAACATCAACATATTTAACAAGTATTGTATAAATAATTGATACTCCTAATAAAACTAAACTAATTATCATATATTTTTTCTTATTATTACTTTTCATTTTACTCTCCGTATAATAAGAATAACATTTTTTAATTCATTTATCAATTCTAAATCGCTATTTATTTAACTATTACGCCACTTTTATTTTTTTCAAATAAAGCTTCTACATTATTGAAGATAACTTCATATGGAAGTTGGTATAATTCGTTATGTTCGAAATCTATTCCATATAAATTTAATTTTTTTAAATAATAATCATAGTTAACTAAAAAGTTTTCTAATATACTATAATCATTAATATCATTAGCATATAAATAAGAAATAATAATTGATATTATTGGTAAATTTTCTACAATCTCTCTATATTTTTTTTTGACCACATTCAGTTGCCCATTTACCAAGATTAATCATTGTATATATTAAGTCACGTACTTTTTTGGGAAAATTTTCAGCATCACATTGAGAAAAATAACTATCAGCATAATAATTAATAAAAGCACTTGAAATAACCATTTCCATTGATAAGATATAAACATATAAATCTTCAACAACCATCTTCTGTGGACATAATAAAGATTTAGCTTTACCATATATTTCAATCATATCATCGTATCCACTAACAATAACTGATAAAAATTCATCTGTAATTAAATCTACATTAGGAAAATCATTTTTAAATTTCATACTAAAAATTTTTTTAATATTTTCTATATTTCCATAATGTTCATGATAAATCATAAAATCACCAGTTCTTTATTATATATAAATTCACATACATTTACAACAAATATTGAATATCTTAAAGATTAAGCTATAATATCTTTTAGGTGGTGAAATAATGATTATCACAATTGATGGTTTAGATGGCAGTGGTAAATCAACATTAGCAAGAAACTTATCAGCTTATTATGATTATGTATTTATGGATAAACCAATATCTCATTTTTATAATCAGTTTATTCCTTTAAATAAGCAAATAATTGAAAAGATGCAAGAAAATATTTCAAACATTAATTCTGATTTTTTAAATGCGTACTACTCTACTCTTAGTCTTGTTTATTTTCAAAAAACAATGAAGAATCAAAATATTATTCTAAATGGGGGTTTATTAACTTCATATTTAGAAAATGGTAATAGTAATACTAAAGAATTATATGAAACATTAATTAAACAAGGTTTACTTTTTGATTTATCAATTCTTCTTTATTGTGATCGTAATGAAAGACTTAATAGATTAAGAAAAAAAAGTAATAGTGATACTTATCTCATGAATCAATCATTAAATAATTTTAGTTATGATGAAACATTTAATTTAATCAAAGAACATCCAGATAAAAATATCTTAATAATTGATACAACACATTTATCTATGGATGAAGTATTTGAAGTTGCTAAGAATGAAATAGAAAAAATAAAAAATAATAAAGTATTAAGAAAATAAAAAGTGTTAATAAGAAATTATTAAGTGCCCTTTTAATAGCTAGTATATCACTTACACCTGATGGTGAAATAATTGTTTCATCATGGGGATCTAAATACATCATGATCGATCAAATGGTAGTAATGATGCTAAAATTGTTTTAAAAATAAAAAAATAAAGAAGAGATTAATCTTCTTTTATTTTTATAATTGTTTATATTAAGATTATTACTATAATAATGACAACAATGTTTTT